>CEAB01040470.1_pt1 | contig 33874 bp, 22 predicted proteins | sample 557651 | NCBI WGS metagenome assembly CEAB01 (sample SAMEA3182046, study PRJEB8094) | gut metagenome | biome: human; feature: gut; material: Stool; isolation source: human stools | place: Canada | collected 2011-11-15
GCTTCGGCGAAATTTGAAAAGGACATCGACCCGATGCTCACCGTCCCCGCCGTCAACCGCGCGTGCGAGCTGGTCGAGCTCCTCGGCGCAGGCGAGGTCATGGACGGCATGATCGATATCATCAACTACGTCCCCGCACCCGTGACGCTTCCGCTGGAGCCGGAAAAGATCAACGCGCTGCTTGGCACCGAGATTCCCGAGGCGGATATGATCGAGTACCTGCGCCGCGAAGAGGTACCGGTCGCAGACGGGCAGATTCAGGTTCCCTCGTGGCGCCCCGACCTTCGCTGCATGGCAGATATTGCAGAAGAGGTTGCCCGCTATTATGGGTACAATAACATCGAAACCACGCTCATGCGCGGCACGACGACCCGCGGCGGCTATTCCGAGAACGCGATGCTCGAGAATCAGGCAGGCGCTGCGGCAAGAAGCCTGGGCTACAGCGAGATTATCACCTACTCGTTCGTCTCCCCCGCATCGTTTGACGCAGTCCGCATTCCGAAGGACTCTCCCCTGCGCAAGACTCTGAAGCTTGTCAACCCGCTGGGCGAAGATACCTCCATCATGCGCACGATCATCCTGCCGAGCATGCTGGACATTCTCTCCCGCAACTACGCGATGAAGAACAAGGGCGTCAAGCTCTATGAACTGGGCAGAGTCTATCTTCCGGTCGACGGACAGGATCTTCCCGAAGAGCCGCGCCACCTGATCTTCGGCACCTACGGCGAGCACGAAACCTTCTTCACGATGAAGGGCGAAATTGACGCGCTGCTGCAGCTTCTGAACGTCAAGCCCGCCGAGTATGTCGCAAACCGCGAAAACCCGAGCTATCATCCCGGTCGCTGCGCCGACATTCTCATTGACGGCAAGCTCGCCGGTACCATCGGTCAGATTCATCCGCTGGTCGCGGAAGCCTACGGCATCGGCGGCGAGGTCTATGTCGCGGATCTCGACTTCACGACGATCGAAGCCTCTCTTGCCGAAGAGCGCGTCTTCCACAGCCTGCCGCGCTTCCCGGCCGTCACGCGCGATCTGGCGCTGGTCTGCGACGAATCGCTCACCGTGGGCGAGCTCGAGCGCTGCATCTCGGCTGCCGCCGGCAAGCTCCTGCGCAAGATCAACCTCTTTGATATCTACCGCGGACCCGGCGTCGCCGCCGGCAAGAAGAGCGTCGCCTTCTCCCTCGAACTGCGCGCCGACGACCGGACGCTCACCGACGAGGATTCCACCGGCGTTGTCGACCGCGTTCTCAAGGCGCTCAAGGAAGAAAAGGACGTCACGCTCCGGTAAATTGCCGTCCAGGTTGCCTTCCTTCCGGTTTGTTGGTTGCCAATAATATATCTTGTGTGGCATTATGTCATCCGGCGCAAAATCTTGTAACATAAATGAAATGTTCAGGATATTTACATTGCCCGGCAAATATACTATGATACTAACAACAAAACCGACGAAGGAGGTTAACCGTTATGAACGACAATACGATCAAATTTGTAGTTCCCGATGAAGCCGATCAAGAGATGAAAGCACTGCTCACAACCGTATACAGCGCGCTGAGTGAAAAAGGGTACAATCCCATCAATCAGATCGTCGGTTACCTGCTTTCCGAAGACCCGACCTATATCACGAACTACAAAAGCGCCAGAAGCCTCATCTGCAAGGTAGACCGCGACGAGCTGCTGCAGGAGCTGGTCCGGCATTATCTGTTCGATTGAGTTTCAAATCAGGCGGCTTACGCCGCCTGATTTTTTGCGCGAAAACAAAGATTTGCTTTTCGGGGAAAAATCTGCTATACTATATGGTAGTATATGATTTTTGCCAGATTGCACGGCATTTTTCGGGCGTTTTGCGGTTTTTCCGCCGCAGCGCCACATGATCAAGGAGGTTCGTAATGGCAGACGAAAAGACCGTCCTGCAATACAAGGGTCGTCCCCTGATGCGCAAGGACAACATGATTTACTACGGCTCCATGGCAGACTCGCACATTGTCATGCTGCAGATTCTTGAGACCAAAAAGGTCCAGGACACTGACATCGCAACGCGCGTGAGTGTGGAGCTTCAGCTCACCGACCCCAACGCGAGAGCAAAGGACCGCATTGTGAAGAAGAGCGAAAAAGACGGCTTCTTCACCGCGCTCGATCTGGGAAGCGTATGGCTGACACGCGCGCTTTCCGCAAAAAAATAAGTTCCGTTCCGCGTATACCGACAGAAGAAGCCGCACACAATATGGGTGCGACTTCTTTTTCATTTTTCCATTCCTCTTTGCTGCGGCAGATTTCTGCCGCAGTCTTTTTTTGCCCGCGTGCGTAAAACCCGGATTATCCGGCATACTAGGGAAAAAGGAGGGAATGTTATGAATGAACTGCGAAAAGGCAGACAGAGCATCGTCTTTCCCAATTACCCGTCCATTGCGGCAAGTGCTGCCGTCGCCGGAAAAAAAGAGGGCAAAGGTCCGCTGCGCGCGGATTTTGATCAAATCGCCGCAGATACAAAGCTTGGTCAAGCCAGCTGGGAAAAAGCAGAGAGCATGCTGCAGAAAACGGCGTTCGAGCTGGCGCTGGAAAAAGCGTCTCTTGCCTGCGGGGATCTCGACATTCTGTTTGCCGGAGACCTTCTCAACCAGTGCATCAGCTCCAGCTTTGCCGCCAGAGACACCAATCTTCCGTTTCTGGGGCTCTACGGTGCCTGCTCGACGATGGCAGAGTCCTTGCTGCTTGCAGCGAGCTTTGTAAACGCAGGCTATGCAAAAAGAGCTGCCGCGCTGACGTCTTCACACTTTGCCTCCGCCGAGCGGCAATACCGCTTTCCTCTGGGCTACGGCGGGCAGCGCACGCCGACCGCGCAGTGGACCGTGACGGCAAGCGGCTGCTGCATTGTCTCAACTGGCGGCAAAGGACCGTTCATTGAGGGCGCGACCATCGGAAAAATTCAGGATTTCGGCATCAAGGACGCAAACAACATGGGAGCTGCGATGGCGCCCGCTGCCATCGACACCATCCGGCAGCATTTTGAGGATTTCCATCGCCGCCCGCAGGACTACGACCTGATCGTCACCGGAGATCTGGGGCTTCTCGGCAAACAGATTGTCCTCGAGCAGCTGCAGCAGGACGGGTTTGATCTTGCCGGTCGCTACAACGACTGCGGCGTCATGATCTTTGACACCGAACGGCAGGACGTTCACGCCGGCGGCTCCGGCTGCGGGTGCAGCGCCAGCGTCCTGTGCGGGCATCTGCTGCGCCGGATGCGCGAGGGCGAACTTCATCGGCTGCTGTTCTGCGCGACGGGCGCGCTGCTGTCTCCGGTTTCCTCGTGGCAGGGCGAGTCCATCCCCGGCGTGTGTCACGCCGTTTCCATCGTCACGGAAAGAAGGTGAGACTGTGGAATATCTCAAGGCATTTCTCGTCGGCGGCGCAATCTGCATGGTCGGTCAGATTCTGATTGACAAAACGAAACTTACCCCCGCGCGGATTCTCGTCTGCTTCGTCGTGCTGGGCGTCATTCTGGGTGGCGCGGGCGTGTATGAAAAGCTTGTCGATTTCGCCGGCGCTGGTGCAACCGTACCTCTGACCGGCTTCGGATATAATCTTTCCAAGGGTGTGCGTGAGGCGGTTTCGGAGGACGGACTGCTCGGCGCGCTCACAGGCGGGCTAAAAGCTGCCGCAGGCGGCATCACCGCCGCAATGGTCTTCGGCTTTCTCGCCGCGCTTCTGTTTGACCCGAAGGATAAGGCATAAGCCGTCGGGAAAGCGATGCCTCTTTGGATAGCAATTCAGCCCGCAAACCGGAAAGGTTCGGTTTGCGGGCTGCGTTTTCAGTCGAGATGATACGCACAGTCGCAGGAGAAGAAATAGAGAATTTTTTCCTTGACCGGCGCGCCGTAGATTCTTGTCAGCGCTTTGGCATAGGCATTCAGCTGCGCGCAATAGCGCGCAGCGCACGCCTGCGGTCCGTCGGGCGTCCGATCTGTCTTGAAATCGACCAGCACAATGCCGTCAGCTTCCTCCCAGAAGCAGTCGACTACGCCCTGCAGCATCACCTGCTCGCCTGCCGCAGCGGGCGCAAACTCCACCGCGTCCGTCAGAAGCGAAAATTTGAACTCCCTGTGAAGCTTCTCAGCCTGCAAAATCCGCGCGCCGAAGGGTGCGGCGAAAAGCCGCTCAATACGCACTTTTTCCACACCCTGCGCCTGCTCCGGCGTCAGGAATTTTTCCCGCGTCAGGCGCTCCAGCTCCTGCTCGATGCCGTCCGCCGTCCGGCAGGCATTATAGTCGGCAAACTGCATGAAAAGATGCGTGGCGCTGCCGCGCGCCCTGCCGGAAAGCTTCTTTTTCGCACCGAAGACCGGTAGGCGGAAGCGCTCGGGGTTTTTCGTCTCCTGCGGGGTCTGCTCGGCAGCCTCCAGATCGAGAAGCCGTCCTTTGAGCGCGGTTGCCGTAAGCTTCGAGGGCATGTTCGACGCAGCAAGGTGCGCATAGGGCGCAAAATCGTAGTCCGGCGCAGCAGGCTTTTCCGTTTCAGGCATCTCCGGCGCAGCTTCCGGAAGCGCAGTCTGCATCTGCTCCGACGAGCGGTGCAGCTGAATCAGCCATGGGATATCCTGCACCGAGCTGACATCATTGGGACCGGTCTCGGCAAACAACTCTCCTGCTTCCGTCCGGCAGAGCGCTGCCATCAGCACCCAGTCGCCCAGGCAAAGCGCGCTGCCTGACGTCCGGGGCGGAAGCGGAAGCGTGAGTGCTTCGTTCCACTTTTTGAGCGTGGAGGATAGCTTTCCGGAGCAGTAGCTCATGACCAGCATCTCCTTCGCGCGCGTCATTGCAACATACAAAACGCGAAGCTCCTCGGCAATCGTCTGGCGCGTCTTCTTTTCGGCAATTGCCATGCGCGCAAGAGACGGAAAATACGCGCGCTTTTCCATATCCACAACGTTCGCGCCGATATACAGTGAGCTGTCGAGCAGCACGCTCATCGAAGCATCGCTCCGGTTAAACTGCCGCGACAAATCCGCCAGAAACACCACCGGAAATTCCAGTCCCTTCGACTGGTGGATGGTCATGATCTGCACAGCGTCGTCCTGTCCCGCCTGCGCGCGCGAAGACGGCAGCTGCCCGCTCTCTTCCAGCTCGTCCATATACCGCAAAAAGCCCATCAGGCTCTGATTTCCAGTGGCGGAAAAGGCAGACGCCTGCGCGCGCAGCAGCTGCAGATTCTCCCGCCGCGCCGCGCCGCCTTCCATCGCGGAAAACACGTCTTCCATACCAGTCGTCTGCAAGACGAGGTCCAGAAGCTCTCCGAGCGGCAGGAGCCTGCTTTGCCCACGCATCTCGGAAAGCCATGATAAAAAGCGATCCAGCGCCTGCCCGCGGTCTTCCATGGAAAGCAGACAGTCGTAAAAGTCTCCGGTTCGAAGCCTCCCTCTTGCGCGCGCCAGATCCTCGGGCGGCACACCGAACGCCGGGCTGGACAGCGCCGTTACCAGCTCCACATCCCGGTGCGGGTTGTCAATCACCTTAAGCGCCGCAAGAAGCACCTGCGCCTCGGTCGTATCAAAAAGGCTCCCGCCCCGGTCGCACCGGCTGGCAATCGACTGTTTTGACAGCGCGCTTTGATAGCTCGCGGCATTATCGCCCACGGCGCGCATGAGAATCACAATATCGCCCGGCTGCACATCGCGCAGCACGCCGCCGCTTGAAACCTGCATTTTTTCATCGAGCATCCGGCGGATGCGCGCGGCGACAAAGTCCGCCTCCGTCTCGCGCTTCTGCGGGCTTTGCTCGTCGGTCTCCGCCTTGCTCAGTTCTATGCAGTGCAGCTCCACCTTCGGCTGCGTGGTATCCGGGTAAGATAGCCCCGCGCGCAGCTTTTCGGCTTCTCCATAGGTAAGCTCCAGTTCGCCGCCCTGCATGCAAAGGGAACACACATCGTTTGCCGCGGCAAGAACCTCTTTTCTCGACCGGAAATTATCCGAGAGCAGAATCTTTCGGGGCTCGTCGTCCTTCGCCTGCGCATAGGGCGCGTAAGCTTCATATTTCTGCAGGAAAATGCCGGGGTCTGCCAGCCGGAAGCGGTAGATCGACTGCTTCACGTCGCCGACCAGAAAACGGTTTTTCCCGCCCTTTGACACCGCCTCAAAGATGCACTCCTGCACCTCGTTGGAATCCTGGTACTCGTCGACCAGAATCTCGCGGTACTGCGCGGCAATCTCCCGCGCGCTCGAGCTGACGCTTCCGTCCTTCCGGTACAAAAGCGCAATCGTCTCATGCTCCAGATCGGAAAAGTCCAGAAGCTTTCGCCGCCGCTTTTCCTTTGTAAACGCCTCGTCGAATGCACGCAGCAGCTGCACAAGACCCGCGATGGCAGGCGCCGTCTTTTGCAGATCCGCCTCCACCTGCTGCGCCTGTGCGTAAAATGCGCGCTGCGCGCCGCGGATCACCTCCAGCGCGTCTTTTCGCAGCTTCTGCGCGAAAAGCTTCGCGGTCTCGTCTTCGCAGGACCTGACCACCGGAAGCCTCCCGAAATCGGAAATGCGGTTTTCAAAGACACCGTCCCAGGTTGTCTCCTGCATGAGCTTCTGCACCTGCAAAAGATTCTTTTCGAAAAGCGGACCGTATTTTACCGCCAGAATCTCGTCTCGTCCGATGCGCTTTCCCGCCTTTTGCAGACAGCCTTCCGCAAAAGACAGCGCGCTTTCCAGCTCCTGCATCCAGTATGCGCCCCATGGGCTCTGTTCGAGCGGCGTAACCGTCTCATATGCCGCCAGCGCGCGGCGCAGCCAGTCTTCCGGGTCCTTGCGGCAGCGCACCTCGTCATAGCACGAAAGGCACAGGCTGATCAGCCGCCGGTCGTCCCGCCCGAAGCCGAGCTGGTCTGCCAGCGCCTGAAATTCTGCCCGCTGTTCGCGCGTGCGGTAGAAATCCTCAAGCGTATTCTGGAAGACCTCCAATCGGATGGCATTTGCCTCAGTCTGCTCTGCCACACGGAAATCCGGCGGCAGATCGCGCAGCGTGCAATACCTGCGGAGCATCGCCGCGCAGAAAGCATGGACCGTAGAAATCTGCGCCAGATGGATTCTCGTAAGCTGGCGCTGCAGGTGCCGATTCAAGGGATTTGCCGCAAGGCGCCTGGAAAGCTCGGCGCTGATTTTGCCGCGCAGCTCGCTTGCCGCCGCCTTCGTATAGGTAATAATCAGAAACTCGTCGATATTCGCCGGGTCGTTTTCGTCCTCCACATAGGAAAGCAGCCGGTCGACCAGCACCTTCGTCTTGCCCGAGCCTGCCGCCGCAGAGACAAGCAGCGCGCCGCCGCGGTTTTCTACCGCCGCCTGTTGCGCCGGGGTAAGTCTAATCTCAGCCATTTGCCTTCCTCCTTTCAAGCTCCTTCCAGAACTCGTCTGCACCGACCTTTTTCATATAGCGCACGTCCGGCTTACAGGCGTCCTTGTGGCAGGCGTGCTGATACTCACAGTACTGACAGCTCGATACCATCGGTCCACGCACAATCGGGTTGGGCGATACCGTGCCGGAAAAGAGCTTCTGCGTCAGCTCGCGCAGGCTTCCGGATACGAAGTCCTCGAGCAGCCGGAACTGCTCGCGCGTGGCAAGATTCCCGGTCAGCTCTCCTTTTTTGTTCTGATACGGCAGAAAAACCGGCGTATCGCCCGGCTCCATCGCCTGCAGCACCTGCTCGTCGCGCAGCAAAAGCCCCTGCCGCACCAGATTTTTCTGCCGCTGCTTTGTCAATGTCTCGTCCGTCTGCCCCGGCTCCAGCCGCTCGACATCCACACGCCCCGGTACGTAGAGAACGCCTGCCGGTGTCTTCCCGGCAGCGATATGCGTTCCCTTCGCGCGCTCGATGGCAAACAGATACAGAAGCATCTGCAGCCCCTTGCCGCACAGAAGGTCCGTATAGTCAAAGTCCTTGTGTCCGGTCTTGTAGTCAATCACACGGAAATACTTCCCGCCCGGCTCATCGAGAACATCCACCCGGTCGACAAAGCCGGACAGCACCGCCTGCCCCTCCGGCGTTTCGACATAGACCGGCGGAAGCGCGCCGTCTTTGGAGAAGGCAAGCTCCTCATCGCAGGGCGCAAAGCGCGAGACGCGCAGCTCGTCTGCCACATTTCTGACAATGCCGAGCACCTCCTGCCGGTTGCGCCGGAACAGATACGTGCACCGCTCGTCCGTCTGCTGCGCGTCTGACATGAATTTTTCTGTATACTCGTCCATGTATTTCTGCGCAATCGCGCAGACCGCATCCTGCGAGGTCTCGTGGAAGCCACCCTGCGCCATCACGTCGCGCACCGTGCATTCGAGTACATAGTGGGCAAATGTGCCGAATACCGGCGCGTCGAAGCTTGCCTGCCGCCACGGCTCCAATTTCAGCCCATAGCGCAGGAAAAACGCATACCGGCAGCCCGCAAATTGATCGAGCCGGGACGCCGAGAGCGAAAGCTGCCTGCCGTAGAGCCCCTGCACCGCCTCTTTGGAAAGTGCGGTAAAGGAAAAGACGCAGCGCCTTTCCAGCTCCCGGCGCACCTGCAGACTCACGGGGTCGAGTGTCCAGTCCGCCTGCTCCCGGATTGCCTGCGCGCACAGCGCCCGCCGGTCCGGCAAAAAGCCTGCGTCCTGCCGCGAAAGCGTCTGGCACTGCGGAAGAAGCGTCCTCGTTCTTGCCATCAGGTAAGATGGCTGTTCACTGCCGGACAGAAGCCACACACGCTTTCTCGCGCTCTGCAGCGCCAGCTGCGTCCAGCCAAGCTCCCGTTCGAGCCGGTCCGAAGCAAACAGCGACAGCTGCACACCGAGGCTCGACAAATTCCGCCGGTCGCTGTCAGACAGCAGCCCCTCCGACTGGGAAAACGCAGGAAGCGCGCCCTCGTCTGCACCGAGGACAATTAGATAGCCAGCCTGTAGCGCGCGCATGCCGTCCAAGCCGGATACCAGCACCTCGTCGAGATTTGCCGGAATCGAGCCGACCTGATAGCAGCCGAGCAGCATCCGGAACATCTGCAAAAACCGGTCCAGCTCCATCTCCTGCGCGCCCAGCACCAGCTCCGCCTGCTCCATGGCAGTCATCAGGATCTCATAAAGCTGCTCCTGTTCCTGCGCCGCCTGATGCTTCCCTTGCCGGTACAGCTCATTCGTCTGCTCGCAGGCGATCTCGGGAAAGTGCGTCTGCTCCAGAAACGCGCGCAGCGCATGCAGCCGCTCGGATACCGTCCTTCCGGACAGCCACACCTCGTGAAGCGTCTGCAGCGGCTCCATCGCGCCTTCGCGCCAGACGTTGAGCGTCAGAAGCTGCCGGTCCGTTTCCTCGTCAAATGTCTGTCCGAAGCCCTCCGGATGGCGCGTCCACGGTTTCAGCCATTGGCTACCGCGGATATTCCAGAAATACGCATAGCGCTCCAACCGGTCGCAGGCATCCGGCTCCAGGGGAGAAAAACCGGATTTGAGGTACTGCATTACATCTTCAAACGAGAACCTGCTTGCCGCCTGCATGGCAGACATCACCGCCTGCAGAAGCGGCTTTCCGAGAATATCGGTCGTGCCTGCGTAATAAGCGCCGATGCCGGCTCTTTGCAGCATGGGCTTGATCGCCTGCACATAGCCGGATTCCGTGCAGGCAACCGCAATCTCGCGCCACCGGACACCGGTTCTGGTCAGCTTCTGCACGATGCCCGCTGCCAATTCGCACGCACCCGCGCGCGTGTCCGCCTGCCCCAGCGCTACCTCCGGCGCAGGCTCCGAAAACGGCGCGCCGCCCGTGTTCATGATCTGCGAAAGCCAGAGCTCCAACGAAGCCGGACGGCAGGTCCGCTCTGAAACCTGCTCCCGCACTACCGCGATATTCCGCCGCGCTGCCATACGCGAAAGCTGCTTTGCCGTCTGCGCGCCGCAGCGAAACGCCGCGTTGTCTGAGCCGTCGGTGCAGAGATAGACCTGCGTCTGCACTGCCTGCGGGAAAATGGCGTCGAGAATCCGCAGCTGCACCGCCGTAAAATCAGAAAAGCCCGCGAGATAAAACCGTTTTCCGGCGCAGTAGTCCTCCTGTGAAAGCGTTTCGGCAAGCCGCGACAGCCGCGTCACGGGGTCTGCGCGCCCGGTTTTGCAGACGCTCAGATAACTCTCATACAAAAGCCCCAACTCGGAAAGCTTCTGCGCCTGCTGCCCGGTCATCTGCCCCGCCGCAGTCAGAAGCTGCTGCGGGGTGACGCAGCAGGTCAGAAACTCTTCCATCATCTTCCCCAGCTGCAGCAGAAACTCCGGTCTCAGCAGCGACGCGGCATAAAACTTGATCTGCGTTTTCACGCGCTCAGCAGCGAGATACAGGCACAAAAGCCTGCCGCCTTCATCGAGATACTCCTCGCTCACGCCGCCGTAAATCGAAAACACGCGGCTGGCAAGCCTCGTAAAGCTCAAGACCTCTGCAAAGCGGCTGATCGTATCGCCGCCCCGGCGGCACAAGGCACGCTCTGCCTCAAAGGAATACTGTTCCGGCACAATCAGAATCTGTTCGCCGATCCCTTCTGCGGCGCGCGCGCAGATCGTATCGATCAGCTGTGAGAGTCCTGCCTGCCGGTCGGGTCCTGTCAGAATGGTCAGCAATCTGAACGCCCTCCTTCGACTGTTTTTTTGTGTTTTTTTCATTATAGCAGGTCACATGGGTAAAAAAAAGGACGCTTACGCGTCCCAGAGCATTTTTTTGAGTTTGCCCAGCCACTCCAGCGTCCGGAACTCCAGCTCTACCTCGCCCGTATCCTCGGTCAGAACCGAAATTTCCTGATCCGTCAGACCCGCCGCACGGCACGCCTCGGTGAAATCCTCCTCTGCTGCCGGAAGGCACAGCGCCGGAAAGACCACGCACCACCAGTTGTGACCGCCCGCCTGCCCGATGCTTACGCGCAGCGTCCGGTATACGCCGGCGGGAAGACGGAAGGTTTCATATTCGCGCGTCGGAAACAGTTCCCTGCGCAGACTTACGCTTGCCGTTTCTTCGCAGCCAAGCGATGCAAGCTTCTCGTTCGCCGCGCGTTCCAGCTCCGGCAGCCCCGTCTGAAGCGCTGCCTCCGGGTTCCGCGCATCCCTGAGCAGTCCATTTGCCGTTTCCAGCACCGCATCGCGCACCAGAAGCTTCACGCGCTGGTCCACCCTCGTATCCGAATTTGCAACGACATGGAGCCGGATCAGCTTCTCCGCCAGACGCTGCTGCTGCGCCTGCAAGTTCGCGCAAAGACTCGTCAGCACCGCCGCCAGCAGACAGCATACAGCTGTTATGTATCGTTTTTTCATAAAAACACCGCCTAAACTCTGGAATACCCAAAGTTTAGACGGCTGTTTTGCTGTTTATACGTTCTTTGCCAGGAAAACCTGCTCGTATTTGTCCTTGAGCATCGTGCAGGCGACGGTCGCGTACTCAAACGAGTCGTAAATGCCGAATACTGCCGAGCCGGAGCCCGTCATCTGCGCGCCGTAGGCGCCGTAGGTGATCATCATCGAGCGGATGTAGTTGATATCGAAATGCTCCTTGAGAACCAACGGCTCAAAGACGTTGCACATGCTGCCGCCGACGCCGAGCAGCTCGCCCTTCTGCAGGTTCGACATCATCGCCTTGTGGTCCGGACGCTTTTCGATGAACGTCTCGTCGAGCTTTTCATAGAGCTCGGGCGTGGAAACCGAGAACTCCGGCTTGCAGACGGCAAAGAACATCTCGGGCGCGTCGGGAAGCTTCATGAGCTTGTTGCCCACGCCCTCGACCAGCACAGTGCCCTGCATCACACAGAACGGCACATCCGATCCGACAAGGCTTCCCAGCTCGCAAAGTGCCGGCAGCGACAGCGGATATCCATAGCGCCGGTTCAAAACGCGCAGCACCGCCGCAGCGTCCGCACTTCCGCCGGCAAGACCAGCCTGCATCGGAATACGCTTGCTGATGAAGATTTCAAGCCCTTCCTCGGGAAGCTTCGTCGCGGCATAATATGCCTTCGCCGCCTTCCAGGCAAGGTTTTCCTCGTCCTGCGGATAGCCCTCGGTGACGAGCGTCGTGGTCGGGTTTTCCAGGTCGGTCTCGTCCAGCACCTCGCGGTAGCAGTGGACCTGCCAGGGCGCGCCCGTTCCGATGTCGATGGTCACGTCGTCGTGCAGCGAGATTGTCTGCATGATGGATTTGATGTCGTGATAGCCGTCCTCCCGCTTTCCCAGAACGTCAAGCGTCAGGTTGACCTTGGCAAATGCACCTTCGGAAATCGTAACCATTACTTGATCTTTCTGCCCTCTAAATAGTATCTCTTCTCGCGGCTGTGACCCATGGAGAAGGTCTTTCTGGGCAACACGCCGTCGGCAATAACGCCGCGGAACAGCTGGCTCTTTTCCATCGCAGGCAGCAGGAAACCGATGGCGTTCTCCTGCTTGGCAAAGCCAATCAGTGCGTCGTCGTCGTGGATGTAGTCAATTTCGCCGGGGTTCTTCTTGAGGTATTCGTCCAGAAAGTGCTGAAGGATACCGACAGCAAGCTCGCCCTTGTTCTTATCGAGCACGATCGTGCCGGACTCTTCACCTGCGTACCACTTCACGGGGAAGCCCTCTGCGCCCGCGCAAGCTTCTTCCAGAGCGGCAAGCAGCTTCTTCGGCTCGGTCTTGAAGATCACGCGGTGAATCGGCTCAAACGCCTGCGCCGGGTCATGGATGTTCTCGAGCTCGACGAGCGCATAGCGCGCCGGATGGTTGGAAAGATCAACGCCGGGGTTGTTCTTTTTCAGCTCTTCGTAGCAGGATTTCGCGGTAGCCAGAGAGTGGTTGCCGTCGCCGACGGCAAAGACCATCGGGGTTCCCTTGAGACCGACGTATTTTTCGCCCACGGTTGCGGTGTACTCGGTAAGTGCCTTGTTGAACTCGTCCACGTCCTCGCCCTCGACGAGCCAGCCGGTGATGTGTCCGCCGCCTTCCATGAGGTCGAAGTCGTAGACTTTTTTCAGGCTGTCCTTCTTCGCGCCGATTGGCTCAATGAGCTTCTTGTCGTGGTCGTCGCAGAGCATCAGCACGTGGGGCAGCTCAATGGGAGCGTCGCGGCGGACTCTCTGGCGGGGCGGAATGCGCTCGGGAACCGTGCGCTCGGTGGCACGGATGGCAGAGGTTGCGCCGGGGTTATAGTCATACGCATCGAGGTCGACCATGCCGACAAGACCTTCGCGGATGGAACCGTTCTCGAGCGTTCTTTCGACGTAGATGTAGCTGTTGGGATAGACCGTGAAGACGCCTTCGTCGACGTATTTCTTCATCGTCGCGTTAATTTCCGCCGTGTGCGCGGCTTCTTTTTCGGTGCCGAGTTCGGCTTCGGGAAGAATCAGGTTGATCGTGGAGACAGCGCCCTCGGCGTTCTTTCTCACGCGGTCCCAGTAGCCTTGATCGGACGTGAACTGGTCGCAGGCGATGACTGCCCACTTTTCCATATGGTCGGTCTTCGGCAGCAGAATGTCAGCGGGTAAAAATGCGTTCATAATATGATTCACCTTTCATTTTCATAAGTATTTTCGCGGAAACAAAAGGAAATTGCGACAAATTAAAGCGCAGCGCAGATTGCTCGCAGCAGCTCGTCATACGTCTCATATGCCGGAAGCTGCGGATAGTCCTGTTTGATTTTTTCGGTCGAGCGGAACAGGAAGCCTGCCTTGCTCGCCAGAATCATGTCCAGGTCGTTGTAGCTGTCGCCGCTTGCAATCGTATCAAAGCCGATCGACTGCAGCGCGCGGACGGTTGTGAGTTTCGTGTCCTTGCAGCGGAGCTTGAAATCGGAAATGAAGCCGTCTTCGCTGATGACCAGGGAGTTGCACAGGATTGTCGGCAGCCCCAGCTTTTTCATCAGCGGCATCGCAAACTCTTCAAACGTATCGCTCAGAATCACCGCCTGCGTCTTTTCGCGCAGACTGTCTAAGAATTCCTTTGCACCGGGCAGCGGGTCAATCTTTGCAATCACGTTCTGCACATCGGAAAGCTTCAAGCCGTGCTCCTTTAAAATTGCAAGCCGCCAGCGCATGAGCTTTTCGTAGTCCGGCTCATCGCGCGTGGTTCTGCGCAGCTCGGGGATGCCGCTCTGCGAAGAAAACGCAATCCAGATTTCGGGCACCAGCACGCCCTCCAGATCCAGACAAACAATGTTCATTTCATCGCCTCCTGACAGGGATATCGGGGTTTCCTTACAGGTGCTTGTCCGGCTGGGAAACTCAAAAAATGTTTACGTGCCTAAAAAATTTACAGGCTATATTTATTATACAGGATTTTGCCAAAAATGCAATCTCAATTTCTTGCATTTCTGTGCGATTTGCGGAATAAGCGGCAGCCATGCCGTGCATACTATGGATGCGTTCATAAAAGGAGGAACTATCATGGATACCTTGGCATTGATTCTGGCAATTATCGGCGCGGTCAACTGGGGTCTGGTCGGCTTCGCGCGCTTTGATCTGGTCGCGTGGATTTTCGGCGGGCAGACCGCGAGCGTCAGCCGCATTATCTACGCAGTGGTCGGTCTTGCCGGTCTGTGGTGCATCACCCTGCTGTTCCGCAGATCGAGAAAATCCGAAGCATGAACCGAAAAAAATTCCCGGACATCGGAACAAACCGATGTCCGGGAATTGCTTTTTATTTGAGATTGCAGCGAATGATGCACTCAAAGCTCTTGCCGCCGTAGGTGGTCGAGACCGTGGTCGTGCCCTTGCCGGTTGCGGTGACGACGCCGTCTGCGTCGACCGTACATACGCCCGTGTTGCCCGATTTCCACGAAAGCCCCTTCACGCGGTTTCCGTCCGCGTCCTTGAGGGAGATTTTGAAGTACTCGCCGAGGAACGCCATGGTAACGTCCGAATGGCTGAGCGTGCAGCCCTCCGCATCCACATCCGCGCCGGACTCGGCGCTGGAATCGAGCTTGCAGCGGACGATGCACTCAAGCTTCGTGCCGCTGACCTCCGCACGCACGGTCGTCGTGCCGCTGCCGACAGCGGTAATGGTGCCGCTGGAGGTGACGGTGGCAACCGAGGCGTTTTCGCTCGTAAACGTCACCTGCGCACCTTCGGGGATGTTGCTGACAATCAGAGGCGCCTGCTCGCCGGGATAGAACAGCGTCATATCCGTGGAATTCAGCGCAGGCGGAAGCTCTTCAGGCTGCTCCTGCGCCTCTTCGGCAATGAAATCGCAGGTTACCAGACACGTTGCCGTCTGGTCTCCGCAGACTGCGGTAATGACCGCCGTGCCGCCGTTGACCGCAACGACCTTTCCCTGCTGGTTCACCGTTGCAATCGTCTCGTCGCTGGAGGTGAACGTTACCTCCTGATTGCAGGTTTCCGGAAGCTTCTGGACGGTGATGTTGTAAAACCGCTCCGGCTCGTCAAAGGTAATCGAGCTTGTAGCAAGCGTCAAACCCTCACAGGGCACAACCGCCTCCGGCTGCTCGTCCGCTTCCTCCGGCTGGTAGTCTTCCTCGTTCATATACTGCTGCTCGGTGGGCGCAGCGGGCTGCGACGGCTCGGAAGCAGCCTCCTGCGCGGGCTGCTGCGCCGGCTCCTGCATGCTCACCGGCTCCTTGGGGCTCAGGAATTTCGGGAACCAGCTGAGCTGATACAGCGCGAACGCCGCGCCCATCAGAACCGCAAGCCCCAGAATCACGCAGATCGTGACCATCATCCATTTCGGAATCTTATAGGGATTTTCCGCGCTTTTTGCCTCTTTTTCCTTTTTCGGGTCGGCAGCAAAATGGCCGCCCTTTTTCTTACTGAACTTTCCGCCGCGACCGCCTGCCGGCTTATACGCCGCGCGCATGACCGGCTGCGGCTCGGCTGCGCCGGGCTGCACCGCTTTTCCGCAGAGCGGACACTGACTGAGCGCGGCGTCAAACTCCGTGCCGCAGTATTCGCATTTTTTCAGTTTCATGCAAATCCTCCGTTTGCTGCGCACGCACCTTTGCGTGCTGGATGGTTGGCGGCATTGCGCCGCTTCGGTTGAGACCTACTGCGTATCATAACACACCTTGCGACAAATTCCAACCCCATATCGCAATATCTTGTATTGCATTTTTATCAAAAATCGCTTAGAATAATAGGACGTATGAAAAGGAGGCGAACCATTTGGCAGAACTCAAGCTTATCTCGCCGCTGCTTTCCAATATGGAAGTAGTCGAGTGTGTGAGCGTTCGCGGCGCAGCCGCAGTATATATCGTCAGAAGCACCAAAAGCGGGCAGACCTACGTTCTCAAGCACATCTCCGTGCCGGAGTCGCAGAAGCAGGTCGACGCGCTGATGTTCACCGGAGCCGCCGCCACAAAGGAAGACGCGCAAAAATATTATGAGCAGGTTGTTTCCGATTATCAGACGGAGCTGACAACGCTTGAAACACTCTCGGCAAGCCCGAATCTCGATTGCTTCCGCAGCTATCAGATCGCGCCCAAGGAAGACGGCGTCGGCTACGACATGTATCTGCTTGCCGAGCATCGCAAGACGCTCGTCGATTACTTATCCGACAACGCCATGACGAAGCTCTGCGCGGTCAATCTGGCGATGGACCTTTGCAGCGCCCTCATCGATCTGCGTGCAGCGGGGCTCATTCACCGCGACGTCAAGCCGTCCAACATCTACTTGAACGCACAGGGGCATTTCCTGCTCGGAGACCTCGGCATCGCGAAAATCGACGATCTCAAATACTGCACGATGCCCGAGAGCATGCTCAGCTCCTACTCCGCGCCGGAGCTGTTCAGTCTGCTCGGCACGATCGAGCCAACGACGGATATTTATTCCGTGGGCTTGATTCTATACCGGATTTTCAACGGCAACCACGCGCCCTTTGAGGACGAAAACACGTCCGCGAAGGCAGCGGATCGCCGCAGAGTCACCGGCGAGGCGCTCCCGGTTCCGATGTACGCGGACTACGAGATTTCCGAAATCATTCTCAAGGCGTGTGCCTTCCAGCCTGCCGACCGCTACCAGAGCCCGCAGGAACTGAAGGACGCACTGGTCGAGTACATGAAGCGCAACCAGGTCGACGACACGCTGATTGTTCCCCCGATCGCGGGTGAGCACGAGCCGGTCGATCTGACGCAGGAGGAAGAAATTGAGCCGGTGCAGTTTGCAGACACCGATTCGCTGCCCGAGGATTTCAAGGAGAACTTCTCGCCGGACACGCAGATGCTCAACTCGCTCATCGACTCGGTCCATAAAGAAGCGCAGAAGGACCCAGAGGGCTACGGCATCTCCGGTTCTCTGGAGCCGGATGAAGAAGACGACGCACCGCTGGATGATTCCGGCGCGCCCAAAAAGCGCCGCAAAAAGAGCCGCTGGCTTCCCATCGCGCTGTGCTGCCTGTTGCTGATTGCCGGCATCGGCGCGGCGGTCTACTTCTTCATCATTGCGCCCAGCAATCTGCACATCAACGAGATCACCCTTGTGGACACCGGCACGGACTATCTGACCGTGCAGGTCGATTCCGGCGAAAAGGAAGGCTCGTTCCAGGTCGTCTGCTCCGACACCTACGGAAACAAGTTCCACCAGAGCTTTCAGGCAAAGACAGACCTTACCTTCTCCGGTCTTGTCCCCGGCACGCAGTACACCGTGACCGTCGAGCCGCAGAACGGAGAAACCCCGACCGGCAATTACACGCTCATGGCAACGACGCTCGCGCAGACGGAGATTCTGAGCTTCACGGCAACGCCCGTCTCCGTGACGCAGGCGGAGCTGAACCTCATCATTTTGGATGGACCCGACCCCGGCAGCTGGACCGTCAGCTATGCGGCAGAGGGACAGGAAGCGCAGACCGCGACCTTCTCCGGTCACAGTACCGTCATTGCAGGTCTCGCCTCCGGCACCGAGTATACCTTTACCTTGCAGGAGCCTGAGAACACGAAGCTCATCGGGCAGACGAGCGCAACATTCTCTACGGTTCCGACCGTCAGCATCGTCCCGCCGCTGTCCGTCGCGATTTCGAGCTCGTCGGCAATCTTGTCCTGGGATATCGAAGGCGACGCACCCGAGAGCTGGACCGTTACCATCACGGGTCCCAACGACTACTCCGACACGCAGATCGTCTCCACGCCGTCTGTGACCTTCGAGGGCTTGACGCCGGGCGAGACGTATGAAATCATCATCTCCACGCCCACGATGCTGCAAAGCGTCTCGACGTCGATCACGCCGAATATCACGAAGCTCTCCTCGTTTACAGCCGATGTCGACGGTGAGGATCTCGTTCTCGACTGGACCTGCGAGGTAGACCCCGCGGAGCCTGGCTGGACACTGGAAGCAAAGATCGCGGGTATCGATACCGCGGTCGAGCTTCCCGAAGCGCAGGAGGCGCCGCTGCGCGTGCCGCTCTCCGATCTGGTTCCCGACGCGGACTACACGTTCACCATTGCGCTCAAGAGCGGCGAAAAGCTGGAGGGCGAAACAAAAGTGACGTATCACTCCCCGGCTGTGACGGACAAGTACACCGACCATGGCATGGGCAACACCTACCTCGGCTTCTTCCTCAAGCCCGCAAATGTGGAAACCGTGACCAGCTCGAACCTCTCGACTTCGCGCAATAACTACTACACGATTTCCGAGCAGATGGCGTTCGCGCTGCAAACGCTCTCGACGCTCGACACGAAAGCAGAGGATGACATTACCGTCATGCTCGTTGTCCGTAACGACGCGGGCAAGCTCGTCAGCTTCGAAGAATCCCAGCGGCAGTGGAACACCATGTGGGAAAAGGATCTGTTCGTCGGTTCGCTTTCCAGCATGCCGCAGAAGGCAGGCACGTACACGCTGGAAATTTACTTCAACCACAAGCTTGTCACCACCAAGGACTTCAACGTCCGCGAATCGTAAAATAATCTCCCCGGTGCTTGCGCACCGGGGAGATTTTTGTCTTAAAAAAGTATCAGGAGGCGCTGTAGCCGACGAGTCTGCCGAGCCAGGCGATGTAATACGAGTTATTGATCATATACGGATAGTTGATCACCAGCAGATCATTCACGCCCTGGTCCTTTGCAAACTGCGTCAGGTCCAGACTCGGCTTTCCGTCGCGGTTGAACTCTCTGGGGTCGACGACAATGATCTTGCTGTAGTGGCTCGTCAGGAACGGTGCAAAGGCGTTGCCGTAGGACTCCTTGAGCATCAGGCACACAGGTCCCTCCACGTCGGTTTCAATGACGCACACGGGCGTGTCGCCGCCGATGAAGCACTGATATTTGTTGCTGACAGAGGCGTCAAGATGCTGATAGACCACACTCACCGGCACGCCGTTCTGCAGATTCCCGTCCGCGTAGTATTTTGCGTGCGTGGTGGCAATCGGAAGATAGTATTCCAGATAATCGGGGTTATCGAGCAGCGTCTGGCTCTGGGGATAATTTGCCGTGAAGGTGTACATCGAGCCGACGAACCGGTCGTAGCGTCCGGTCTCAAACCGGTCGAGCGGCACTGCCTCAAAGCCTGCCGCCTCGCAGAACGCAGTGTAGGCGTAATATGCGCCCAGCTGCGTCCAGTGGTGGTCAGTCCGGAAGAAAATATACTCGTCCGTATGCGCGCGCAGCTTCGAGTAGGCGTCGACGGTCAGGATGTCTTTTCCCATCTTGCCGTAGCAGTAGTCGATCATGTCCTTCTGGGAATTGAGTCCCTGATGCATGCTCTCGGGCGAATAAAACTCGCCGCCGTTCGGCGTGACCAGACTGATGGTCCGCACATCACTGCCCAACGCATCCGCCAAAGCATTGACGGTCTTTGCGTAGCTCTCAATGACGGAGTTTGTTGCCGTCGGAATTTCCATCGCGCGATCGCCCACAATCACGACATTTCCGGCGTACTGTGCCTCGGAGATATCGGGGTTATCCAGCTCCGGCACCGAATCCTCCTCGGTTGGTTCCGGGGTTGGCTCCGTATGAGCTTCGCCGCTCGTCTCCCCTGTCGCCGTTTCCGGCGCAGCCGTTTCTGCTCCGGTTTCCGGATTGGTAATCTCAGCATCGCCGGACGTTTCCTGCGAAGGCTGCGGCTCATTTTCGAGCGTCTGCCCCGTTTTTTCATATTCCTGCCGCGCCAGCGACTCGCCGCCCTGCTCGGCACCGGTGTTGCCGTCGAGGACGAGGATGTTGTCGTCTCCGGCGGAGGAATGGTAGAAGCCGTTGAGCCAGCGGTTCGCCTTCAAAAGCGTATCTCGCATGGGGAAGGTGTTCGTATACCAGGTTTCCAGCTTGGAGATGAATGTGCCGTCCAGCAGCGCCTGCATGGAAAACTGCGGCTTGCTGATACCCGCGCCGTCGCTTCCCACGCCGGTTGTAAAGAGTGAGGCAAGCCCGATTGCCAGCAGCAGCGCCAGAATGATGCCTGCCATCGCGCGATAAATCTTTTTCATGCGCCCGCCCTCCTAGAAGCGGAAATACAAAAATGCGTTGTAGCTCGACCCGGCAAGAGAAATCGTTGCCAGCGCCAGCAGCGCCAGATCAAAAACGAACGTCAGCGCTGCGTAGACCTTGTGCCCCACGCCGTCGTCGCGCTTTTCCGCGCACAGAAGCCCAATCACATTTCCCGTGAACTGCGGAATTGCCGTGCAGCCGACCGCGCAGACCAGCAGCAGCGGCAGATTATTGCGCAGCAGCAGATTGGTCGTCTCGTTTGTGAAGCCGGAGCCAGAAAGCCCGAACAGAATCCGGAAGCTTTCCAGCAGCCGCGTCAGATCCGTGTGATAGAAAATGTTCCAGCTGAACAGAATCAGAACCAATGTCACAAGATGGCGCACCGGCTTTGGAATTCTGGAAAGCCCATTTCTGAGCAGCCGCTCGATGCACAGCAGCACAAAAAAGTACAGCCCCCACAGTACAAAGTTCCAGCTCGCGCCGTGCCACAGACCCGTCAGCGCCCAGACGACAAGCAGGTTCAGATACACGTGTTTCCGGTTGCCGCCGAGCGGTATGTAGACATAATCCCGGAAGAACGAGCTGAGCGAAATGTGCCAGCGCCGCCAGAATTCGGTGATGGATTTTGCCGTATACGGCAGACGGAAGTTCTCCATGAACGTAAAGCCGAGGATTTTCCCGAGACCGATTGCCATGTCGGAGTAGCCGGAAAAATCGAAGTAGATCTGGAACATGTAGGCGAGCATGCCGAGCAGGATGCCCACCGACGTCGCGCCCGCAAACGAGCCGCCCAGCAGCTGGTCAGCCACCTGCCCGATGTGATCGGCAAGCAGCACCTTTTTGCCGAGACCGATGCAAAAGCGCGTCACGCCGCGGAAGATGTTCTCGCTGTCCAGCTCGCGCGCGTCGATCTGCGCCGCAACGTCCACATAGCGGACAATCGGTCCTGCAATGAGCTGCGGAAACATCGAAACATACAGCAGCAGCTTCCAGTAAGACCGCTGCGCCGCAACGTCTTTGCGGTACACGTCGACCGAATACGACAGCGCCTGAAACGTATAAAACGAGATGCCAATCGGAAGCGATATCTGCGGTACGGCAAACGCGGTTTTGAAAATCGCATTGCAGTTCTCCACCAGAAATCCCGCGTATTTGAACACAATCAGCCCCGACAGATTCAGCGCCACGCACAGCGCCAGCAGCGCCCGGCTCCTCTTTTTTTCAAACGCCAACGAAAAGCCCCAGTTGAGCGCTGCCACCGCCAGCATCAGAAGCACATACACCGGCTCGCCCCAGGCGTAAAACACCAGACTCGCGCAGACCAGGACGATGTTTTTCGCTGTCAAGCTCCGCTGAATAAAGTACAAAAGCAGGCACAGCGGCAGAAAAATATATAAAAAGAACAAGCTTGAAAAAACCATAAACCAGATTCGCTCCGCTCTCAATCGATTTACATAAAAAAATTTACATAACTACCAGCGCTTTCTAATTTATCAGACGGCTTTCGTTTTTTCAAGACGTAAAGCGCAAAATTAAGAAGTATTTTTTCCCAGTGCGCGCTTTTGCGCCGCGTCTGCGATTTTCTTACAGTTATTTCCGTTTTCTACTGGAAGAGCTCTTGCACTTTTCGTGTTTTTATGCTATATTATTTATTATTATGTGGAATTCAGTCCGCTGCGACAAAGATGGCGGACGCGAAAGGACAAACCATGCTAGCAATTGAACGCAAAAACGAAATTCTGCAAAAACTCCGCGCCGAACAGCGCGTTCTGGTCAGCGAGCTTGCTGCCCACTATCAGGTCACGGAGGAAACCATCCGCCGCGACCTCGACAAGCTCGAAAAAGAGGGCTACGCCACCAAAACCTACGGCGGCGCCATCCTCGGCAACAGCACGAAAACCGACCTGTCCCACGCCATCCGCAGCAAGACGAACGTCGAATTCAAAAACCAGATTGCAGACCTCGTCTGCCAGATGGTCGACGATGGGGACCATCTGATGATCGACGACAGCTCGACGGCGCTGTTCTGCGCAAAGAAGCTGCGCGACAAGAAAAACCTTACGATCATTACCAACTCGGTCGAGCTGGTGGTGGAGCTGGCAAACGTGGAAACCTGGTCGATTCTGCTCACGGGCGGCAGACTCAAGGCAGAGTCTCTGGCGCTGGTCGGCAGCCAGTGCGAAAAATATCTCAGCAACTATCATGTGGACAAGGTCTTCGTTTCCTGCAAGGGTCTCGACCGCGAAGCGGGCGTCACTGACTCGAACGAACTCAACGCACAGGCAAAGCAGGCAATGCTCCGCGCTGGGCGGCAGAAGATTCTCGTCGTCGACAGCTCGAAGATCGACAAAGTCTCGTTCGTGAACATCACCCCGGTTTCCGGCATCGAGGCAGTCGTCACCAACGCCCGCCCCAGCGAGGCGTGGCTGCGCTACCTGGAAGATCAGGGCGTGCGCTGCATCTATCCGAAGGATTAAACAGAACCAGCTGAAGCAAGCCGCTATCGCGCAGATAGCGGCTTGCTTGTTCTTTTGCCTTCCAGACACACGAAAAGCGACTCCGGGAAATCCCGGAGCCGTTTTCTGCAATTTATTCCACCTATCGAAAAGATGCTGCGATTTTAAGGTAAGTGTTATAATTATGCCGGTTTTTTGTCGAAGAAGTATTCCTTCGTCATCTTGATGACGACAGGCGACAGCGCGATCAGGGCGATGAAGTTCGGGACAGCCATCAGACCGTTGAAGGTATCGGAGATATCCCACACGACGTCGATGGAGGAAACAGCGCCGACGACGATGATGACGACGTACAAAGCCTTGTAGACCGAAGCAGCCTTCAGACCGAACAGATACTGGAAGCAGCGAGATCCGTACAGAGACCAGCCGAGGATCGTCGTGAACGCGAAGAGCGTCAGAGCAACCGCGACGAACGTAGAAGCGATCTTATCGCCGAAGACGGTTGCGAATGCGGCGGTGATGAGCTCAGAGCCGGGCTTGACGCCAAACGGGATCTCAACGCCGGAGCAGATGATGGTAAGAGCAGTCAGAGAGCAAATAACGATGGTATCGGCAAAGCACTCGAAGATACCGTACATACCCTGCTGCACAGGACCCGGGGTGTGAGCCGCGGAGTGCGCAATCGCAGCGGAGCCGAGACCGGCTTCGTTGGAGAACGCCGAGCGACGAAGACCCCAGACGATGGTTTCCTTCAGGACGATACCGGCAGCCGCGCCGCCGATTGCCTGCGGGTTGAATGCAGTGGAGAAGATCTTGCCGAATGCGGGGATGATGTTGCCTGCGTGGACAACGATAACGGTAAGACCGAAGACGATATAAAGAAGAGCCATGGTCGGGACGAGTTTTTCAGCAACGGCACCGATACGCTTGATGCCGCCGAAGAGAATGACGCCGACGAGGACAGCCAGAACGATGCCGAGGATGAGGTTCAGTGTGCCGCGCTCCGCAGCTGCGGACGGGATGAACGCATCGACAGCGTTGTTGATGGAGCCGACGATGGAGTTGACCTGCGACATGTTGCCGATGCCGAAGGCAGCGATTGCTGCGAAGATGCAGAACAGGATGCCGACCCACTGCCAGCCCTTGCCGAGACCGTTCTTGACGTAGTACATCGGGCCGCCGACCCAGTCGCCCCTCGCGTCGCGCTCACGGTACTTGATCGCGAGAAGAACTTCGGAGTACTTGACCATCATGCCCAGCAGAGCTGCCAGCCAGAGCCAGAAGATGGCGCCGTAGCCGCCGAGGGCGATTGCCTGAGAGGTACCGACGATGTTGCCGGTGCCGACGGTAGCCGCCAGCGCCGTGGAAACAGCCTGCATCGGCGTGACTGCGCCTTCGCCTGCTTCCTGTTTCTGGAACATTTTGCCGAGTGTGTTCTTCATCACGTAGCCGAACTTCGTGAACTGAAGACCACGGTTGCGGATGGTCAGATAAAGACCAAAGATGATGGTGCACGGCAGGAAGATGTACAGCCATGCGACAGTGTTAAGGGTGCCGGTGATAAAACTGATGATTGCCTGCATAGATTTTGCCTGCGGACGATCCCCCGATCGTCCATCCTTTCCTGATTATTTCCGCCTTGCGGGACGGGAGTCGCGGAAAGGACGTAGCAAGATTATTGCTCTGTCCTTTTGCCTGAGAGATCGGCGAACCGCCTTACACCTTCGGCGCTCTTGTAAGAGGCTCTCCAGAGAGGAATAACTGCATTTGTATTTTACACAAAACCGCATCCTATTTCAAGTCTTTTTCTGTAAAAAATATATAATTATTTTTGTACCAAATCTGTTTTATGCGGTTTGTTCGCAAAAAACGGCATTTTCTCGAAATTTGTAAACTTTTTCCCACCTTTCCTTTTTCAGGTTCCGCTTGCGCCGTAGTTGGACAGCACGCGCGCCGAGGGGTCGTTGACGTCGCAGCCGGGCCAGGTTTTGTTCGGCATCCAGAAATCGACAACCATCTCCGACTGACCGGGGTAGTAGCGCTCGAAAATCTCGCGGTACAGCAGCGACTCCTTCGTGAACGGCTGCGCATACGTATACTTTTTCCGGAGCGTTTCAAACTCCTCGTCGGTGTACTGCTTCTGCGCAAATTCCTTCAGATCGTCCACCATCGAGTGACCGACCGCGTCGGAGAACGCCGCCTTTTCGCGGTACAGAATGTCGTGCGGCAGATAGTCGCCTTCAAACGCATGACGAAGCAGGTACTTGCCCTTGCCGTATTTGTTCATCTTCAGCTCCGGGTCCACGCTCATGACGTACTCGACGAAATCGAGGTCGCCGAACGGCACGCGCGCTTCGAGCGAGTTGACGCTGATGCAGCGGTCGGCGCGCAGCACATCATACATGTGCAGCTCCCGGATGCGTTTTTCCGCCTCCTTCTGGAACTCCTCGGCGCTGGGCGCGAAGTCGGTGTACTTGTAGCCGAACAGCTCGTCGGAAATCTCGCCGGTCAAAATCACGCGCAGGTCGGTGTTCTCGTGAATCCACTTGCAAAGAAGATACATGCCCATGCTCGCGCGGATGGTCGTAATATCATACGTGCCCAGCATGCGGATGACCTCTTCCAGAGAATCGAGCACCTGCTGCTTTGTCATGTAGACCTCGGTGTGGTCGCTGCCGATGTAGTCTGCCACCTGCTTGGCGTACTTGAGATCGATTGCATCTTCGCTCATGCCGATGGCAAAGGTGCGGATCGGCGCTTTCGACTCGCGCGCGGCAATCGCGCACACCAGAGACGAATCAAGACCGCCCGAGAGCAGGAAGCCAACCTTTGCGTCGGCGACCAGACGCTTCTCTACGCCGCGAATGAGCTTGTCGTGAATCTTGGAACAGACCGTCTCCAGATCGTCGTGGCAGACCGCTGCGGACTTTGTAATATCGTTGTAGCAGATGAACTTGCCGTCCTTATAGTAATGTCCGGGAGGAAACGGCATGATCTTATCGCACAGCCCGACAAGGTTCTTCGGCTCGCTTGCAAAGACGATCACGCCTTTTTTGTCGTAGCCGTAGTACAGCGGGCGAATGCCGATGGGGTCGCGCGCGGCGATATATTCCTTCGTGCGCCCATCAAACAGGATCAGCGCAAATTCCGCGTCGAGCATTTTGAACATATCCACGCCGTGCTCAAAGTACAGCGGCAGCAGAATCTCGCAGTCCGAGCCGCTGACAAATTCATACTTCTTTTCCAGCTCCTTCTTGAGCTTCTCGAAGCCGTAAATTTCGCCGTTGCAGACGACGTAGCTGCCGTCGCGCTCAAACGGCTGCATGCCGCTGGGCGTCAAGCCCATGATGGAAAGCCGATGAAAACCGAGCAAGCCCTTGCCGGTGTCTACAATCCGGCTGTCGTCCGGTCCTCTGGACACAGTCTTAAGAAAGCCCTTCTGAAAATCAGAAAAGGCGGCACAGACATCGCAATAACCCATAATCGAACACATGATAAAATCCTCCAAAAATTTTATTCAGCATTCGATAGGGCAAGTGCTGACTCGCTGTGCCACCTATCTTTTGTCTCTGCGGCGTCCTGCAACGCCCTGCTTTTTATAACGGGAAGCAGCCCCGGCGCACCTAGTAAAAAGCCAGCGGCTTTCGTTCAGCTTGCGGCTCGCCGGGTGTTCTTCGCGCGCAACTTACTGCATGGCTTGCACCTGCCCATGCTCTCTGGAAGCAGCCCTGCGCGCTACTTTTCCCGGCTCTGACGCCTTTGAAATCTGTCAAAAAAGCGATCCTTCAGACGTTCTATTTACCTCGTCTTCTGCCCGACGCGCTTTAGTCCCACGTGCTGGTATCCAGACAGGAAAGATACAATTCTGCATCGCGTGTGAAGCAGGAATCGAAAAAATCGTGCTGCTCGTGGACGCTTTCCATCAGGAACGAATGTACGGGGTTGATGAACTGATAACAGATTTCTTCATCATAGGAACGGTTCACATTGCGGTTCATAAGAATCCTCCTTCTTAAAATTAAAACAGAATTTGTGTTTTGTTGCTGTGTTTGGTTCTCACCGGACGCCGAAGAGCAAATCCCCATAGGTCGGGAAGGGCCAGCAGCGTTCGTCGGTTACGGTCTCCGCTTCGTCGCACACCACGCGAAGCGCCGCCATGCGCGACAAAATCGCGTCTCGGATGTAAAACGCCGACTCGGTGACGCTGGTGATGGTCTTGAGATGCAGCACCGCCTGCTCCAGCTCCCCTGCCTGCGCGTCGATCTGATCGGCAAGCGTCGAAAGCTTCGTAATCGCGCCGGTCTCGTAGCGAGACGGCAGACCCGGAATCACGGCGAGCTTCGCCGCAAGCGTGTCGGAAAGCTCCTTTGTGTAGCGCTCGACGGCGGGAAGGATTTCCCGGCGCGTCATGTCCAACATCGTCTGCGCCTCAATGCTGACGGTCTTGACGTAGTTTTCCATCATGATCTCGTAGCGAGACTCAATTTCTGCCTTTGTGAAGATCTTGAGCCCCGTGAGCATCGAAACGTTCTTTTCTTCGAGAATCGTCGGCATCGCGTCCGGCGTCGTGCGCAGGTTCAGAAGTCCGCGCTTTTCGGTCGCCTCTTTGATCCACGCATCGTCGTAGCCGTTGCCGTTGAAGATGATGCGCTTGTGTTCATGAATCGTGCGGCGAATCAAGTCGTGCAGCGCGCCTTCAAAATCGTCTGCCTTCTCAAGCTCGTCTGCAAAGAGCTTTAACGACTGCGCCACCGCGCCGTTGAGCATGATGTTCGTGCAGGCGATGGAGTTGCTTGAGCCGAGCATGCGGAACTCGAACTTGTTGCCGGTGAAGGCAAAGGGCGAAGTGCGGTTGCGGTCTGTTGTATCGCGGATGAACTTCGGAAGCACATGTACGCCGAGCTTCATAACGGTTTTTTCCGCCGCATTGTAGGGGCTGTCTGCTTCAATCGCGTCGAGAATCGCGGTCAGCTCGTCGCCGAGGAAGATTGAGACCACTGCCGGGGGCGCTTCGTTCGCGCCGAGCCGGTGATCGTTGCCAGCCGTCGCAACGGACAGCCGGAGCAGATCCTGATAGTCGTCGACCGCCTGAATCACCGCACACAGGAACAGCAGGAACTGCGCGTTCTCATAGGGTGTTTCGCCCGGCGTCAGCAGATTCACACCTGTATCGGTAGCCAACGACCAGTTGTTGTGCTTGCCCGAGCCGTTGACGCCGGCAAAGGGCTTTTCATGGAGCAGGCAAACAAGACCGTGCCGGAGCGCGACCTTCTGCATGATCTCCATTGTCAGCTGGTTGTGGTCGGTTGCGATGTTGGTTGTTGTGTAAATGGGGGCAAGCTCATGCTGCGCCGGGGCGACTTCGTTGTGTTCGGTCTTCGCCAGAATGCCAAGCTTCCACAGCTCCTCGTTGAGGTCCTCCATAAACTCTGCCACGCGGGGCTTGATGGAGCCGAAGTAGTGATCGTCCAGCTCCTGTCCCTTCGGAGGCTTTGCACCGAAAAGCGTTCTGCCGCAGAAGACAAGATCCTTGCGCTTGTCAAACATCTCGCGGTCGACCAGGAAATACTCCTGCTCGGGTCCGACGGAGGTTTTGACGCATTTGACGTCCTCGTTTCCAAAGAGCTTCAAAACGCGCAGCGCCTGCTTGTTGATTGCCTGCATCGAGCGCAGCAGCGGCGTTTTCTTATCAAGCGCTTCGCCGCCATAGGAGCAGAACGCCGTCGGAATGCAGAGCGTTTTGCCCTTCAGGAAGGCGTAGGACGTGGGGTCCCAGGCAGTGTAGCCTCTTGCCTCAAATGTCGCGCGCAGACCGCCCGACGGGAAGCTGGACGCGTCCGGCTCGCCCTGAATCAGCTCCTTGCCGGAAAATTCCATGATCACGCCGCCGTCTGGCGACGGGCTGATGAAGCTGTCGTGCTTTTCGGCGGTGATGCCGGTCAGCGGCTGGAACCAGTGCGTAAAGTGTGTTGCGCCATGCTCGACCGCCCAGTCGCGCATTGCCTCTGCCACGGCATTCGCCACCTGATTGTCCAGACTCACCCCTTCATCGATGGTCTTTTTCAGGGACTTGTAAACCTTCTCCGGAAGTCTGGCGCGCATGACTCTATCGTCAAACACCAGACTTCCGAAATAATCCGAAACCGTTTGCATCCGGCACCGCTCCTTTCTATGAATCAAAACCGGGGCAAGGCGTCAAAAATCCCAAAAAGACGCCATTGCCCCGGTTTGCTCGCTGTTTGAACTTTTTTGATGTGCAGAAAAGGAAAAAGACGCCTTTGAGCCCCATTGCTCAAAGACGCCGTTGCCTTATGCTCCGCATTATACGCAGACCGCGCCCGTTTGTCAAGCAAAATTTTTAAAAATTTGCAGGAAATTTTTTTGCTCCTGCATTTTAACTTTTGCCCTTCATCATTTTCTGCCAATTAAGCCGCCGGATTCAGCGCTTGTCTTGTCTGTTTGCACGAAAAGCAGTTTCTGCCTGCAAAGCCGATTGACAGCCGTTTTTCGGCATGCTATCATATAGCACATATTGAAAATCTGTAAGTAAGTGTCATTTATATATTGTAAGTAGAATGAGCAACGGCGTTCATTCGGGCGGGGGTGGTACCTGTCCGGGTGAACGCTCTTTTTTTGAGGAAAGGTTGTTCCATATGGTTTACGAAAAGGAAGAAATCCTGCAATACATCATCGAAGAGGACGTCAAGTTCATCCGCATGACCTTCTGCGACGTGATGGGCAGACTCAAGAATGTCTCGATCATGCCAGACGAGCTGGACCGGGCGTTTGACTATGGCATTGCCATCGACGCCTCGGCAGTCGCGGGCTTCGGCGGCGAGGTTTACTCGGACCTTGTCCTGCGCCCGGACGCCTCGACGCTTTGCATCCTGCCGTGGAGACCCGAGCACGGGCGCGTGGTGCGCATGTTCTGCTCGGTCCACTACCCCGACGGGCGCCCGTTTGAAGCGGACACGCGCGCCATTCTCGCCCGGGCGGTGGAGGACGCGCGGAAGGAGGGCTATACCTTCTTCTTCGGACCCGAGATGGAGTTTTATCTGTTCCGGCTCGATGAAAGCGGCGCGCCAACAAAAACGCCCTATGACCACGCCGGGTATATGGACGTTGCCCCGGAGGACAAGGGCGAAAATGTGCGCCGCGAGGCGTGCCTGACGCTGGAGCAGATGGGCATCCATCCGGAAAGCTCCCACCATGAAGAAGGTCCCGGTCAGAACGAGATTGACTTCCGCTATGCAGATCCCATTACCGCAGCGGACAACGCCGTCACGTTCAAGAGCGTGGTTGCAACCGTCGCCGCCGGAAACGGTCTTTGCGCAGACTTTTCCCCCAAGCCCCTGCCGGACGCACCCGGAAGCGGCATGCACATCAATCTTTCGGTCAAATCTGCCGACGGCACGGATGTCATGCCGCAGGTAATGGCAGGTATTCTGGCGCGTGTATATGAGCTGAGCGTCTTTTTAAACCCGCTCGAATCGTCCTATCGGCGCTTCGGCTGCCGCAAAGCCCCGCGCTACATCTCCTGGTCGAGCGAAAATCGCTCGCAGCTCATCCGGATTCCCGCTGCCTCCGGCGAATACCGCAGAGCGGAGCTCCGGTCCCCGGACCCCTCGTGCAATCCGTATCTCGCCTTTGCGCTTCTGATCTACGCAGGACTCGACGGTATCCGGTGCAGGCTTCCCCTGCCCGCGCCTGCCGATGTGAACCTGTTCACCGCGCCCGAGAGCGTGACGTCCCAGTACCGGACGCTGCCGGCAAATCTCGACGAGGCAAAGCAGGCGGCAAGAAGCAGCGAATTTGCCGCGGCGCAGCTTCCGAAGCGCCTGCTTGACTATTACACCTGCTAACCCACCTTTGGACTCTGGAAAGGAGGCACGCACAGTTATGGACCGATCAGAGCGCTGCTACAGTGTGCTGCTTGTCTCCGCTTCTCAGAAATTCACGCAGGACGTACTGCCGCTTCTGCCGGAGCGCAGCTTCTCTCCGGTCGTAAAGGCGGCGGACGTTTCCAGCGCGCGGCGATGTCTTTTGGAGCGCAGTTTTGATCTTCTGATCATCAATACGCCGCTGCCGGACGAATTCGGCACCCGCCTCGCGCTCGACATCTGCGAAAGCACGCAGTCCGGCGTCCTTCTGCTTGTGCGCGCCGAGCAGTACCCCGACGTTTCCGCCAGAGTCGGCGCCAGCGGCGTCATGACGCTGCAGAAGCCGACAAATCCGGCGATCTTCTCTTCCACACTGCGCCTTCTGTGTGCCACCCGTGAGCGGCTTCGCCGCATGGAGCAGAAGACCGCAACGCTCGAAGAAAAAATGGAGGAAATCCGGCTGGTCAACCGCGCAAAATGGATTCTGATCGACCAGCTTAAAATGACCGAAAACGAGGCGCACAAGTTCATTGAGCGCCAGGCGATGGACCGCTGCGTGACAAGGCGGACGATTGCGGAAAATATTCTTGCTACGTATAAATAAACAGAAAGAAAGAGGAAAGCTGTTATGACAAAATATATCTTTGTAACCGGCGGCGTGGTCTCGGGTCTCGGCAAGGGCATCACGGCGGCAAGCCTCGGGCGGCTTCTCAAAATGCGCGGGCTCAAGGTCGCGGCGCAGAAGCTCGATCCCTACATCAACGTTGACCCCGGCACCATGAGCCCGTATCAGCACGGAGAGGTCTACGTGACCGAAGACGGCGCAGAAACCGACCTCGACCTCGGACACTATGAGCGCTTCATCGACGAGGACCTCAACAAATACTCGAACCTCACAACCGGTAAGGTCTACTGGAACGTTCTGAACAAGGAGCGCCGCGGCGAGTATCTCGGCTCGACCGTGCAGGTCATTCCCCACATTACAAATGAAATCAAGGATTTCGTATACCGTGTCGGCAAGAAGACAAACGCAGACGTGGTCATTACCGAAATCGGCGGCACTATCGGTGACATTGAATCGCAGCCCTTCATCGAAGCGGTTCGGCAAATCTCTCTCGAGGTCGGTCGGGAGAACAGCCTCTTTATCCATGTCACGCTGGTGCCGTTTTTGCGTGGCTCAGACGAGCATAAATCGAAGCCCACGCAGCACTCGGTCAAAGAGCTGCTCGGCATGGGCATCAACCCCAACATCATCGTCCTGCGCTGCGACGAACCGCTCGAGCCGTCCATCTTCCAGAAGATCTCGATGTTCTGCAACGTCAAGCCAGACTGCGTCATTGAAAACATCACGATTCCCTGCCTGTATGAAGCGCCTTTGATGCTCGAAAAATCGAACTTCTCCTCCGTCGTCTGCCGCGAGCTGCATCTGGACGTGCCGGAGCCGGATCTGACCGAGTGGGAGCAGATGGTTGCGCGCGAAAAAAGCGCGACGGACAAGGTCACGATCGGACTGGTCGGCAAATATGTACAGCTGCACGATGCGTATCTGTCGGTTGCCGAGGCGCTTCGCCACGCGGGCTACGCGCTGGGAAGCGAAGTGCAGATCAAATGGATTGACTCAGAACACTTGACGAAGGACACGCTCGCTGATACAATGCAGGAGGTAGACGGCATCCTGGTGCCCGGCGGCTTCGGCGGCCGCGGCATCGAAGGCATGATTCTGGCGGCGCAGTATGCACGCGAGAACCGTCTTCCCTACTTCGGCATCTGCCTCGGCATGCAGGTTGCGGTCATTGAGTTTGCCCGCCACGCCGCCGGAATTGCAGACGCCGACTCCGGCGAATTCAATGAGATCTGCAAGCACAAGGTCATCGACTTCATGCCCGGTCAGAGCGACGAAATTGACAAAGGCGGCACGCTGCGTCTGGGCGCCTGCCCGTGCGTGATTGCCCCCGGCACCACCATGGCGCGCTGCTACGGGAAGCTGGAGATTTCCGAGCGCCACCGCCACCGCTACGAGTTCAATAACGATTATCGCCTGCCGCTGACCGACGCGGGGCTGACCCTCTCGGGTCTTTCTCCCGACGGACGGCTGGTCGAGACCGTGGAGCTGTCGGACCGGGCATTCTTCGTCGGCGTGCAGTATCATCCGGAGTTCAAATCGCGCCCGAACAAGGCGCATCCGCTGTTCCGCGGCTTCATCGCCGCAGCCTTGGACGAGGCAAAAAAACGATAAGAATATCCACGCAGTTTTAGGAGGAGAGACATGGCATCACAGGTAGTATTGATTTTGGATTTTGGCGGGCAGTATAACCAGCTCATCGCACGCCGCGTGCGCGAGGCAAACGTATACTGCGAGGTCAAGCCCTGCACCACGCCGCTTAGCGAGCTGATGAAATACAACCCCATCGGCTTCATCTTCACCGGCGGTCCGCAGAGCGTCTACGCCGAAGGTTCTCCCCAGGTCGACCCGAAGATCTTCACCCTCGGGCTGCCGATTCTCGGCATCTGCTACGGCTGTCAGCTGATTGCGCACCATCTCGGCGGCAAGGTCACTGCCGCACAGGATGACACCGCGCGCGAGTATGGCAAAACCGAAACCTTCTTTGATACCTCCTGCGAAATTTTCCATGGCTTGAAGGAAAGCAGCGTCACGTGGATGAGCCACGGCGACTATATGGCAAAGGTCCCGGAAGGCTTCACGCTCTGCGCCCATTCCGCCGCCTGCCCCACGGTCGGTATCTGCGACGAGACACGCAGAATCTACGGCGTGCAGTTCCACCCCGAGGTCAACCATACCGAGCAGGGCTCGCTCATTCTTCGTAACTTCTTATATCGCGTCTGCAAGGCAAACGGCGACTGGACCATGGCAGACTACCGGCAGAATGCCATCCGATCGATCCGTGAAAAGGTCGGCTCCGGCAAGGCATTGCTCGCGCTCTCTGGCGGCGTGGACTCTTCCGTTGCCGCCGCGCTCATGGCAGAGGCAATCGGCAATCAGCTCACGTGCGTATTTGTCGACCACGGTCTGATGCGCAAGGACGAGGGCGATGAGGTCGAAGCGGCATTCTCCAAGTGGGATATCCACTTCATCCGCGTAAACGCCGAAGACCGCTTCCTCACAAAGCTCGCCGGCGTTTCCGAGCCCGAGGCAAAGCGCAAGATCATCGGCGAAGAGTTCATCCG
>CEAB01003873.1_pt1 | contig 33736 bp, 25 predicted proteins | sample 557651 | NCBI WGS metagenome assembly CEAB01 (sample SAMEA3182046, study PRJEB8094) | gut metagenome | biome: human; feature: gut; material: Stool; isolation source: human stools | place: Canada | collected 2011-11-15
TGCCAGACAACGCCGCCGTGCACGGACTTGTCTGTCACGCCCTCGTCGACAAAGCAGAACTTCGCGTAGTAGTCGACGAGCCGCTGTTTGCAGGTCAGGACTGCACCCTTTCTCCCCTGCTTTCTCGCATCCTCAACGGCACGGTGGAGCAGTTCGCCCGCGTAGCCGTTTTTCCGGTACTCCGGCAAGGTGTTCAGACCGAAGAGCATCTGCCACGCGCCATTTTCGTCGTGCATGGATGCTTTCGCGTACATTTCGTCGGTCAGGTCGGGCTCGTCCGTTACAAAGCCATCGAGAAACGCGATGAGCTTGTCGCCCTCGAACATCAGCCAGAAGTGGTCGCCGTAATATTTGATTCGCTCGGCAAATTCCTCTTTTGTCGCCGCCTCGGCCACAGGAAAGCACTCGGCTTCCACTGCCGCGACCGCGTCCAGATCGTTCATCGTTGCTGTTCTGATCTCCATGGTTCTGCCCTCTCTATTTAGTCCCACTTTTCACGGCTGAGCTCGCGCATGTAGCCAGCCGTAATGATACCGGTGGGCAGCGCGACGATGGCGATTCCCATGAACGACGACGTCATGCTCACGATGCGGCCGATCTCGCTCGTCGGATAGATGTCGCCATAGCCGACGGTCGTCAGCGTGACGACCGCCCAGTAGATGGCGTCGAAAAACGTGTCAAAGCTGTCGGGCTCCACCTGAAACATGATGAGCGCCGACAGCGCAATATACCCGCCCGCCAGCACACACACCGCCGCGAGCGCTCGTTTCTCGCGCTTGATGACATTCAAAATAAGTTCAAAGCTGTGCGAGTAGCGCAGGAATTTGAGCGCCTTGAGCGCTTTGTTGAGGCGGAAAAGCCTAAACAGCTTGAACCCCGACGACAGCATCGTCAGCGACGGCAGGATGGACAGCAGGTCCACAATGCCGAAAAAGCTGAACGGATAGCGCAAAAACGCCCATTTTCCGCTCTTTTCGTACTTTAGGTCCGCCGTCCACCAGCGCAGCAGATAGTCCACGATGAACACCGTGACCGTTGCGCGGTCGAGCCATATAAACAGCGCATTCGTCTCCTTGAAGCACAGCGGCACGATGCTCGCCGCGATGCACACGAGCATAAAGCGGTCATAAATGAGACTGTCGCGGTCGTCCTTGTCCGCGACCTCGATGACCTCGTAGATTTTTCTTCGCAAACTCATGCCGTCACTCCCTTGCGCCGGGCAGAAAGCGCTGCTCGACCTCTTCCGCGCTCATCTGCCCGCTGGAGAGCTCCGTGAGCACGGCGGAAAAGTCCGCCACCTTCTGCACAGGCAGAAGAAACGTGAGCGTCACGGCCGCGCCGTAGTCGCTCGACTCGATCCTGCCCTCGTGTCCCTCGATCAGCAGCTTTATGCGCTCGAACATCGGATACGGGCATTCGAGCAGCAGCACGGAAAACGGCTGCATCCGCGCCTTGCCCGCTGCGTCAAGTGCGTCCTTCGCCGCCTTGGCATAGGCGCGCGTCAGCCCGCCCGCACCGAGCAGAATCCCGCCGAAGTAGCGCGTCACGATGCACACGACGTTCTCCACGCCCTCGCGCTGGAAGACGTTCAGCATCGGCTGGCCTGCCGTGCCCTGCGGCTCGCCGTCGTCGCCGTAGCGGACGGTGCCGTCGTGCAGGACGAAGCACCAGCAATTGTGGCGCGCGTCGTAGTATTTCTTTTTCATCTCGTCGATGCGCGCGCGGGCCTCCGCCTCGCTCTCCACAAGGAAAACGTGGCTGATGAAGCGCGAGCGCTTTTCTTCAAACTCGCTCTCCGCGCTCTCGTATGGGACAAGGTACTCTGTCATGGTTTCAATGTTCCTTTCAGCGGGTTTTCTCCCACTTTTCTTTCGTGAGAACGTAAAAAAGCGTCGGCCGCAGCGCATCGTCCACAAGCGTCGGCCTTTCACAGGTCAGCTGATAAGAAAAGCCACACTTTTCGATCACGCGCTTTGACTTTTCATTGCCGGCATAGTGCGAACACCAGACCCGCTGTGCGCCTTTATCCTCAAAGCAGTACCTCAGCAGCTCTCGCACGGCTTCGGGGATCAGCCCCTGACCCCAGAGCGGGCGGCCGATCCAATAGCCGATTTCCGGCTCACTCCCGATTTCTGGCGCTTCCGTCGGAAACACGCCGATGGAGCCGACAGGCTCGTCTGGCCGTTCCTTCAAAATGACTGCAAACGTGTCCGGCTCCGAGAGGACGGTTCGGATGATCTCGCGGGACTTCTCCACGCTCGTATGCGCCGGCCAGCCTGCGGCGGGGCCGACAAACGGATCCCTCGCGTATCGATAGCAGCTCTCCGCGTCGCTCTCGCACCACGGACGCAGGAGAAGGCGCGTCGTTTCAAACGTCATTCCTCCCAGTCCTCCTTCGGCTCGCGGTAGCCCTCGATATAGTCCTTGACCTGGCCGATGACGCGCGGCACGCAGGTGGCCACGATGTCGATGGTCTCGCCATATTCGACGGATTCGACCTTCGCCTCGCGGTAGAGCATATCGAGAAGCCCGCCCTTGTCATAGGGCAGGTGGATCGTCACGCGGCGCGTGCCCTTGTCGAGGAGCTTGTCGATGCGCGCAAGCAGCTCATCCACGCCCTCGCCGGTCTTGGCGCTGATGTTGACGCTGTCCTCCCCGTGCGGGCGGATATCGCCGAAGTAGAGGTCGGACTTGTTGTAAACGCGCAGGCAGGGAATTTGCTGCGCGCCGAGCTCTTCGATCAGCTCGTCCACGATCTGCGCCTGCTCGAGCCAGTGCGGGTCGGAAATGTCGATGACGTGCAGAAGAAGATCGGCGTATTCGAGTTCCTCGAGCGTTGCCTTGAAGGCCTCGACCAGCTGGTGCGGCAGCTTGCGGATAAAGCCGACTGTGTCGGAGATCACGACATCCAGCGTGTCGGACACCGTGAGAAGGCGCGTCGTCGTGTCCAGCGTGTCAAACAGGCGGTTATTCGCGGGAATGCCCGCGCCGGTCAGCGCGTTCAAAAGCGTCGACTTGCCCGCGTTCGTGTAGCCGACGATGGCGACGACGGGAATTTCATTCTTGCTGCGGCGGTCGCGCTGCGTGGCGCGCACGCGGCGCACCTCTTCAAGGTCCGCCTTCAGCTTGTCGATCTTTCTGTGGATGTGGCGGCGGTCGGTCTCAAGCTGCGTTTCGCCGGGGCCCTTCGAGCCGATGGGTCCCTTGCCCGACGTGCCCGCCTGACGCTCCAGATGCGTCCACATACCGATCAGGCGCGGCAGCAGGTACTGATACTGCGCAAGCTCGACCTGAAGCCGGCCCTCTTTTGTCTTCGCCCGCTGGGCGAAGATATCGAGAATGAGGCCGCTGCGGTCGAGCACCTGCACGCCGAATTCTTCGCACAGAACGCGCATCTGCGAGGGCGAGAGGTCATTGTCGAAGATGACCATTGTCGCCTCCTGCGACTTTACCAGCTCGCAGATCTCATCCACCTTGCCCTCGCCGATGAATGTGTGCGGGTTCGGCGACGGCAGCGTTTGTAAAACCACGCCGACGCTGACGCCGCCCGCCGTTTCGACGAGCGCACCGAGCTCTTCAAGGCTCTCCTCGTCAGCATTCTCTTTTCGATCGAGCCGCGGCGACGAAAGGCCGACTAAAATCGCCCTGTCGCGCGGCGCGTTGTTCTCTTTCAATTCTTCCATAGATTCTCCTTATCGCGCCGAAATCGGCGCTGTACAAATCATTTTTATTATAGTGTATTTTCCGCCAAAAGAAAAGGCAAAAACGCTTTTCATTGACATTTCCGCCCCTTTCATGTGAAAATAGGGTGGACGCAACCTCAGGTTGACAAAAAGAAACGCCCGGTTGGTGGTGTTTTCTCCCGTTTTCCTGCTATGCTTTTCCTGCAAAGGCGCAGTGCACGGCGTCGAACGCAGCATCATTCCCCAAAGGAGGAACCTTTCATGGAACTATATGAAAAGCTCTACGAACTGCGCCGCGCGAGCGGCATGTCGCAGGAAGAGCTGGCGGAGAAGCTCGGTGTCTCGCGCCAAGCCGTCTCCAAATGGGAGAGCGGCGCCACGCAGCCGGAGCTTAGCAAGCTCATCGAACTCTCTAAGCTCTACTCCGTTTCCGTCGACGAGCTGCTCAGTCTGGAGCATGCCAAACCCGAGCAGGATGCCGCCGAATCGCCGGTTCAAAGCAACGCCGAAAAAGCTCCCGCGGAAAAGCTGAGCTTCCGCGATTTCTGCATACAGCACAAGAAGATCATCGGCGGTGCGGCCGTGGCGCTCGCCGCGCTCATCGCCGTCGGCGTGCATTACAACAACCGCATCAACACGCTCAGCACGCAAGTAAATGACCTTCGCAGCCAGCTCTACAACGTGCAGAATAACCTCTCGAACCAGATCGCGGGCATCAGCAATAATGTCTCGGACATCTTGGAGCGCGAGTCGAGCCTGATCTCGCAGTACAGCTATGAGGTCAAGCACGTCGACCTCAAAAAGCAGGAGTGCACGCTTGCCTTTTCTCTTCTGCCGAAGACGATCAGCGACGAAACGATCGTCAACATCTCTGTGATCGACCGCAGCAGCTCCTCTCCACTGAGCAGCGTCGGTCCGTCTGTCTACAATGTTCCGCTCACGCAGGATGGCTTCGGGTATCTGCGCGGTGACATAGCGCTCGCATTGAGCGACGAGCTCGGCGTCAATGTCAACTTCATGACGAACGGCGAAACGCAGTCGCAGGAGCTCGATACGATCAGCAATCTCAAATCCCAGTATCAGCCGCAGCTCAAAAGTTTTCTCGCCCCCATCTCCTACGAGCGTCAGGCCGGCAGCAAATGGCAGTACCAGTTCACGCCGGGCAATGCCGGCATCCCGCTCGGCACCATCTCGCTCGGCGCGCTGTCCAGCTCGCCCATCAGCAGCGTCCGCCTTGAATACAAACGTGCGAATCAACTGCTCAAGCGCGTACCGCTCGAAGCGTCCTACAGCGACGGCAGCGCCGTCACCTATGTCGGCGATGACAGCGCCGAAGCTGTGGGCGCATCCGTCATAGAAGGCGTGACGTACTATGACCTCGCCTATGCCTCCAGCAGCGAATCGGAGGCTTTCACGCTCCCGCTCGGGGCAACGCCGCTCGTCTGCGAGCTTGTCGTCAACCTTGCGGACGACACAGTACTGCGCGTCCGCCTCTTCCAGGTGCGCGCCATTGCAGGCGGCGACAGCTACGAGGAGATAAACTACCTCGACCAAAGTCTCAGTGAGCCGCTCCCCTTCATCGTCGAATATCCCGACGGGCAAAACTGAGCGTTCCAAAAAAGCAGAAAAAAGCAGCTCTGCCGTAGCAGAGCTGCTTTTGTGATTGAATTAGTTCAGGCCGAACTTCTTGTTGAACTTGGCAACGCGGCCGCCGGTATCGACCAGCTTCTGCTTACCAGTGAAGAAGGGGTGACACTTAGAGCACACTTCCACCTTGATATTCTGCTTGGTGGAACCTGTCTCAATCACATTACCGCAGGCGCAAGTAATAGTAGTCTGCTGATAATTGGGATGGATTCCTTCCTTCATTGCTCGTGTTCACCTCTTTCTGATCCAAATGTACTTTTCTAAAAAAGCCATATAGGATATTACCACGCTTTGTGTCAAATTGCAAGAGAAATTTTTGATCCTCTCCGCGCTTTTCTCTTCCTTAGGACTTTTTCCTAATTTCATCGTCAATTTTTCAACGCTCGTTATGCAATTTCTCTTTACTTCTGCCGTTTTCAGTCGTATAATGGCACTTACGCGCCTTGCGCACGGATGATTGGAAGTAAAGGAACATCAGAATTATGTCGAAAAAACATTTCCTGCGGGGACTGCGCGACGGCATCCCCATTGGGCTTGGTTATTTTGCTGTCAGCTTCGGCATCGGCATCAGCGCGCACAACGCGCACCTGAGCATTTTTCAGGGTTTTTTGCTGAGCTTTTTGAACAACGCCTCGTCGGGTGAATACGGCGGCATCACCATCATCGCCGCCGACTCCGGCCTCTGGGCCATGGCGCTGATGATGCTGGTCGTCAACGCGCGCTATCTTCTGATGAGCTGTGCGCTCAGCCAGCGTCTCTCGCCCGATACGCCGCTTCCCTGGCGGCTCCTCATCGCCTATGACCTGACGGATGAGATCTTCGGCCTCGCCATCGCGCAGCCTGGGTATCTTGAGGTGTGGTATTATTTCGGCACCATGTGCGCGGCCATGCCGGGCTGGAGCATCGGCACCGTGCTCGGCGTGCTGATGGGGAATCTCATGCCCGTCTGGGCCGTCAGCGGTTGCTCCGTGATGCTGTTCGGCATGTTTCTCGCCATCATCATCCCCGTCGGCAAGCAGAACCGCATCGTGCTCGGCTGCATCGGCGTGAGCTTTCTCTGCTCGCTTCTTGCAAGCGTTTTGCCGTTCACGCGCGAGCTGTCCGAGGGCATGCGCATCCTGGTCTTGACCATCGTGATCTCTGCTGCCGCCGCCATTCTGTTCCCGCACAAGGAGGATGATCTCGTCGCATGAAAACGTATTTATATCTTTTCGTCATGGCGGCCACGACCTATCTCATCCGCGTCCTGCCGCTCACGCTGATCCGCAAGCCGATCCAGAATCCCTTCCTGCGCTCGTTTCTCTTCTACGTGCCCTACGTCACGCTCGCGGTGATGACGTTCCCCGCCATCATGAACGCCACGCAGTCGCCCATCGCGGGCGCGGCGGCCATGGTCATCGGCATCGTCGCCGCCTGGTGCGGACTGGGACTTCTCCCCGTCTCGCTCGTCTGCTGCGCGACAGTGCTGATCTTAGAGCATTTTATCGTGTGAGCAAATCTTGTAAAACACCCTCCGCGGATTTCCCGCGGAGGGTGTTTTTATGTATTCACAGCACCTTTTCTTCGCCGACCGAGAAGAAATACAGCACCTTTTCCCTGACCTTTTTGCCCATCACGCGCATAAGGGCCATGGAGTATGTCTCGAGCTGAGGGCGGTAGTGCTTAGCTCGTTCTTCGATCTGTGTTCTTCCGATGCGGTCAGTCTTGAAGTCCACGACCACAAGCTCGCCGTCCTCTTCAAAAAAGCAGTCTACCACGCCCTGCAGCAGCACCGCGTCGTCGGCGTCCAGCGTGGCAAAGTCCCGCACCGGCCGCAGCAGCGAGAAGCGGTACTCGCGCCGCACCGTCTGCGCATTCTTGCGAATGCGCGCGGCAAGATCACTTCGCAAAAATCGGACGATCGCGCGCACATCGACGGCGCTTGCCTGCTCGTCGGTCAGCTTGCGCTGCGCTCTGAGCTTTTCGACCTGCTCACGCACGCTCTGCTCGCTTGCTTCGCAGAAAAAGTCAAGGTCCTGCATCACAAGGTGCAGCGCCGTGCCCCGTTCCGCACCCGTGAGGCTCGTTTCACCCGCAAGGAATTTTGGTTTATATAGGCTGCGCAGCCGCGGTGGGAGCGTTGTATTTTCGGATATCTCCTCGTCCAGCGCGCGGCCCTTGAGCTGCGTGGCCGTCAGCTTGGCGGGAAAGGCCGTCTGCCCCGCGTAGGGGTAGCGGTACGACAGCGCAGCAAAATCCACCGGCAGCTCCTCCTTCGGCGGCGCGGCATCCACTGGCGCGTCATCGGGCCGCTGCTGCGGCGTCACAAAGCTCAAACCGTCGTGTACACGCACCGTCCACGGCGTTTCGTCAGCATAGAATCTCCCCTCGCCATTCTGCCCCGCAAGCTCGCGCAGGGACGCCGCTTCGCTGCGCTGCAAAAGCGGCAGCATGATCCAGTCGCCCATGCACTTGCCGCTGTCCACAGCCTCGGGCAGCACAGGACAATCGCTCAGCGCCAGAAGGTCGGCGACGCGGCTTTTCGCGTTTGCCTGCGTGTGCACCATGACGAGCTTTTCCTTCGCGCGCGTCATCGCAACGTACAGCACACGCAGCTCCTCGGCCTTCGCCTCGCGCCGCAGCGTGCGCTCGAGCGCCTGCCGTGCGACCGTCGGGTACTGGATGTGCCTTTGCGTGTCCACGCACACCGGCCCCAGCCCGAGCTGCGGGTGCACGAGCACTGAACTCAAAAAGTCCATATTGCTGAACCGACGCGCGAGGTCCGAGAGGATCACGACCGGAAATTCGAGGCCCTTCGACTTGTGGATCGACATGATGCGAACGCCCGTAGAGGCGTGCGCGGTCTGCATCGTCCCCGCCTCGCCTTCGGCAAGCTGCTCGCGCAGTATGCGCACAAAGTCGAAAAGCCCCTGCCGCCCCGAGCGCGCGTAGTCCTCGCTGAGCTCCAAAAACGCGAGCAGATTTTCCTTGCGCTCCGCACCACGGCGCATCGCGCCGAAGATGCCGAGCACATTGCACCGGCGGTAAATTTCACTCAGCAGCTCGCGCACGCTCAGGTGCGCCGCGCTGTTGCGCAAAGCGTCCAGCGTATCGAGAAATTCTCTGCTGTGGTCATCCTCACTCAAAAGCAGCGCATCGTAGAAGTCACCCGTGCGCTGCCGCGCGCGGATCGCCGCGAGCTCATCGGGCGTAAAGCCGAAGAGCGGAGAGCGCAGCACGGCAATGAGCGGCACGTCCTGCCGCGGATTGTCGATGACCTGCAAGAGCGCGAACAGCACTGCGATCTCCATCGAGGCAAAAAAGTCCTCGCCCGCGTCAGCGGCGCAGTGGAGGCCGCGCGTCTCCAGCGCGCGGCGATAGTCCAAAAGGCGCGTGCTAGGCGAGCGCATCAGAATGACGATGTCCTCCTCGCGCACGGGCCGCAGCTCTTTTGTTTTGTCATCCTGTATAGGAAATTCACTTGTCAGCATATTGCTGATATAGTCTGCGACAAATGCTGCCTCAGCCTCGCTCGCGCGCACGCGCTGCTCGCCCGTCTGCGTCGGCAGGTCGAGCAGGTGGAACTCCGCGCCGCACGCGCTCGATTCGACATAATTCGCGCCGAGGCGCAGCATTTCATCCGCGCCGTAGTCGAGCTCACCCATTTCCTCGGAAAGAATATTGCAGAAGATAAAATTCGTCGCGTCCAGCACTTCTTTGCGCGAACGGAAGTTGCGCGAGAGCAGCAGCTTTGCGCTGTCGTGCTCCTCTGCGTCCTCAAGCGACGGCCAGGTGTTATAATGCTGCAAAAAAATACGCGGGTCGGCTAGGCGGAAGCGATAGATGCTCTGCTTGACATCGCCAACAGTGAAAAGGTTTTCTCCTTTACAAGAAATTGCGTCAAAAATGCGGTTCTGCACCTCGTTGGTGTCCTGATACTCGTCCACCATGATCTCGCGGTAGCGCGCGCTGACGATGCGCGCAAGCTCTGTCGGCGCGCCGTCCTCTCCGATGAGCAGGCGGATGGCCTCGTGCTCCTGATCGGAGAAGTCAGCAGAATTCCGCCGCCGTTTTTCCTCGTTGTACCGGCGGGAAAAGTCCGCCGTCAGGTCGATGAGCGCGAGCATTGCGCTCGCCATCGTGCGCAGGTCCTCCACCGCCTCGTCGGACGAGGCGGAAAAAATCTCGGCAAAGCCCTTGACGGTCTCCTTGCAGTTGTCCCACAGGCTTTTCATGCGCGCTTTCATCTCGCCGCCGTCGCTATCCTTCACCGCGGCGAGGCGCGGAAACGCGATGGTCACGCCGCGCGCGGCGTCCCAGCCCTCTGCGGTCTTCCCCTCCAGCGCTTCAAGCTGGTAGGACGCGTCGAGGAACGCGGGCGCATACTTCTGGTTCAGCGCGTCATTCGCGCACATCTCCTGCGCCGCGCGCTGCAAAAGGTTTTTGCAGTGGCGCGCCTTGCGCCGCACCTCATTGAGCAGAATTTTTCCATAGGGCGTGTCCTCGATCTTATCCGGCACGGCGCGCCAAAACGCGCGCTGTGCATCGAGCCATTTGTCCTCATACGGCTGCGCCTGCAGCTTTGCGTGCAGCTCGAGCACTAAGTCCTCAAGCGCGCTATCGTCGCGCCCCGCGCCGAGCGTGTCGGCCAGCAGCGTGCCGCCGGGCGTCAGACAGTCGTAAAAATCGTCCAGCGTGCGCGCGAGCACGCGCTCGCGCAGCACCTGCGCCTCGTTCTCGTCCAGCACGCGGAAATCGGGCCGCAGCGCGTGGCCGCGCGCGTCCTCGCCGAGCAGATGGCTGTTTTCGCGCAAAAGCGCGGTGCAGAACGCGTCCACCGTCTTGATGTCCGCACGGTAGACGCGCAGCATCTGCTGCCGCAGGTGGTAGTTGCCGGGGTCGCGCTCCATGCGCTCGGTGAGCGCCTTCGCGATCTTGCCGCGCAGCTCGCTCGCCGCGGCGCGCGTGTAGGTAATGATGAGGAAATCGTCGAGATTCGCCCCTTCGCGCTCTACGTAGGAAAAGAGCCTCTCGACGAGCACCTTCGTCTTGCCAGATCCAGCCGCCGCGGAGACGAGCAGACTGCGCTCGCGGCTGTCCACCGCCGCTTGCTGTTCGTTTGTCAGCTTTTCAGCCATTTTCGTGCGCCCCCTCTCCGTTCACCCCGTCAATGTACTGCCAGAATTCGTCGTTTTTCGTCGCCTTGATGTATTCCATACGGTCACTGCCGCAGCCGTTTTCAAAGTGGCACGCGCTCGCAAACTCACAATACGTACAGGCCGACTGCTGCGGCGTGCGCGCGTAGGGGTCGGCGTCGATGTTGCCCGCGAAGACCTCCTGCGTGATTTCATGTAAAATATGGTCGACGTATTTTGAGAGCTTTCCGAGCTGCTCGGCAGAAGCAAGGCTTCCCGTCACCGCGCCGTCCCTTTTCACCGCGATGGGCAGGTAGCACGGCGATTCGAGCGCGCTGTGCTCCATCGCCTGCAGAACCGCCGGGTCCTCGAGCACCATGCCGCTGCGGCGCAGCTCCTTTTTGAGTGCTTTTTCGATCTTTTCGGGCTCCGTGTCGCGCGCGCAGCGCAGCATCGGCTCGCGCGCGGGCGTATAGAGAACGCCCGCGGGAACGATCTCGTGTCCGCCGAAAAGCATCTGTCCCTCTTCTTTAAGCGTAAAGAGGTAGAGCAGCATTTGGAGCCCCAGCCCGTAGCGCAGCTCGGCGAGGTCGAAGCTCTTCTTGCCCGTCTTGTAGTCCACGACGCGCAAATATAGCTTGCCGCCGTGCAGCCAGCCGTCCACACGGTCGACCTTGCCGACAACGCGCGCCGTGCCGTTTTCCTCGCGGATCGTGATGGCGGGCAGCTGCCCGTCCGCACCAAATTCCAGCTCAAATGCCAGCGGCTCAAAGTCGGAGCTTTGCAGCTCCTCGCTCACCTCGTCCATGATGCGCTCGACCGTCGCACACAGGCGGTTGAACAGATAACGGAAGCGCGCGCTTTTTTCGCACAAGTCCGGCAGCACGCGGTCGATGTATTCCTCGATCGACGCGCGCACGAGCGCGTGCAGCTTGTCCTTCGATAGCGTATGCAGTCCGCCGCACTCCTTCGCCTGCCGCAGCGTATGCTCCATCACATCGTGCACGAACGTGCCGATCTGCGGCGCATCAAAGCCCGCGCCCGTGCGCTCCCTGGCTTTCAGCCCGTAGCGCATGAAATAGGCAAAGTGACATGAGCGCGCCATGTCCATGCGCGAGGCGGACAGTGTCACCGCGCCGCCGTAGAGCGCGTGCACCGCGTCGCGCGACAGATGCCCGCGCGTATAGCGCGAAGCGTCCTTCATCGCGGCAAGCGCACGCTCCGCGTCGCCCTGTCCTTCAAAATACTGCCACAGCGCGCCGCCGATATGCTCGCCCGCATACTCGAGCGCCGTCGACTTTGCTGACAGGCGATATTCCTTGTCAGCGCTCTCTGTTTCGACGCTGATCGACGGCAGCAGACGCGCGATGCGCCCGATGACGAACGACGGCCGCTTCTCCGCGCCCTTTCCGTCCGAAACGGGATAGGACACCGTCAGCTTTTCCGTCGGCTGGGCCAGCGCGGCGTAAAGATTCTGAATTTCCAGATGAAACTGCTCCATCCCGTGCGGCGCGAGGAAGATTTGCTGCCTCTCGAGCGCCTCGCGGTCCTCGTCGCGCAGCACGCCGCCGCGGTTCTCCGCCGCAGGCAGCACGCCGTCGTTCGCGCCGAGCAGGAACAGCGCGCGCACCGTGTGGCGGTCGTTTCGCGTCATTTCGCACAGGTTCACCGCGTCGAGCGTCACGGGGATCGTGCCCACGCTGTACTGCGTCAGCACAAGGCGCATCAGACTCGCAAACTCCTCGGCGTCGAGGATCGCGTCGCCCAGGATTTCCACAAACTGGTCGAGCACACCGCAAAGAATGCCCCACAGCTGCGCCGTTTCCTCGGCGCGTTGGGCCTCGCCCGCGGCGAAAAGCTGCTCGGTCTGCGTCTGCAAGACCTCCGGCAGTTTGATCTCCTCCAAATAGCCGTACAGCGCGCGCACCTTCTGCTCGGCCTCGCCGCTGCCGCCCACGCCTTTTTTTAGGCGCGCAAACGGCCCCTGCACGCGCTCGCGCAGTGCGTTGACCGTCTTGAGCCGCGCCCTTGCCTCGTCCGTCCAGTCTTCGCCGTAGCCGTCGGGATGCGCCGACCAGGGCGTCTCGCGCGTCCACATCGCGCCGCGGATCTCCCACTTGAGCGCATAATTTTCCAGAATGTCGCATTCCGCCATGCTGAGGCCGGCGAGTCCGGTCTTGAGACAGCGGAACACATCCTCATACTCAAAGCCGCCGCTCGCGGCGTCCAGCGCGCCGAGCAACAGCGTCAGCACGGGGCTTTTCAAAATGTCGCTGCGGTGGGCATAATAGAGCGGGATGCCGTAGCGGGCGAATACGCTCTCGATCGCACCTGCGTAGGAGTCGAGATCACGCGCCGTGACGGTGATCTCGCGGTAACGATAGCCTTGCTCACGCACTAATTTCAAAATCTGCGACGCGACCCACTCGCATTCACTGTACGCGCTGCTCGCCTCATAGAGCGCGACGGCGTCAGTCGGCTGGGTAAATTCGTCCGCTGCGCCGAAAAAGCAGCGCTCGATATGGTCGAGCGCGCCGCGCACCTCGCCCTGCGGAAGAATTTCCTCCTCGCATGCGACGCCGGCATCGCGCGCGAGCGCGTACAGCCGCTCGCGCACGCGCAGGCTCTCGGAAAAGAGCTCGCGGTCCTGCGTGTCGCCAAGGAGCGTGACGGTCACGCTCTTCGCGCGCCGCAGCAGGATACGCAGAATGCACAGCTCACGCCCCGTAAAATACGAAAAACCGTCGAGGAAAATGTCTTTATTGTCAATATATCCCGACGCTTCGAGGTTTTCCTCCAGCTTTTCAAGCACATCGCGCGCGTCGTGCCCCGGTGCGTGGAGCTTGCTGAGGTAAATGCCGTAGATGAGCGAAAGGTCGCGCAGCTTGTCGCCGCTCTCGCCTTCGATCTGCGCTACGCTCTCGGATAGCTGCTCGGGCGATACGGCGTAGGCCTGCAATTCCTCCATCACGGCGAGCAGGCTCTCCAAAAATGCCGCGCGCTGCGACGGGCGCTTGTAGACCTTGAGCACCGGCGCAAGCTCCGTGAGCGTACGCTGGAGCGTCAGGAGCTTTCCGCCCGAATCGAGCGTCACGTCCGCGCTGCCGCCGCAGATGCCCAGCACGCGCGAGGCGAGCAGCTTGAACGTCAAGGCCTCGGCATGGCGCGACGCGGTGTCGCCGCAAACACGGCACAGGTCCATCTCCGCCACATGCGAGGCGTGCTCCGGCACGAGCAGGATTTGCTGCGACGAGTCCCCCAGTGCGGCGATCCTTTGCAGCACGCGCTCGGATTTGCCCGTGCGCGCGCGTCCCATCAGTATGTGCAGCAAGCGTCCTTCCCCCTTTTTCTCTCTTAAAGTTATCAATATTTTATCCTAATTTTATCATAGTTTTCTTTTTCGGGCAACGCAGAAAACGCCGTACGCATATTTTTGCCCATCACGGGAAGACTACCGAAGACCAAACCATCTTTTTAAGGAGGGAACTTCATGGTCATCGACAAGATCGCGCTGACGCTTGCTATCATCGGCGCGCTCAACTGGGGCAGCGTGGGCCTTTTCGGCTTTGACTGCGTCGCCTTTCTCTTCGGCGGACAGATCGGCATGCTCAGCCGCGTGATCTACACGCTCGTAGGCCTTGCCGGCATCTGGTGTATCACAATGCTGTTCCGCGAGAAAGAGCCGATGGAAAGCGGCGGCCAGGCGTAAAAAATAAAAGGAGAGGGAGTTCCCTCTCCTTTTATTTTTGCGTTAAAAATTTTCTTTACCGCTCCCCAGTCGCTTCCGCACCTTCCAGCTCGCGCATTGAGCGGCGGAACTGGCGATAGAATGTGAAGCTCGTCAGCGCCACCGCGCCGAAGTCCGCCACGGGCTCGGCCAGGAACACCGCGAACGCCTTGTCCGCGAAAAAGTGCGGCAGAATATAGATGAGCGGGATGAGCAGGATGATCTTGCGCCACACGGCGAGGAAGAGCGATGTCTTCGCGTTGCCGAGCGCCACAAACGTCTGCTGGCAGGCGATCTGGATGCCGAAAATACCGCTGCACCCCATGTAGATGCGCACGGCCCACGCCGCGTATTCGACCAGCGCGGGGTCATTATTGAAAATCAGGATGAACGCGCGCGGGAAGAGCTCGACCAGAAGCCAGATGGCCATTGAATAAGTAAAGCACGCGCGCAGCAGGCAGAAGTAGGCGTCGCGCACGCGCTGGGCATTCTTCGCGCCGTAGTTGTAGCTCACGATGGGCTGTGCTCCCTGCGTCAAGCCCTGAAGCGGCATATTGGAAAACTGCATGATGCTCGTCAGCACCGTCATCGTGCCGACAGCCATGTCGCCGCCGTAGCGCAGAAGCGAGGAGTTGAAGCAGATGGCGATCAAACTCTCCGTCGACTGCATCACAAACGGGGAAAGTCCCAGCGCGATACACGGCAGCACGATCTTCGCGTCCAAGCGCAGGTTCTCGCGCTTTAAGTGCCAGCGCGTCTTCTTTCCCGTGAGGAACGTCATCACCCACACGGCCGACACTGCCTGTGAGATCACCGTCGCCAGCGCCGCGCCGCGCACGCCGAGACCGAGCACGAAGATGAACAGCGGGTCGAGAGCCGTATTTAAGAGCGCGCCGATGAGCACCGTCTTCATGCTCACGGTGGCGAAGCCCTGTGCCGTGATGTAGGCGTTCATGCCAAGTGTCAGCTGCACGAAGATCGTGCCGATGGCGTAGATGCGCATATAGTCGAGCGCGTAACCGATGGTGTTCTCGCTCGCGCCGAACATCAGTAAAAGCGGCTCGGCAAAGGACTCGAACAGCACCGTCAGCACCAGCGCCGTGATCACAAGCATCGTCAGACAGTTTCCCATGATGCGCTCGGATTTTTCGCTCTCGCCTGCGCCCTCGGCGATCGAGGCGCGCGGCGCGCCGCCGATGGCCATGAGCGACGCAAACGCCGAAATAACCATGATGATCGGCAGGCATACGCCAACGCCTGTGAGCGCGAGTTTTCCGACGGTCTCGGCGGGCTGCATGTGGCCGATGAACACGCGGTCGACCAGATTGTAGAGCATGTTGACGATCTGCGAGGTGATCGTCGGCACGGAGAGCGAAAAGAGCAGCTTTTTGACGTCCCCGTGTCCCAGATCTGCGCGCTTATCCAAAATCATCACCTGAATCTTTCGTATTTTTCCGCATAGGTTGTCAGAATATCATGCCGCGGGGCGTTCGTCAAGCAAGCGGGCCGCGAAGCGCTCTATCATGGCATTTCCATAAAGCGCTTTTGGACATTTTTTCACTTTCTCCATTGCTTTTTCCGCGTGGGCTATTGTATAATTTGTTTTACAATCGCACCAGCAGAGCGCCCCGCGTTCCGCTTATCAAACAAATAACGGAGGAATCACCATGAACGAAAAGTTTTCCAAGCTTGGCTTTTATCCTTCCGACATTCTGCTGCCCAAGAAGGATGTCGATATGAGCAAGTGGGCGGTCGTCGCATGCGACCAGTTCACCTCTGAGCCCGAGTACTGGGAGCGCGTGGAGAAGACCGTCGGCGACGCGCCTTCCACCCTGCGCCTCATCCTGCCCGAGGCCAACCTGAAGGCCCCCAACGTCGACGAGTTCATCGCCGACATTAACGCCTCGATGAGCAAGTACCTCGAAGAGGGCATCTTCGAGACGCTCAAGGACTCCCTCATCTACATCGAGCGCGGCCAGAGCGACGGTAAGATCCGTCACGGCCTCATTGGTATGGTCGACCTCGACCAGTACGACTTCACCCCCGGCTCCGGCGCGCTGATCCGCGCGACTGAGGGCACCGTGCTCGACCGTATCCCCCCGCGCGCCCGCGTGCGCCGCAACGCCCCCATCGAGCTGCCCCACGTCATGCTGCTCATTGACGACCCCGAGAAGACCGTCATCGAGCCCCTGACCGCCGCGGCCGATAAGATGGAGAGCGTTTATGACTTCGACCTGATGGAAAACGGCGGCCACATCAAGGGCTACAAGCTCTCCGCTGCGCAGATCGACGCAGTCGCCGACGCGCTGACCGGTCTCACCTCCGACGAGGCGATGAAGAGCAAGTACGGCGTCTCCGGCGTCGCGCCCCTGCTGTTCGCCGTCGGCGACGGCAACCACTCCCTCGCCACCGCCAAGGCCTGCTATGAAGAGCAGAAGAAGGGCAAAACTCCCGAGGAATACCTCGCGCTGCCCTCCCGCTACGCGCTTGTTGAGGTCGTGAACAACCACGACGACGCGCTCCAGTTCGAGCCCATCCACCGCGTGCTCTTCGGCGTCGACCATGAGAAGTTCATGGAAGAGTTCAAGAAGTTCTACCCCAACGCCCACGAGGGCAAGGGCGAGGGCCACGTCATCGAGGTCTGCTGGAACGGCCACGACGATTTCGTCACCGTCCCCGACCCGAAGGTCCAGCTGGCCGTCGGCACGCTGCAGGCCTTCATCGACGAGTACCTCAAGCAGTTCGGCGGCGAGGTCGACTACATCCACGGCGATGAGGTCACCCGCGAGCTCGGCTCCAAGGAGGGCAACATGGGCTTCCTGCTTCCCGCGATGGGCAAGGAGCAGCTCTTCAAGACCGTTATGGCCGACGGCGTTCTGCCGCGCAAGACCTTCTCCATGGGTCACGCGCAGGACAAGCGCTACTACGTCGAGGCACGCAAGATCCGCTAAAATATCAAAGCTACTGCAAAAAAGCGCCGCAAGGCGCTTTTTTGCTCAGGAGGATACCAAAATGGATTACAAAGCAGCCAGAATCTGGCAGAACGTACTGCTCTTCGGCGGTGCGGTGGTCTCTGCCATCGGCGTGTGGGCGTTTGACAGTATGCCCATCATGCTCGTCGGCCTCGGCATGATGATCTTTTCCATCATCGCCTGGTGGCGCTACTACCGCTGCCCCAAGTGCGGCGAACATCTGGGCCGCGGCTCGCCGTCGCGCTGCCCCAAGTGCGGTGCATGGCTCGCCAGCACGCCGGAACCCGAGCAGAAGAAGAAAATTCAGCACAAGAAAAAGAAGCACTGAGCGCAGGAAGGAGGCCGCGATGAACGACAAAAAGCCCCTGATGGACTATCGCAGGGCCCAAAAGCTCCAAACACCGCTGTTTCTTACCGGCGCGCTGCTCAGCGGCGTCGGCACAAGCGTCAGCGTACCGCTTGCTATTCTCGGTATCGCGATCATGCTCTTTGCCATCGTGATTGGGGTTCTTTACTACCGCTGTCCGCACTGCGGCAGACCGCTCGGACGCATAGGTGAAGGCGGTGCCTACTGCCCCCACTGCGGCAAGGCGCTCGACGCGCCGGTGGATGAGCCCGTGCGCACGCTGAGCGTCCCCGCCTATGCTAAGCTCAACCTGACGCTTGACATTCTTGGCAAGCGCGATGACGGCTACCACGAGATGCAGATGGTCATGCAGACCGTTTCGCTCCACGACGATGTGACCGTCACGCTCACAGACGGCAAGGGCATCATCTGCCGCGTCGACGGCGCGGCGCTTCCCTGCGATGAGCGCAACCTCGCTGTCAAGGCGGCGAGAGCCTTCTGCGAGGCGATGGACTACGGCGGCAGCATCGACATCTCGCTTATAAAGCGCATTCCGTCCGAGGCCGGCATGGCCGGCGGCAGCGCAGATGCCGCGGCGGTGCTGCGCGCGCTGCGCGAGCTCGTCTCCCCCACCCTCACGGACGAGCGGCTCGAGCAGATCAGCGCAAGCGTCGGCAGTGATGTTCCCTTCTGCATCCGCGGCGGCACGCAGCTGGCCGAGGGCCGCGGCGAAAAGCTGACCGTCCTCAAGCCCGCACCGCGCTTCTTCGTCGCCGTCTGCAAGCCGGACTTCCCGATCTCCACACCCGCGCTCTTCGCGCGCGTAGACGGCGTGACGATCACCGACCGTCCTGATACGGACGCGATGCTCGCCGCCATCGAGCACGGCGACGCGGACACGCTGTGTGCAAACGTGCGCAACGTCTTTGAGCAGGCGCTCGACGGCGAGCAGCGTGAGCGCATTGAGACCATCAAGTGCGATCTTCTCGCCTACGGCGCGAAGACGTCGGCAATGACCGGCTCAGGCAGCGTGGTGTTCGGCCTCTTCTCTGACAAAGCGGCTTGCCGCAGAGCGTGCGAGGCACTGCAAGGCGAGTGCGTCAAAACTTTCTGCGCCGAATTTGTTTGAAAACTCAGAAAATCGTCCATACTCAAAGCAAATTCTTTGAGATGGGCGGTTTTTCGATGAAATGGACGAAATGGGAGCTTTCCCTTGCCGTTGGCCTCGCGGTCATGCTGCTTTTCTGCGCCGCGCGCGGCACTAATACCCTCCAGTGGTGGAGCGCAGCGTTCTCCCCGCTGTGCGACGGCATCCTGACGCAGAGCGCCGCAAGCGGTGATGTCGTAGTGAAGTCGAAGCTTGCAGAGCTTTTAGCGTTACTGATGGGCGGAAAATAAAGCGTGCACAATGTGCACGCTTTATTTTTGACATAGCATTACAACGCTCCTGTTTACACTGCAACTTTTCTGCAACCAAAAGGGCATTTTCGCGCCGTTCGGCGCCATCTTGCAAAAAGCTTTCTTTGGAAAAGATAAGAAAAAAGCATCAAGACCATACGGTTTTGATGCTTTTTGGTGGAGATAAGCGGGATCGAACCGCTGACCTCTTGACTGCCAGTCAAGCGCTCTCCCAGCTGAGCTATACCCCCATGCCGTTTTGTTTTTCATCGTTCCGTTTGACTCGGAACAAGTGATAATATAGCACAGAGAGTCGAAACTGTCAATACTTTTTTGAAGAAATTTTTGCTTTTTCAAAAAGTTTTTTGTCAGGTGAGAAAAGCGTCCTATTCGCAGGATATTTCCAACCTTTCATTCTCTTGCGAACACCGTATAGCGTCCGCTCGGCGCGTCGAAGAAGTTTTCGCCTGCGACGGATTTGACGTGCAGGCCGTCGCTGCCGCGCAGCAGCGTGAACGCGCCGTAGCGCACCGTGCCTGCATTCTCGTTTAAGTGGTAGCCGAAGACCATGCCCTCGCCGTTCGTGCCAAGGTAGTTGAGCTGGCCGGTGTACTCAAAATAAATCCCAACCTCGCTGTTGATGTCCTGCACCGTGAGGCCGCCGCCATCCGTGAGCGTCAGAATATAATCGCTGTCATAGCTGCCCTGCTCGGCGGTGTCGTGCGTCACGGTCGCCGTCCACTCGCCGAGAAATTCCGACGGGATCGTGTAGTCCGCGTCGCTAACCGCGCCGGAGAGGTCGTGTTTCTCTCCCGCCGCATCAATGGCGAACACGGTCTGATACGTGCCGTAGTCCTCCTCAACCTCGCCGGACTCGAACGAAACGATGTCCTTCACGCCGCCAAGCGGCCCGCCGCCGCAGAGGAAGCCCGCCGTCAGCCCTTCGAGCAGGTTCACGTACTCCACCGTGCCCTCGCTCGTCAACAGGAAGATATACGGGAAATACCCCTGCCCCACCGAACCGACGAACACATCCGTGTAGTCGGAATACAGGCCTTCCACGGGGTAGATGGTCTCGTAGTCAAAGCGGAAATTCTCCGCGTACCACGCGGAGTCCGCCGTCTTTTCAAAGCTGACGGTCAAATCGACGCCCGAGAGCGCGGCCTTGACAAAGCTGTCCTGCGCCGTCTTCTCGACCGTCTCGCGCGCGGAGAGGTCGAGCGCAAGGTCAGCGTCGTAGCTCTCCGCCCCGGCGAACGAGCCGACGGGCACGATCATATGCAGCGCGCCGCCGTCGAGATAGAGCCGCATTTCCGCGTTGATGTTCTCGTCCGAGAGCGTCCACGCGCGGCGCTCGGCGTAGGACGCGATGAAGTCCGCGCCGCCCATGCTGCCGCTGAGCGCATCTCGGTACGTCACATCAAAGTAGTTTGCCGCGGTGCGGCGCGCCGCCGTGATGAAGTCCTGCGTTGAAAGCTCGCAGCGCGCCAGCAGGTCCTCGCTCATGAGGCGTTTGCCGCCGAAAAAGTCGTAGCTGTAGGTCTCCGTCATGCTTGTGTCGCCGTCCATCTCCGCGCGCACCACAAGGCAGAGCAGGCTGTCGTTCCAGTAGCTCGTCCACGTGACGGAAAGGCATGTGAGCGAAACGCGGGAGGCCATCATGTTCTTCTGCTCCTGCACGAGCGCGCCGAATTGATCGGCGATCTCGTCGTTCAGCGCGGCGGCGACCGCCGTTTCCGACACGATTCTTGGCACATGGTAGCTGTATGCGAGCGTGTTGTTCTCGGCGTCCGTGTACTCGCCCTCCTCGCTGTAAAGCTCGGAAATGAGCGAATCGTCGTAGCCGGACGGGATGTCGTCCGGCTCCTTTTCGCCGCAGGCGGCAAGGTTCAGCAGCAAAAGCGCCGTGAGCAGCGCGGTGGTCAGTTTTTTCATAGGCTTCTCTTCTCCGATCTCAAAGGTCTTGTCTTTTCTGCCATTATAGCGGATTTTTGCAAAAGCGCAACGGCTTTTCGCGCGCGGCAGCGCGCGCCGATTGACAGAATTCCGACAAGGTTATAGAATATGTGTACTTTCAAACCTCAGGAGTTCTTATGTACGATTATACGCAAGCCAAAATGAACGACGACGCCATTCGCGCCATCAGCTCCATCGGCCTCGCCCATCTGGGCGACGCGGTGTATGAGCTGCTTGTACGCACATATCTGTGCGTGCACGGCAAGGCGACGGGCAAGGGCCTTCACCGCGCGACGGTCGAGCTCGTCTGCGCGCCGCAGCAGGCGCGCTTTGCCGAAAAGCTCTTACCCCTTTTGACGGAGGAAGAGGCCTCTGTGTTCCGCCGCGGGCGCAACGCGAATGTCCATTCCATTCCCCACCACGCCGACCGCGCGGACTATCAGAAGGCCACAGGCCTCGAGGCGCTGTTCGGCTGGCTGTATCTGCGCGACGATCACGCGCGCATCAACGAGCTTTTCAACCGGATGATGGAGGACGACAATGCCACTTGACGCGATCTGCCTGCGGGCAGTTTTACACGAGCTGAGACCTCAGCTCATCGGCGCGCGCATCGACAAGGTGCAGCAGCCCGCGCGCGACCAGATCGTTCTGCTGCTGCGCGGCAATCTGCGCCTGCTGCTCAATGCGGGCGCAAACCAACCGCGCATCCAGCTCACGAACATTCTGCGCGACAACCCTGCCCAGCCGCCGATGTTCTGCATGCTGCTGCGCAAGCACTTAGTCGGCGCGCGCGTGCTGTCCATCGAGCAGCCGGACCTTGAACGCATGGTGATTTTAACGCTCCAGTGCACGGACGAATTTGGCGAGATCAGCCGCAAGCAGCTCGTGCTCGAGTGCATGGGGCGGCGGTCGAACCTCATTTTGCTCGACGCGCAGGGGCGCATCGTCGAATGTCTGCGCCGCGTGGACGCGGACCTTTCCGCCACGCGCCAACTGCTGCCCGGCCTTTTTTACCATCTGCCGACACCGCTCGACAAGCTGTCGCTTTTATCGCAGGAGGAGGACTCCCTCGTCCTCGCGCAGCGCGGCGGCGACGCGGAGCAGGCTGTCGACAAGTGGGTGCTCGACCATTACACCGGCATTTCGCCGCTGATCGCGCGTGAATTCGCTTTCCGCGCGGGACAGGAGACCGACGTGCGCTTCGGCGCGCTGAACGATGCGCAGCGCGGGGCGCTGGTGCAGGAATTTTCCGATACAGCCAACGCTGTAAAGGAAGATAACTATATGCCCGTCATCCTCTACCGCGACGGCAAGCCCGTGGATTTCACCTACCGTTCCATCGCGCAGTACGGCGCGGAAACGCAGGTCGAGACGCGTGAGAGCTTCTCGCAAATGCTCGACGAGTTCTACGACGCGCGTGAGCGGCAGGAGCTCTCCGCCCGCCGCGGCCGCGAGCTGACGCACGCGGTCACGGTCGCGCGCGACCGCATGGCGCGCAAGGCCGAGAACTTAAAGCACGACTACGCCGCGACGCAGAAGCGCGACGAATTCCGCCTGCGCGGCGACCTCATCACCGCAAACCTGTACCGCATGAAGAGCGGAGAAAAAGTCTTGCATGCGGAAAACTACTATGAGGATGGCTGCCCGACCATCGACATCCCGCTCGACCCGCTGCTCTCCCCCCAGCAGAACGCCGCGAAAAACTACAAGCAGTACAACAAGCTCAAGACCGCCGAATTCCACCTGCGCGAGCAGATCGAAAAGGCGGAAAACGAACGCGCGTACTTGGAAAGCGTCCTGCAGGAGCTTTCGCAGGCGGAGACCGAGCAGGAATTTGCGGAGATCCGCCGCGAATTGCAGGAGACGAACTACCTCAAAAAATCCAGCGGCGGCAAAAAGGAGCTCAAGCGCGCCTTCGCCCCGCGCACATTCAAAACGTCGAGCGGGCTCGAGGTCCTCGTCGGCCGCAGCAACGTGCAGAACGATCAGCTGACGAAAAAGGCCGACAAGCGCGACTACTGGTTCCACACCCAGCACATCCACGGCTCGCACGTCATCCTGCGCTGCGCGGGCCTCACGCCGAGCGATGATGATCTGCGCGAGGCCGCGATGCTCGCATCCTACTTCTCGCAGGCCAAGGAGAGCAGCAGCGTCCCCGTCGACTACTGCCCCGTGAAGTTCGTCAAAAAGCCCGCGGGCGCACGCCCCGGCATGGTGACCTACGACAATTACCGCACACTCTATGTCACGCCCGAAGAAGGGCTTGTCAAAAAGCTCTTTCTCAGGTAAACTATCGAAAAGCGATTCCCCTCTCCCCTGTTGAACGGCAAAAAGCAAGCTTGATGTTGGAAAGGAGAACCCCATGGATAAAAAGAGAAAAACCGTGCTCATCGCCGTCGCCGCGATGCTGCTCGTCGTGGCTATCTTTTTGCTGCCGCGCCGTTCGCAGCCGCTCGGCGAGCTGATCCCCGCGCCTGAGACCGCCCGCGTCGACGGACTCTTCTGCATTTCGACCATTGTTCCCACGCCGGACGGCTACGGCACGTTCGACACCGGCGACTGCCGGGTAGAGGGCTATCCGGACAGCGAGGCCGCCGCGGCTCTGCGCAGCGCTATGTCTGAAATTTCGGTGCAGCGCTATTACCGCCTGCCCACCTCGCTTTTCTCCCGCTTCACGCAGAACTGGAACTATGTCACCGTCTGGTGGATCCCCGAAGACGGACAGAAGCACGACCTATACCTCAACTGGGACGAGGGCTTCATCTACGACGATGCCCACCCCGCCGTCGCCTACAAGATCGATGGCAACGCGCAGCAGGCGTTCAGTCAGCTCTGCGCCATCATCAGCGAGTACGGCGCGTACACCCGATAAAATTCAGCAATAAAAAACTCCGTATGAGAAATCTCATACGGAGTTTTTTTGCGTCCTTACAGCATTTTCTGCGGCATCTGCCACGCGTTGTGGTCGGTGTGCAGCAGGTGGTGCGACTTTTCGCCAAGCGGTGCGCCGAGGTAGTCCTTGTAGAGCGCCTTGACATCCGGATTCTCGTGTGAGAAGCGCAGAAGCTCACCCTGATCGAGCCGCCAGAGCACGTTGCCGCGATCCTCGGCAAGCTCGGTACCGTCGTGGATGGGCTGGCCGCCGCCGCCCGCGCAGCCGCCGGGACAGGCCATGACCTCGACAAAGTCATACGCTGCGTCGCCGCGCTTGACAGCCTCAATGAGCTTGCGGGCTTTCCCGAGCGAGCTCACGACCGCGACGCGCACGTCGCCCGCGCCGGGGATGTTGAACGTCGCCTCCTTCCATCCGTCCATGCCGCGCACGGCGGTGAAAGCGTCAGGATCAGGGTTCTTGCCCGTAACAAGGAAGTACGCAGAGCGCAGCGCCGCGTCCATCACGCCGCCGGTCGTGCCGAAGACGACCGCCGCGCCGGTCGCGGAGCCGAGCGGGCTGTCGAACTCCTCCTCAGGCAGGTACTTGGGTTCAATGTGATTCGCGCGCATCATAATGTTCAGCTCGCGCGTCGTGATGCTCACGTCGACATCGGGGTCGCCCGCGTCGTTTTTCATCGTCGGCAGCGCGCATTCGCTCTTTTTCGACACGCACGGCATGATCGAGACGACGAAAAGGCGCTTGGGGTCGATACCGACCTTTTCGGCAAAATAGCTCTTCGCCACCGCACCGAACATCTGCTGGGGCGACTTGGCCGTGGAGAGATTGTCCGTCAGTTCGGGGTACTGGGACTTCACAAAGCGAACCCAGCCCGGGCAGCAGGACGTGAACATCGGCCACTGATACTGGTCCTTGTGGGTGAAGCGCTCGATAAACTCGCTGCCTTCCTCCATGATCGTGAGGTCGGCGGCAAAGTCGGTGTCGAACACATAGTTGAAGCCCAACTCGCGCAGCGCCGCGACCATGCGCTTGGGCGTTGCGAACTCGCTGTCGAGCCCGAACTGCTCGGCCCATGCCGCGCGCACCGCGGGCGCGACCTGCGCCACGGTGACGATATTCGGATCGTCGATCGCGTCGAAGACGAGACCCGTGTCGTCGCGCTCGCGCAGCGCCGCCGTCGGGCAGTGGGTGATGCACTGGCCGCAGTAGGTGCACTCGGTGTCCTGAATGCGGCGGTTGTACGACGCGTCCACGACCGTGCGCGAGCCCGTGCCGAGAAGGTCCCAGATCTTCACGCTCTGCACGTTTTCGCACACCTGGATGCAGCGCAGGCACTGCACGCACTTGTCGTTCTCGCGAATGAGCGGCGTGGAATAATCCACCGCCTCGTGACGCAGCTTTTTGGGGAAGTGCGTGCCGCGCATGTTGAAGTCGTTCGCCAGCTGCTGCAAGGTGCAGTTGCCGCTTCGCGTGCAGTTCGTGCATGACGTATCGTGGTGCGAGAGGATGAGGCGCAGGTTTATGCGGCGCGCCTCGCGCGCCTTGGCGCTGTTCGTGAAGACGACCATGCCGTCCGCCACCACATTGTCGCACGCGGGGACAAGGCGCTCCATGCCCTCGACCTCCACGCAGCAGATGCGGCATGCGCCGATCTCGTTGATGTCCTTTAAGTAGCACAGCGTCGGGATATTGATATTGACCGAGCGCGCGGCCTCCAAGATCGTGGTATTCTCGGGCACGGTGACGCTCTTGTGGTCGATGGTCAGTGTAACGTTTCTTACCATTTGCCTTTCCTCCCTCCGCGGAAGATGCCGTAGCCGAAGTGGTCGCAGCGCAGGCAGCGCGACGCCTCAGAGTACGCCTCTTCATCGGTGAGGCCGCACTCGATGCACTTGAAGTCGTGCTTGCGTTCGCCTGCCTCGCGCTCGGTGGTGTCGATACGGCCGTGGGGCGGCTTGTTGTTCAGCCGCGCCGTGGGGATCTCGACGCCGGGGTCGATCTCGTGGTGGAAGCCGAGGTATTCGTCGATATTCGCCGCGGCGACCTTGCCGGCCGCGATGGCGCGGATGACGGTCGCAGGGCCGGTGACGCAGTCGCCGCCGGCGAAGACGCCGTCCATATTGTCGATCTGGCCGCTGGCCTCGGCGACGAACGCGCCGCGCTTGATGGCGATCTTCGTCTGCTCAAAGCCGTGGGTCTCCACGCCCTGACCGATGGCGACAACGACAACGTCCGCCGCGATGCGCTTTTCGCTGCGCTTGGCCTTTTCGGGCGCGGGGCGGCCCTTTTTATCCATCTCGCCGATGATCTGCGGCTGTGTCCACAGCGCGACGGCGTGACCGTTCGCATCGGTCTCGATGCGGACAGGTGCCTGAAGCGTCACGAGCTCCACGCCCTCGGCAACGGCGCCCTCCACTTCCTCGGGAAGGGCCGTCATGTCCTCCTGGCGGCGGCGGTAGACGCAGCTCACTTTGCGCGCGCCGAGACGAACCGCGCTGCGGCAGACATCCATCGCGACGTTGCCGCCGCCGATGACGACGATGTCCTTGTTGCGGAAGTCCGGCATGTAATCGTCGCCGATCTCGCGCAGCATCTCGACGGCGGAGATGACACCCTCGGCGTCCTCGCCCTCGATGCCGGTCTTTTTATCCGTGTGCGCGCCGAGCGCGATGTAAAGCGCGTCGTTCTGCTGGCGCAGTTCGTCGAACGTCACATCGTCGCCGACATTGACGTTGACATGCACATCGATGCCAAGCGCCAGCATCGACGCGATCTCCGCGTCGAGCACTTCGCGCGGCAGGCGGTAGTTGGGGATGCCGTAGCGCAGCATGCCGCCGAGCTTCGCGCGCTTTTCATACACGGTGACCTTGTGGCCCATCAAAGCTAAGTAATACGCTGCGGAAAGGCCGCTCGGGCCGCCGCCGATGACGGCGACCTTCTTGCCTGTGGGCTCGGCACAGTCGGGCTGCGGCACGTAGCCCGCGTTATCCACCGCGTAGCGCTTGAGGCCGCGGATGTTGACCGCGTCGTCGATCATGTTTCTTCGGCAGCGCGCCTCGCACGGATGCTCGCAGATGTACGCGCAGGCCGAGGGGAACGGGTTATCCTTGCGGATGAGGCGCACGGCGTCGGCGTAGCGGCCGTACTTGATGAGCACGAGGTAGCCCGGGATATCCACGCCCGCGGGGCACAGTGCCACGCAGGGAACGGGTTCGCGCATGCCGCCAAGGCAGCGGTGGCGCAGGATGTGCTCTTCATAGTCGTCGCGGAAGCCCTGCACGCCGTCAAGCACCAGGCGCGCCGCATCGCGGCCAATGGCGCAGTCGGCGCTGTTGACGATCACGCGCGCCACGCGCTCGATGATCGAGATGGTCTCCATCGTGGCTTCGCCCTCGAGCACCTGCTCCATCAGCTCAGAGAGCTGGCCGAGGCCGATACGGCAGGGAACGCACTTGCCGCATGTCTGCGCATGGCAGAGGTCCAGAAAGCTCTTGGCCAGGTCCACCGGACACAGTCCCGGAGGGCTTGCGGCGATACGCCGCTCCACATCGCGGTACAGCCCGTCGATGACGGTCTGGGCATGGGAGGGCGTCATAATATCGAGTCTTGACACTGCTGTTTTCTCCTTTCACTGCTTGCCATCAGTGTAGTATCGGCCGGCAGGACAAATGCACGCATCCCGCCGCCTGATGTCAGCATCCATAAATAGATGTTATCAATAATAAACGTTAGTCATTCCATTTTCAATAGTCAATGCGGATTTTTTGTCATATTTTTCCATTTCAATCCATTTGGCTAACAAAGAAAAGCGAGGGCCGCGGCCCTCGCCTGTTCTTCCCTTTTATTTGCCGCAGATCTCGTCGAAGGTATCGGTGACGGCCTTCTCCGGCGCGGGCGTCGCGAGCGATACGATCACGATCGCAATGCACGCCGCAAGGAACGCGGGGAGCAGCTCGTAGATGGCCCACGCGCCGCCCATCGGCGCGATGAGGTACTTCCAGATGAAGACCACCGCGCCGCCAGTGATCATGCCCGCGAGCGCACCCTGTTTGTTCACGCGCTTCCAGAAGAGCGAGAAGAGCATCACGGGTCCGAACGCCGCGCCAAAGCCCGCCCACGCAAACGAAACGACACGGAACACGGAGCTGTTGGGGTCCCACGCAAGCACCATGCCGATAAGGGCGATGCCGATGACCGTGGCGCGCGCGGCCAGCATCGTCGTGCGCTGGTTCATCTTCATGCCGAACGAGTGCTGCATGAGATCCTGCGACACGCTGGACGCCGCGGCCAAGAGCTGCGAGTCCGCGGTCGACATCGTCGCGGCCAGAATGCCCGAGAGGATGATGCCCGCCATGACGGCGAGCAGCACACCGTGGCGGCTCATCAGGTCTGCCAATTTAATGATGATGGTCTCAGATTCCGCGCTCGTCGCCAGGAAGGGCACCTTGCCCGCGGCGGACACGCTGTAGCCGATGACGCCGATGCACACGGCGATGAACATGGAGATGACAACCCAGATCGTCGCGATGCGGCGGGACTGGTTGAGCTCCTTTTCCTCGCGGATGGCCATAAAGCGCAGCAGGATGTGCGGCATGCCAAAGTAGCCGAGGCCCCATGCGAGCGTGGAGACGATGCTCAGAGCGCTGTACGTCGAGGCCGTGCCGGTCGCGGCGTCGTAGCCCTGCGTCATGTTGAGATAGCCCGGCAGCGCGCTGGCGTTGTCGATGACCGTGTCCAGTCCGCCCGCCTGCTGCACGCCGAAGCACACAATGACGATGAGCGCGATCGTCATGAAGATAGACTGAATCAGGTCGGTGAACGAAACGGCCATGAAGCCGCCCATCACCGTGTACAGCACGACCACAATTCCGCCGACGATCATCGCCGTGTGGTACTCCACGCCAAAAAGGCTATTGAAGAGCGTGCCGATGGCCTTGAAGCCGGACGCCGTGTAGGGAATGAAGAAAATGAGGATCACGACCGCCGCGATGCAGGAAAGCAGATGCTTCTTATCTCCGAAGCGGCGGGCGAAAAAGTCGGGGATCGTGATGGCGCCGAGTTTGGCCGAATACCGGCGCAGGCGGCGCGCGACGATCAGCCAGTTGAGATACGTGCCGATGGCCAGACCGATGGCCGTCCACGTCACCTCCGGCAGTCCGCAGAGGTAGGCAAGGCCAGGCAGACCCATCAAAAGATAGCTGCTCATATCGCTCGCCTCAGCGCTCATGGCCGTGACGATGGGGCCCATCTTGCGGCCGCCGAGGTAGAAATCGTCCGAGCTGCTACCGCTGCCCTTTTTACCAAAATACACGCCGACGAATACCATCGCGGCGAGATAGAGAACGATGGTCACTACAATAATGATCTGTGCGCTTGTCATGTGATTTTCTCCTTCAGCTTTCGTTAAGACGAGCACAATATAGCACAAAAGAAAGCAGACGTAAATACAGAACGCCGTACAGAATAATTCCTGTACGGCACTGCAAAATTCTGAATTTTCGATTGATTTTACTGCATTTTCTGCAAGACGATTTAGTAGACTGTTTTTGAAACGAATTTTATTTTTTTCGAAAGCCATCTAAAAACAGCGGCATCATCTGCTGCGCATACTGGACGAGCGAATATTCCCCGCCCGAAAGGCACCAGTCATACATCAGCCCGCGCTCGAACATCGCGTAGGCCTTGACGATCTCGCTCACGGTACGCGTGTCGGTCAGCTCCTCGCGCTCCTGCCCCTGAGAGACGATTTGGCGCAAAAGACGATAGTACGTGCGTTTGCGGTCGAGCAGGTGCTTTTCTCCCTTGGTCACGAGCTGGGAGGAAAAAAGCCGCGCCAGAAGCTCGATGGAGACCGTGTTCTCGATCGTCGTGAACAGCTCCTGATTGAGCCAGCATAAGAGCTCGATGCAGTCCATCTCGTCGTGGGGCTGCTGCATCAGCTCCTCATACCGCTCGTCAAACAGCACCGAGAGGGACGAGAGCAGCGCGTCCTTGCCGTCAAAATAGTGGTAGAACGAGCCCTTCGACGTCTCCGACTCGAAGATGATCTCCTCCACCGTCGTCTCCTCATAGCCCTGCTCGTAAAAGAGTTTCCACGCCGCCGAGACGATGCGCGCCTTGGTGTTGCGGCTCGATTTTTTTGCCATGTGCTCCCCTCCCCTGTTTTGTTTATTGTATCACAGCACGTCTCCCGCTGCCAAGCGTTTTGCGCTCACCCAAGGTTTTTCCGCAGGAATGTGCGAGCATTTTCAAAGAAAATGCCGTCCGCGTCCTGCTGCGATACGCCGCGCGAAAGCAGATACTCGTAAAAATCCGCCGCCTTCTCCGGCGAATCAAGGCACGGCGGCAGCACCGCGCCGTCGAAGTCCGAGCCGAGGGCGAGGTTTTTGCGCGCACCGAGGTCGAAAAAGTGCGCCACATGGCGATAGACGTCGTCTAAGCTCCTGACCGCTCCCCCGTCGCGCAGGAATGGCCCGTAGTAGTTGAGGCCGATCAGGCAGCCGCGGCGCACCATCTCCTTGATCTGCACGTCCGTCAGGTTGCGCTTGTGCGCGCAAATTGCGCGTGCGTTGGAGTGCGTGGCGAGGAACGGCCTTTCTGCCGTCTCGAACACGTCCGCGAGCCCCGCGTCGTTCAGGTGCGAGACGTCGATCAAAATGCCGCAGCGCTCCATTTCGCGCACGGCGGCGCGGCCAAAGTCCGTCAGGCCGCGGTCCGTCACATTGCCCGAGCCGAGCTCGTTTTCCCCATTCCACGTCAGCGTCACGGCGCAGACGCCCTGACGCTTCGTCTTCCCGATGCGCGACAGGTCGCCAGCAAACGCGCTGCCGTTTTCCACGCTCAGAAAGGCCGCGGTCTTCCCCGCCGCCCACGCGCGCTCCATATCGGCAACATTGCGGCAGGGCGACACACGATCTGCGAATTTTCGCATCTGGCGGTCGAAATTCGCGCAGGCGTCATCAAAAAAGCGGATGGCCTTCTCCCCGCGCAGCTCATCGGGCACGAACACGGCGAAAAACTGCGCCCAGTGGATGTCCTTCGGAATACTTGTGAGCGACAGCGTGCGCGCGGGATCGTCGAGCGTGTCGATGATGTTCGATCCTGCGTACATGCAGTCGGTCAACGTGTCGCAGTGGAGGTCGATGAGGGCGTAAGGGCACATGCGGGCACTTCCTTTTCAAAAAAGATCACGCTGCATTATACGCTCTTCCCGCCCGTTTCTCAACCGGCAAAGTTTAAGGAATTCTGAGGATTCTTAGCGTGCTCTTTACAAAGGCGCGGCAACACTGATATACTGGGCATCGAAAGGGGCGAAACGCCATGGACAATATTTCCCAGATCATCTCCCGCTCGATCGGCGGCTACAGCATCGGCAGCATCCTTTCCGCGCTGCTGACGTTCCTCATCTGCCTGATCGTCGTGCGGCTCGTGCTCAAGCTCTGTTCGCGGCTGCTCTCGCGCGCGAACCGCCTGAACGAGCGGCTGCAAAAGGTCATCCTCACGAGCCTCAAAACGCTTCTGTATCTGCTTACCATCATCATCACAGCCGAGGCGCTCGGCATCAACACCTCGTCGCTCACCGCCATCATGTCGGTGCTGACGTTGGGCGTCACGCTGGCCGCCGAGGACATTCTCGGCAACGTCGCCGGCGGACTCGTCATTCTCTTCTCGCATCCGTTCTCGCTCGGCGACGAGATCGAAGTCGGCGGCACGACCGGCACGGTGCGTGAAATTTCACTGACGCACACGAAGATTGAAACGCCGGACGGACAGATCGTGCTCCAGCCCAACCGCGAAATGTCCAGCTCGAAGATCATCAACTTCACCGTCCTGGGCCGCCGCCGCATCGTCTACAAGGTCACAGCGTCCTACGACGCGCCGACGGACGAGGTGAAGCAGGCCTGCATGGACGCCGTTCTCGCCTTCCCCGCCGTGCTGAAAGAACCCACGCCGACGGTGTATCTCTCGAATTACGGTGCCAGCTCCATCGAATACACCATCCGCTGCTGGACGGCGGCAGACGCCTACTGGGACACTTATTTTAAGATGTACGAGCGCCTGCGCGACACCTTTGCAAAGCACAACGTGGAGATGTCCTACGATCATCTGAACATCCACGTCGTGCCGGAGAAACAGAATGAAAATTAAAGTCGTCGATATGACATATGAACAGGCGCTCGCCCAGCCGCCGCAGGTGCACAAAAAGCCGAAAAAGCCGTCGCTCCTGTTCCGGACGGTTCTGCGCGTGGCCTCCGCGCCCGACCTTCTGGCGACGCATTTCCACTGCGAGAAGATCGGCATGGAGCAGATCAAAAGCGATGAGCCCTGCCTTGTCCTGATGAACCACTCGTGCTTTCTCGACCTCAAAATCGCGGAGGCGGTGCTGTACCCGCGCCCGTTCAACATCGTCTGCACGTCGGACGGCTTTGTCGGCAAGGAGTGGCTGATGCGCAGCGTCGGCTGCATCCCCACGCGCAAGTTCTGCTCGGACACGACGCTCGTGCGCGATATGCTCTACTGCGTGCGGACGCTCAAAACGTCTGTGCTGCTCTACCCCGAGGCAAGCTACAGCTTTGACGGCACGGCCACACCGCTGCCGGAGAGCATCGGCAAGTGCGTCAAGGCACTGAATGTGCCGGTCGTGATGATCCGCACCTACGGCGCGTTCGCGCGTGACCCGCTCTACAACGGGCTGCAAAAGCGGCGCGCGAAGGTCTCAGCGCAGATGCAGTGCCTGCTCTCGTCCAGCGACATTGCAGAGAGGAACGTCGCCGAGATCAATGAGCGCATCTTTTCCGCCTTCCGCTTCGACAATTTCCGCTGGCAGGAGGAAAACGGCGTCTCCGTCAGCGAGCCGTTCCGCGCCGACGGCCTCAACCGCGTGCTCTACAAGTGCCCGCACTGCCTCGCCGAGGGGAAAATGGAGGGCAAAGGCACATCACTCATTTGCCGAAGCTGTAACAAGGAATACCGCTTGACAGAGATTGGTACGCTGGAATGTTTGAACGGCGAGGCCGCGTTCACCCACGTGCCGGACTGGTACACCTGGGAGCGGCAGTGCGTGCGCGAGGAGCTGGAAAGCGGTGCCTATCAGCTTGATATTCCCGTGCAGATCTGCATGATGGTCAACATGCGCGAGATCTGCCGCGTGGGCGAAGGCCGGCTGCACCACGATGAAAACGGCTTCCACCTGACCGGCTGCGGCGGGAAACTGGACTATTTCCAAAAGCCCGAGGCCTCGTACAGCCTGTACGCCGACTATTTCTGGTACGAGATCGGCGATATGCTCTGCATCGGCGACCATAAAGCGCTGTATTACTGCTTTCCGCAAGGCGGCGGGGATGTGGTCGCCAAGACGCGGCTGGCCGCCGAAGAGCTCTATAAATTAAAGCGCGCCGCTAAGGCGCGGGGGTGATGCAGCGCGGCAGCGCTGCTTTTGTCCCTGCACCGCGCAGGGGGGGGCGTTAAAGGGGGCCATTCTCTCACGTGAGAGAATGGCCCCCTTTAGATCCCCCAAGAGAACGCAAGGGGCCTTGCCCCTTGACCCCGCACATTGGCAGTTTGCAGCTTGAAGGACTGCACACGCTGCGCAGTGCGGGTGCGGTGTACATGGCTTCGCCATGAATCCCTGCGAGTCGTTACCGCTCTCAACCGCGCCTTACTATCGTGAGGCGCGAGTGACGTTTGCTTGGCGGCAGACTGCCTACCGAATGCGGCATTGCTGACGCTCGCCGCATTGTGGAGACTGGAGGTAGACGGAAATTAGGCTGTACTTCTACAAGATGGGCAGAGCGGCAGCGGATGATAGGAGCAGAGGCAAATCGTATAGCAATGCTAAACGCGGCTTCGCCGCGCGCAGGCAGTTGCATTCCGGAGGCATCAAAGTAGTTCAAGCCCGAGACTGCCAAGCAAAGCCTTTCTCTTGGGGTTCCAAAGGGGCCATTCTCTTTTGCGAAAGAGAATGGCCCCTTTGACTCGCTCCCCTGCGCGGCGCAGGGAA
>CEAB01042279.1_pt1 | contig 33698 bp, 42 predicted proteins | sample 557651 | NCBI WGS metagenome assembly CEAB01 (sample SAMEA3182046, study PRJEB8094) | gut metagenome | biome: human; feature: gut; material: Stool; isolation source: human stools | place: Canada | collected 2011-11-15
CTGTACCCCCATGACACATTGTGTACCTATGGGGCGAAACAGTGTGGTTTCAAGGATTTTTCTGGAGCTGCTGGGCAGATTCGAACTGCCGACCTCGTCATTACCAATTATGCACGGTCTGCTTTAGCCTGTTGCAGCTTGTCGTGGCTTATTGTGAAAAGTCATTGCGCCGCAAGGGAAACGGGATTTTGCTTTCTGCTTCTTACTGCTGCTTGTCGTGGCTTGCGATATGCCGTTTTTCAATACCGGTATGGGTTTTGTATGGTTTTTTCCGAAACCCATACCGCGTGACCTCATCCCTTATTTACGGCCTTCTTGATTGCGTCGCGCATGATCTGCGCGGCTTTGCTGACGCTTTCGGAATTTGCGTGGGTATACATCCGCAGCGTTACCGCCTTATCGCTGTGTCCGAGAGCTTCGGAGACGCTGGCCACATCCGCGCCGTTCGTGATTGCTACGCTGGCGAAGGTATGCCGCAGCTTGTGCGGGTGAAGGTCTGGCGGGCCGCAGCGCTTGGAGAGCTTTTTCAGATACCGCGTCGGGCTCTGTGGGTGCATCGGTTCCGGGCTTCCTTCTTGGGTGAAAATATAGGCGCTCACGGCCTTTGACGCCTGTTCTGTGCGGAGTTTACGCAAAAGAGAAACCGTATCGTCTCCGACATAAACGGTACGCGACTGGCCGCTTTTGGGCGTGTCCATGTATACGCCTTTCGTTAGCGTGTAGCAGAGATTTTTCGTGATGGTGATTTCGCCGGTCTTGAAGTCTACGTCTTCCCACTTGAGAGCGCAGCACTCTCCGCGCCGGATTCCCGTATCAATCAGGATGTGAACGAGCGCCTGCCATTTCAGCGGCTCTTCACGTAGCGCGGAAAGAAGGGCGCTGACCTCTTCTGCCGTGTATGCCGCGGGGACAGCGGCCTTTGCTTCGCTCTTTCGGGGCTTTGGACGCTCGACCTTATCCATCGGGTTTTGCTGGATCATATCGCCCAGGTATGCCATTTTGAAAAGGCCGTGCAAAATGGCGTAAACCTTCACGGCGGTTGCGTGCGCCTTTCCTCTGGACTGAATATCAAGAAGAAGCGCGGTAATTTGCGCGGGCGTGATCTCCGGCATTTTGATATTGCCAAGTACCGGATAGACTTCGCGGTCTAAACAGCCCTGATAGCTGTAGCGCCCGTTCTCGCTGATCGTGACGGCCTTTGCGGGCATAAACACACGTTCTCCGTATTGTTTCAGGGTCAGGATACGCGCGGCCTCAGCGGCTTCCTGCGCGTCCTTCTCTCGCTGCTCTGCCCGGCTGATGATCTCGCCATTGCTGCATTGCCGCTCAAATTCGGCGGCTACGGACGCAAGTTCCCGGTCGATTGCCCGTTGGCTCCAACCTTCCGGGACATACCAGCGCTTTGTCAGATAGGATTTGCCGCGCCCGCGGCTGACGCGGATCTCATAGAAGGCCTGTCCAGATTTGTTGACCTTTTTTCGCGTAGATGGCATATCAAATGTCCCCTTTTTTCTTGGACGTTCGCTTTGCTATTTTTTTCTGAGTCCCTTTTAGAGTCTGCAAGTAAGCTTGCTCTACTGGAGACCAATTCTCCTGCAAGTACTTTTTGTACTCCGCTGTTGCTTTCTCCATAGCCTGCGCATGAGATACCCGACCGGGGCCAGCAAGTAGTTTCTCGCCCGTGGAGGAAAGAATGTTGTCCAACTGTTGGATATAGTCTTTCATATACATAGGGGTGCGGCGCATGGCCTGAATTTCTGCGAAGTCAAAATATCCAGACACCAAGTTATTCAAGATCTTCAGCTCATCGCCATCGAGAAAGTTTTTTGCGGAATAAATATCCTTTTTTGTGGGAAAGTCGCCGGAAAAAGATTTCATTCCCATAAACGGCTTGGTAGCGTCAGCGCGGTCATAGATCACTTCCGCAGCTGTGTGACCGTGCGCCGCATAGTGCAGCTTGTTTTGCACAATTTTGAAGAACATGATTGATTCTTTGCTCTTGGGGTCGTAGTCCACACTGGTAGCGTACAAATCCAGCACTTGACGATATAGCACCTTTTCGGAAGAACGAATATCACGAATACGATCAAGCAGTTCTTTCCAGTAGTTCCCGCCGCCGAGCTGCTTTAGTCGGTCGTCATCCATCGTAAAGCCCTTGATCATGTACTCTTTCAGGCGTTCCGTTGCCCACCGCCGGAACTGAGTGCCGCGGAGGGACTTCACTCTGTATCCAACCGAGATAATCACATCCAAATTGTAATGGTCAACTTGATATGTCTTTCCGTCTGCGGCAGTTGTTGCAAATTTTGCAACAACTGATTCCCGCTCTAATTCGCCCTCATCAAAGATATTTTTGATGTGTCGGGAAATGGTAGACTTATCTCGGTCAAAGAGCGTTGCCATTTGATCCAGCGTGAGCCATACCGTTTCATTGTCTATTTTTACATCTATGTGCGTCAGACCATCTTCGGACTGATAAATAATAATCTCGCTATTATTGCCCATATCACACCTCTTTCCTGCTCCATGCCTGCATGGGGCTTTATTTTTTGTCTTCGTCTGTTTCCTGCGGACGCTGATATTGCGGAGTTTCTGTGAGCTTTTCCACATAATCCGCCACTTCTTTCAAGTCTTCTGGCTTTAAGTGTTGAAGGAAGCACTTGCTTGCTGCAAGCATCCCGTCAGTGTTGAGGCACTTATATAAAAGTGCAATGCGATCTTCGTCTGAGTGAAATTGTAAAGCACCGATATGGTATAAGTCGGCGAAGGTTGCTTTTTCCCACGGCTTTCCGTTGCCCTGAATAATGGTGGTGCCGTTTTCTTTCATGGTCATTCCGGATTTTAATACCATAGCTGCAGCTTTGTCAAAGACTTCGCGGTTTTCCGGAATGTCGACGGCTGGGTTCATACCAACCAGTTCTGACAACGAGATTTCCAATACATCCGCGATTTTTTGCATTGCTTCATAGTCTACTCTGCTGCTTTTTCTTTTTACGATAGAGTATAAAGTGTTGTATGAAATGCCGGCTTTTAACGCTAATTGCCGAAGGTTGATACCCTTTTCACTTGCAAATAGTCCAATCCGCTCGCCTATGCTCATAAAGACCACTCCTTTCCCCTCTATTCTATCACAAAAAAATGCAAATGCAAACATTTTTTCAAAATTGAGCTTGACAAAATTTGCGATTGCGCATATACTACGAATGTAGATATTTGCAAATGCAAATAAGCAAAAAGGGGGGGTGGAAATATGCGAATCAGTCGTGAACGTTTTGCGGCGGCAATGGCGCGGCTCGATATCACGGGAAACGGTCTTGCTGAGCTGGCGGGCGTATCCCGGGGAACCGTGACCGCGGTTAAAAGTGGGAAAAGCTGTTCGGCACAGACGGCGAACAAACTTGCCGCCATTTTAGGACATGAAATCATCGAGAGGGGGGCTTACCGTGACACCGTTTCTGAAAATTTCTGACGCGTGCAGAGAAACCGGCTTGTCCACATATTATCTCCGTAAAGGTTGCAAAGATGGGACAATTCCACACATCAAATCCGGCACCGTCTATCTGATTGACATGGAAGCGTTGTTGACGAAGCTGCACGGTGCGGCTGAGTTGAACGGTCGGGACAAGGGGTGACCACTAGTGGCACAAAAACGAATGTTTTCGCTCACGGTCACCGATACCGATAAGTTTTTGGACATGCCAGCAAGCACGCAAGCCCTGTATTTTCACTTAGGGATGCATGGCGACGATGACGGCTTTGTATCATCTCCGAAGAAAATTGCACGCGGTGCGGGGTGCAACGACGACGATCTTCGGCTGCTCGCGGCAAAAGGTTACATTATCCCTTTCGAAAGTGGCGTAATCGTCATTGCGGATTGGGGAATCAACAACACTCTTAAAAATGACCGGTATCACGCGACAGTTTTCACAGCCGAACGCGCGTTAGTATCCAAAGACGGCAACGGCCGTTGGGTGTTTGGTTCCAACATGGAACAAGACCGGAACCGACTTGGCTCCAGCTTGGAACCTGAACATAACGTAACTAAACGTAACATAGAACTTTCGTCCGAACTCGGCGCTGCCGAGCCGGACAAGCCAGAAACCGAGAAGCAGGCAAAGAAGCTCTTTCCGCCGGACTCAGACGCATATCTTGCAGCCTGCTGTCTCCGCGACGAGATTGCTGCGAGATTGCCAACAGCTTCCCCGCCGAGCGAGAAGCAGCTGCAAGCATGGGCAGGCGCGTTTGACAAATGCCATCGGTTGGACGGACATGATTGGTCGGAGATTGAGCGGGTGTTGCTGTTCTCGCAGGATGACCCGTTCTGGCAAAAGAACATCCTGTCTGGTGAAAAATTCCGGAAACAGTACACGGCGCTGCTGGCGCGGATGGGAGGAAGCCAGTGATGGACACTTCACAACTTGAGTATTCCATTGTCGGCGCGATCTGCATTGACCCGAAGGTCTGCGACAAGATCAGCGGCATCCTGAGCCCGGACGACTTCTCTATTTCGGCTTGCAGCGAGGTCTATGAAGCCGCCTGTGACGCACTCAGCCGGGGCAAGCACTTCGATGCGGTTATCGCAGCCGACGCCATCCGGAACTGCGTGGACGATGCGGTTCGGTTCATCGGTGAGTGTATGGACATCACGCCCACCACGGTAAACGCGGAGAGTCATGCAAAGCTGCTCCACCAACGCGCAGGCGAAGCGCGGTTCAAGCTGGCGGTGCAGGAGGCTTTGGAGGGTGAAGACGCAGCGGCGGCGGTTGCGGGCATCTGCCAAAACTTCCTACAGGCAAGCGCTGGGGGCGGTTTACAGAGCATCGGACAGGCCATGAAGGCGGCATGGGATGGCATTGCGAATGACAAGGAGCTGAGAATCGACACCGGCTTTCCGAAGCTTGACGGGCTTCTCAAGGGTATCAATGCAGGGCAGCTGGTCTTGATCGGCGCGAGACCTGGCGTCGGCAAATCCGCCTTTGCCCTCGACCTCGCTACATATGCCGCACGCAGCGGGCACAAGGTGCTGATTTACTCGCTCGAAATGCTTTCTGACGAACTGGCCGAACGCCTGATGGCGCGCAAGAGCCGAGTCACAATGGACAAGTTGATCGACAAAAACTTGACCGACGAAGATCTAGCAGACCTCGCGGCAGCATCCAGCAGCCTGTCACAGCTGCCCATCACGATCTGCGACAGCCCGAACGTCACGGTACAGAAAATTAGGGCACAGGCGCGGACAATCAAGAATCTTGAGTTGATTATCGTTGACTTCATGACGCTCTTGCAGAGTACGCAGCGGTACGACTCGCGAAATCTGGAGGTCGGCGCGGTCTCCCGACAGCTGAAAATCCTCGCCACAGAGCTTCGAATCCCCATCGTGGTTCTCTCTCAGCTAAATCGCACGCAGGACGAAACGGAAGAGCCGGGGCTGATGTCCCTGCGGGACTCCGGAGAATTGGAGCAGAACGCGAACAAGATCCTATTTCTCTGGAAAATCGACCGTGAGACCGGCACGATTGGGGTCAAGGTCGCGAAGAATCGCCGCGGCAGGACTGGTATCGTGCAGATGGATTTTGATGGCTCGCACATGAAATTCACGGAACTGACCGAGGACTACATACGATCGGTCAAAAAACGGGGGTGGCGCAATGAAAGCGCTTGACCTCGACGATGTCCGGCGGCTTTTGCTGCACGTCCACGTTCCGCGCAGACGGCGCGACAGGTGGCTTGCATGGTCAAAGTTCGTAAATCAGACGATTCCGTATCAGGACTGCGAGCTTCGCGACGAGGCTGCAAAGCTGATTGCCAAACGCTTCCGGGTATGAGAAAAGCCGCCCGGATGGGCGGCTCCCGTGGCGGCGATTGCTTGACAAATCCATGATACCACGGGAGGGCAAAAATTGCAAGCACACAGTGCAGAACAGACCAACGCCATAGCGGCGGCTGTGCAGAATGGGGAACTGGATGTTCTGACGCTCTGGGCGGCTGTTCGCGGGTATGCGTACCGGAAGGCGCGGCGCTGGGCTGCGGTTTTGGAGTACAGGAGCGGGCAGGACGTCGAAGACCTGATGCAGGAAGCCTTTCTTGCCATGCTGAGGGCGGTCGGGCTGTGGGAGCAGTATAAGGGCATGGGCTTTATCGGTGTTTATGAACTGACCTTGCGCGATGGCTTTTCAAGGGCGTGCGGCTGTCGGACGAAGAGAGAAGCCGAAGACCCGCTGCGTTCTAGCGTTTCGCTCGACGCGCCTGTTGGCGAAGACGGCGAGGAAGCCGGGACGCTGGGATCTCTGGTACCGGACGAAAGCGCCGAACGCCCGTTCCTGGGTATCGAGCAGCAGGAGCTTGCAGACGCTGTACAGGAATCCCTGCAAAGCCTGCCGGAGAACCTGAGAGAAGCGTTGATCGAAGCTTTTTGGTACGACAAGCCGGTCGACGCAAAGCTTCGCACAGCCGCCCTGAAAGCGCTCAGACATCCAACGATCAGCCGGACATTGAGAACGTATATTTAGCGCTTTTTACCGCTTTTCGGCGGCTGGAAGCGCGGAAGGAAGTGAGAAATTGACACCACGAAAGGAAAAGGCACTGCAAGCGCTTCTTGTGAGCCGCACACGGGCAGAGGCGGCAAAGGTGGCCGGAATTGCAGAAAGCACCTTGCGCAGCTACATGCAGGACAGTGAGTTCGTAGACCGCTATAAGCAGGCGTTTGGGGACATGGTGCGCGACGCGACCCGGCAGGCACAGCAGACATTGAGCCCTGCGCTGTCCACCTTACGGGAGATCATGGAGGACAAAGGCGAACAGGCGCAGGCACGTATTACTGCCGCCCGCTCGGTGCTGGAATATAGCTTGAAGCTCTGCGAACAGACCGATATTCTGGAACAGCTGCGCGAACTTGAGAAATGGAGGGCGGAAACCGATGGCAACTATTGAGCAGCGGCTTGCGGCTTTGCGGAAATATCTTAAGAACCGCTCGGCAGATGAGACAGTCTTCATCGTTGAGGGCGGAAAAGAGTTCCGAACAAAGCAGGACGCCTTTACTTACCTGCGGGAACATGGCGCTTACACGCCAGACGGGAGGCGCATTGCCTTATATCCGCACCCAATCGAGGGTATAGACCCGTTGAGCCTGTCACTTTATCAGATGCTCGACGAAGCTATTGAAACCGGACGGCTGGATTTGCCGGAAGAATTGGAGAGTGACCCACTATGAGCAATTTGAAAACCCGCATTGACCATATCCGCACATTCATGGAAGACTGCCGCGGCAAGCCGCTGATTTTCCTATATCAGACGCCAGACGGCAAAGAAAAGCGCGGCAATATTGACGATCTGATTTCGGATAACGGCACGTTTTTACGCGTCTTGTCTGGGAACCGGCCGGAAGACCTCGACAGGATGCTTGCATACGAAATGGGGACGATCTTATGAGCGACATCAAAGCACGCATTGACCGGCTGAACAGCTTCCGACTTGCGCAGAAGGGCGATATTCCGCCCGTTGATTCTGTCGCATTTCAGATGCGGTTTCTGATGTTTCCTATATTTTTGGGAGAAGCAAGCTTTATGAGTTCGGAAGAAAAAGCGGCGGTGCTCGCGCTGAACCCACTCGATTACGAAGAAGGCTACAGCCGCGACACGGTATTAGAGGCACAGGAAATTATCAGGCGTGAGGACACGCAGAAAGGAAAATTATGAGCAGATACAACACATACGCACGGCAGCTTGACGCTGCTTTCAAGACAGCCCGAGATGAATACGCTGAGGCTTATAGCAGCCTTGAGCAGGCACGGCAGGCAGACACCGACGCGAAGGCGTGGAAGCCTAACGACAACGAGGAAGACAAGCGGCTTCGCATTGCGACGGCAGAACTTGAACTGAACAAGGCTGACGCGGCTTTCAAGATTGCCGAGGCCAGAATCTGGCCGGAGTTTGACGCGAAGTGCAAGGAACTGCGCAAGGAGCTTGAAAAGGACGTGCAGAAAGACAGCCTCGCGAACCCGGACGCGATCGACGCAAACGCATTGGAGCTTCTGAAATCGGGAGCGCTGACCGTGGAAGATTACTATTCGTTTGCGGAGCGGTACGAGAGCAACGCGACCATGCTGCGCGTAATTTCAAAATACGCGCTGGACGCTTCTGAAAACGCGGATGATACCAAAGATGCGGTTGCGCTGCGTATTCTTTCCGACAACTGCAAAACGGGTATGGGGACAGTTTTGCGGGCTTGGAATGAGCTGGAAGGCGTGGCGTCCTCTTGTTCCGGACGCGGCGGAAGCAGCCGCACCGCAATTGACCCAACGCATATTATCAGCATGGGAAAATGGTGGGAAGAGCTGACCGGACAGGCTATCGAGAACTTTTAAGGGGGTGCTTGTATTATGTTGATTGTGGTTGGAGCCATTATTTTTGCGGCTGGATGCTTTTTCGGCGCGATCATGGTTGCGACGGGCGAAATGCTTGAACGCAGAAAGCGGTGATTGCATGAGAAAAAGAACGGCGTATTTTAAAATTGCAAGGAATTACCTTCGCGAGATGGAAAGACGCTTTCAAGAAGCATGGAACATGGGCTTTGATGATGCGGAAGCGGGGCGCGACCAGCGCCCCACCCCGTGCCCGGACGAAATAAAGCCTGGAACAACTGCATATGCGGCAGTTGCCTTTGCGCGGGAACTGTATCACATGGGCTATCAGGCTGGAAAGAAGGCAAATGCGGATGAATCTGTTTGAACTCTGTGTAAAAATTGGCGCGGATGTCAGCGAGGTTTCGAGAGGGACGGAGCAGGCGAAGACAGCCGTTGACAAGTTTTCCGAAAAAGCAAAGTCCACGGGCGAAAAAATTGTTGGTGCATTCAAGACAATAGGAAAGGGCGCCGCCGTTGCGTTTGGGGCAATCGCCGCAGGTGCAGCGGTTATGGAAAAAATAATTGCTTCGACGGAGGAATACCGCGTTGCAATGGGTAAGCTGAACACAGCATTTAGCACAGCCGGATACAGCGCAGAGAAGGCAAAAGAGTCATATTCCGGACTGTATAAGATTATTGGTGATACGGATACTGCGACGGAAGCCGCACAGCTGATGGCAAAACTGAGCGAGAGTGAAGCAGACCTTGCCGAATGGACAAATATTGCCGCAGGCGTAGCCGGTACATTTGGCGATGCTCTTCCGATCAACAGTCTTATGGAAGCCAGCAATGAGACGGCAAAGGTCGGACAGGTCACAGGTGTGCTTGCTGATGCTCTGAACTGGGCGGGCATTTCCGAAGATGGCTTTAATGCCAAGCTTGCCGAGTGCGGCACAGAAAGTATGCGTAACCAGCTTATCATGGAGACACTGGCGGCAACATATGACAATGCTGCTGCTTCCTTCTATGAAAACAACGAAGAAGTTGTGAAGGCCAGAGAAAACCAGGTGAAATTACAGGAAAGCACTGCGGTTCTTGGAGAGAAATTCCAGTCCCTGAAAAATGACTTCCTCGAAAAATTAACACCAGCTTTTCAAAAGGTCATGGATGCGGGCTTAAAGTTCATCGACAAGGTGTCCAGCGCGTTCAAGAACAGCAGAATCGTTGAATTGCTCGGAACCGTTCTGGAGACAGCGTTTTCGCTACTTGAACCGTTAGGAGATCTGATCGTGTATTTTCTTCCGGCGTTGGAACAGTCTTTGAAGCCGGTTGCGGAAATACTTGCGCTTGTCGCTGATACAGCTAACGTCATTGTCGGTTTGCTTACACTGAACGGGGACAAGATCAAAACCGCGCTTGGCTTGAATATGTCGTCCGGTCAACTGTCTAATACGCAGAGGATTAAATACGGCAATGCGCTAAACTCTAATGTCTATGACGCATCGCGCGGCGGCTGGGTCGGCTCGGTTGGTGGATACATCGAAGCCGGAACAGGAAAATTTGTTTCCGGAAACGCGGGAACGACAACGAATAATTATTACAACACATACAATACAAGTATTGATGCGAACCGCGTTACGCAGTTTAATGATGTTGTCCGTATTGCGCAAAACGAACGCATTGTGTCGAGAATGGGTGTAAACTAAGATTTCATTTTTGCGGAGGTGACAAGCCACCAGCCGGGAGAAAGTCCCGGTGTCCGTCGGCAAAGCGTGCGGGGCTGCCTACCCTTTGCAGCTTTGCAAAATCCTGCGCGAGGTACTGCGCAGGTACGCCGCTAAAGTATCTGCGGAGTGCTGACCATCTGTTCTTAGCCCTAAATATAGACGAAGGGAGCGGGAAGGCCACCCGCTCCTTTTGCTGTTCACCAGCGAAATTTTGCTGATGAAGCCTTGAAGAAATACGAACGTTCGTTTGATACCAGAGACGCACAGCAGCGCGTCAGCAGCCGTAAGCGCTTTTTAAGGCTTACGGTATACGGAAAAACAAAAGCGCCGCCAAGCGGCGCTGAACGCCTCGGAGTAGCACAGCAAAACAGACCGTGGGGAGCATCCTCACGGTCTGCCTATTGGTTTGACACATATCAGCGGTGCTTGCAAACGGATTTTGCCAGCGAGGAAGCGAAGATTCGCAAAAGACTGAGATCTTCTTCCGAACCCTTCTCGCAGATCGTTGCCAAGCTGCCCATCAAAGCGCCATATTCGACAAGTAGACTGCGGTTTTGGCTGACGGCATTCACCATCCGAAACAGGGCGGCGGCAATGGCGGGGAAATAGCCGTCGGTTTTGTTTTCGTCAAGGGTGCGCAGATTCTTTTCAAGCTGCGTGAACAGCGCGTCCGCGTTCTTCGGCAGGCGCTTGCAGTTGGTCTCACACAGGAAGCACGCATAAGCGGCTTCGGTTTGCTTGATAGTAAGCATATCATATCTCCTTTTCAGTCATCGAATTTTTATACAAAACCATCCGGCAGCTTGTTTACTGCGATACCACCCATGCGGCAATCCGGGAGCGGACAGGTAAAGCAGCTGGCGCTGTAGGGGCAGACTGTGCAGGACTCCCGGTACCGGTATGTCGACTTGGGCTTCTTGCCGTTGGCTGCGTCGCGTAAGTAGCGGACGTTTGCCTTTGTCACGCCGAGTCGCTGGGCAATCTCGCAGGTGCTGAGCCCCTGCCGGTACAGCCGCATGACCTCAGCCTGCTTGCTGGTCATGGTGCTGCGCCTTCAATTCACGATTATGCGCTTCTTCGTCTTCCACGTTAGCCTTTGCCCGTGCTGCGCTTTTGAGGTACTGCTGTACGCATGGAGCATCACCGTGTCCGGCGTGCAGGTGATATTCCAGCTGCGCGTCTGCGAGTAGGTCATCGGCGATCCACAGGTTATTCCGTATTGTTTGCGCATCGTGTTTGTCAAGCGTTTTTTGCTCTCGGTCACTTAAAAACGCATCGATAAGGTCATAAATCAGCTGCTCGGCCTGATCGATTTTCAGAAATGCGCTGTCAAGCGCTGTTTCAATCGTTACGCGTTCTTCTCTTGTCGTTCTGGAAATGAACATATCAATTTTCCTCCTTCGTCTGCACAACAGGGAGCATTTGCAGCGTGTCTGCGGTAAGAGAAACCAACTGCTCAACTGCAAACAGCGCTGCGCCCAGCGCGTCAAAGTTCTCTTCCATCCATTCCCGGGCGGCCTTGTCCAGGTCTCCGCCGGTCTCTTTCGCATACTCCTCCAGAATCCCCTTGCAGGTTTTAGAGTGAATCATCGGTTCCAGAACGTGTTCAAGAAGCCCATGCGCAGATACGGCGTTCAGTTCAGCGCCGAACAGTTCCGCCTTGAGCGCAGCGGGGGCGATAATATATCTTTCGTCCATAATTGCCCTCCCGTTACGCTACAACAAATCTACGCGAAGTGGTCGAGCGGGTGAAGCGCTCGGCAAGCTCGGGCATTGCCTTCTTGAACGCCGTGCTGTCAAAGCGGCTGCTCGTCACGCTCTTCCACGTGATCTTGTAGTCAATGCCGGTCAGCGTGTCCGCGGCGATCGCCGTCATGTGCGCCTTAATGGCATCCTGCGCGGCTTCGATCTCGGCGGCGAGTTCGTCTGCCATGCGGCGCAGCTCGCGAAGCTCGTTAACTTTGCTCTGAATTTCTGTGTTGCTCATGGAAATACCCCTTTCAATTTTCGGCGGGGCGTGGTATACTGACCGCGACCCCTTTTGTGGTTGCGTCCTGCGTTTGCTTCCTACGGCGTGCAGGACGCTTTTCTTTAGTTTGGGAGCTTTGGCGGCGGGCGGCTCTGAGTATCTAGCCCTTTGGGCATTTCTCTCAAGCTTCTCCGTTCCCGCTCTTACGTTGTCGCGTTTGCGTTCAACCTTCGCCGTGTCCCCTTGACTGTCTTCATTATAGTATATCGGGGACGATATATCAAGATAGAATGTTGCACAAGTATATTGTCCCCGATATGTGCATCTTGTATATTGTACCCGATATACAAATGAGTTATAATATCTAAAAGGGGGTGTACCAATGGCGGTATCAAAAGCGCAGCAAAAAGCTGTCACAAAATATATGAAAGAGAATTATGACGAAGTAAAGGTGCGCATGGCAAAGGGGCAAAAAGAACTGGTGAAAGCACACGCCGAAGCGCACGGCGAAAGCACAAATGGCTTCATCAATCGTGCGATCTCCGAGACAATGGAGCGGGACAAGGCAGACGGGGAGTAGTCGTTCAGTGCACAAAATTGCGCTGTGAAAAATTGCAGCAGCAAAAACAAGAAGCCGGGGAATAGACCTCGGCTTCTTGCTCTTTTTTAGGGGCGGTATGGGTTTTTGTATGGGTTTCTGCTGCGTGCTCAAAAATGGGCAGGGCGGGAAGGTGACTGAAAAGTTTCGTATAGACAGCAAAAACCGCTTAAATCGTCTCGATTCAAGCGGTTCATGTTGGAGCTGCTGGGCAGATTCGAACTGCCGACCTCGTCATTACCAATGACGCGCTCTACCGACTGAGCTACAGTAGCATGGCTGTTTCAAACAGCTTCATCATTATAGCATAACATGCCGGTTTGTCAAGAGTGAAATCGAAAAAAGTTCCCGAAATTTTTTCTGCGCGGATTTTGAAATTACTCTTGCTTTTCAGAAATTCGTATGCTAGAATATCCAAGTCTGTGAAAAGGACGGTCCTCTGCCACAGCCGGCACTGCGGTGCAGCGGCATTTCCAAGCGGCATGAACGTCTTAATTTGAAGGAGGACAACACAATGGATCTGATGAAGGCTCTGACCAGCCAGTACATGAAGAAGGAACTGCCCGAAATGAACGTCGGCGATACGGTTCGTGTTCATGTCAAGATTAAGGAAGGTTCCCGCGAGAGAATTCAGGTTTTCGAGGGCACCATCATTGCCAAGAAGCATGGCGGCATTGAGGAATCCATCACCGTTCGCCGTATCTCCTACGGTGTCGGCTGCGAGAAGGTTTTCCCGGTTCACGCTCCCAACGTCGTCGACGTCGAGACCGTCCGTCACGGCAAGGTCCGCAGAGCAAAGCTGTACTATCTGCGCGATCGTCTGGGCAAAGCGGCAAAGGTCAAGGAAAAGGTCTGATAGCGTTCCAGAGAAGAAGGGCTCTTACGGGTCCTTCTTTTTCTTTGTCTTTTTGCGTGCAGGGCAAAATAAACTCTTTTCTTCTGCGCGCGCGGCGTGTATAATATTCTTGATTACGCATGTGAGGTATAGAGCATGGAGTTTGAAGAAAACAACCAGACGCAGGATGCGTCTTTTCCGGAAAAACCGAACGAAACACCGGCGCAGGACATGCCGGGCGCGGAAGCCGAAGAAAGCAGCCGGCAGCCGGATGCGCAGGCGCGGCGGGAAAAGCAGTATGAGACCTTTACCATGCTGCACGATCTGGTGTATATCTTAGCTGCAATCACGCTGGTATTTGTGTTCCTGTTCCGGCTTGTGGGCGTAAAGGGAAGCTCGATGTATCCCACGCTGTTCGACCACGACTATCTGGTTCTGGAAAGCAACTTCCTCTACCGGACGGTCCGGCAGGGCGACATCGTCGTCATTGACCCGCCGCAGCAGGCGCAGCTGGACGGCTCGATCGTCAAGCGCGTCATTGCAACCGGCGGGCAGACCGTGGACATTGATTTTGATCTCGGCATCGTCTATGTAGACGGCGAAGCGCTCGACGAGAGCTATACCTTCGAGCCGACCTACCGCAGCTATCTGGAAATCGGCGAGGGGCTGGACTACCCCGTAACGGTTCCCGAGGGAAGCGTCTTTGTGCTGGGCGATAACCGCAACCACTCCGCCGACAGCCGCTATGCCCCGCTCGGCTGCGTGGACGAGTCGCGGATTCTCGGCAGGGTCCTGCTGCGGATTCTCCCCGGCAGGCAGACAAACGAAGAAGGAGACGTCGTCGGCGGCAGAGACTTCCGCCGCATCGGCGCGGTATCATAACCATGGAACAGCAAAACAGCATGAACATCCAGTGGTATCCCGGTCACATGACCAAGACCCGCCGGATGATGGAGGAGGATCTGAAGCTGGTCGACGCAGTGTGCGAAATCTTAGACGCGCGCATTCCGATCTCCAGCCGCAACCCCGACATCGACGCCATCTGCGGCAAAAAGCCGCGCATGGTGATTTTAAACCGCATCGACATGGCGGACCCCGATCTCGTCAGCCGGTGGAGCAGCTACTTTAAGGCAAAGGGCATGGCGGTCATCCGCACGGACTGCAAGTCGCGCAGGGGCATCAACACGTTTGCGCCTGCCGTGCGTCAGCTGCTGGCGGAAAAGCTCCAGCGCTACGCCGAAAAAGGGCAGGTCGGGCGGCCGCTCAAGCTCATGGTCGTCGGTATTCCGAACGTCGGAAAGTCGACCTTTATCAACCAGATTGCCGGACGCAAGGGCGCAAAGGCGGAAAACCGCCCCGGCGTGACGCGCGGCAAGCAGTGGGTCAATGTGGACGGCGGGCTGCTGCTTCTGGATACGCCCGGCATCCTCTGGCCCAAATTTGACGACCCCGAGGTCGGCATGCGCCTTGCCTACACGGGCGCTGTCAAAGACGATATTCTGGACACCGAAACGCTCGGCTGCCATCTGATGGAGCTGCTGGCGCGCGAGTATCCGCAGGCGCTCACCGAGCGCTATAAAATAGACATTCCGGAAGAGATTGACGGCTGGGAACTTTTGCAGGCGGCAGGTCGAAAGCGCGGCTTTCTCGTCTCCCGCGGCGAGGTCGACACGGAACGTATGGCAAGGGTCCTGCTCGACGAATACCGCAGCTGCAAGCTCGGTACCTTCACGCTCGAGCGCCCGGAGGAGCTGCAATGAAAGAAGAACCGAAGGATTTATGGCTGTATGAAAACGAAGCGTTTTCCGAAGGCTTCGAGACCGTCTGCGGTGTGGACGAGGCTGGGCGCGGTCCGCTTGCCGGACCTGTGTGCGCCGCGGCGGTGATTCTGCCGAAGGGTCTCGTCATCGACGGACTCAACGACTCGAAAAAGCTGACCGACAAAAAACGCCGCGAGCTTTACGATGTGATCACGCAAAGTGCCGTGAGCTATGGCATTGCGATGGCGTCTGAGCAGGAGATTGACGAAATCAACATTCTGCAGGCGACGTTTCTTGCCATGCAGCGCGCGCTGGACAAGCTCGCTGTCAAGCCGGACCTTGCCCTCATCGACGGCAACCGTGCAAAGGACTTCGGGCTTCCGGTGCGGACCATCGTCAAAGGAGACAGTCTGTCTGCCTCCATTGCCGCAGCGTCCATTCTCGCGAAGGTCACGCGCGACCGGCTGATGGAGCAGCTCGACGCGCAGTATCCGCAATACGGCTTCGCCGTCCACAAGGGCTACGGCACCAGGCGGCACTATGCCGCGCTGCGCGAGTATGGTCCGTGCGAGCTTCACCGGCGGACGTTTCTCAAAAAGCTCCATGGAGACTAAGGCAAAGCTCGGTCCGTGGGGCGAGGCGTTGGCGGCAGCGTTTCTTCGCAAGCGGGGCTACCATATTGTCGCGACCAACTACCGCAGCCGCTACGGCGAGATCGACATCATCGCCGAAAACGCGGAGTATCTCGTCTTTGCCGAGGTCAAGCTGCGCAGGACGGCGCATTTCGGCGCGGCGCGCGAGTTTGTAGACCTTCGCAAGCAGGAGCGTCTGCGCGCCACAGCTTCGATGTTTCTCGAAGAACATGAAACGGCGCTTCAGCCGCGCTTTGATGTCATTGAAATTTATGCGCCGGACGGGCTGCAGACCAGGCATCCCTACCTCCGGCAGATTGAGGATGCATTTTATGAAATATAACATTGTTGATGGACATTGCGATACGCCGATGGAGCTGTATCTGCGGCGGGAGGACCTGCAGGATAACACCTGTCAGGTGTCGCTCAGCCGCGCGCAGACGCTTGCAGGCTACGTGCAGTTCTATGCGTTCTGCACGGTGTGGCTCGACAAGCGCACCAGCTTCGAGCAGCACTATGAAGCCGCTCTTTCCTATTTTGACCGCCAGCTGGACAAGCATGCTGGCAGCATCGTCCGCTGCAGAACCGAAGCCGATGCGCGCGCGGCGATTGCGGGCGGCAAATGCGGCGCATTTTTGTCCATCGAGGGCGCAGAGGCAATCTCCTGCGACCCCGGAAAGCTGGAGCTTGCCTATGAACAGGGCGTGCGCATGATCGCCCCCTGCTGGAACGCGCCGAATGCGCTCACGGGAAGCATCGTCTCCGGCGGGGGTTTGACGGCGCAGGGACGCGAATTTGTGCGCCGGGCGCAGAAGCTTGGCATCATCCTCGACGTGAGCCACATCTCGGAAAAAGCCTTCTGGGATCTGTGCGATATCACGGAAAAGCCGTTTGTCGCAAGTCACTCCAATTCCCGCGCCGTTTGCCGGCATGTGCGAAATCTGACCGACGAGCAGTTCAAAGCGCTGTGCCAGATCGGCGGCACGGCAGGGCTCAACCTCTACGGCGCATTTTTGAAGGACGAAGGTCCCGTGACGCTCGAGGACGTCTGGCGGCATATCGAGCATTTCCTGGAGCTGGGCGGCGAGGGACATATCGCGCTCGGCGGAGACCTGGACGGCTGCAGCGTGCTGCCCGTGGGCTTTACCGGCGTAGACAGCTACGAGCTGCTTGCGCAGTGGCTGGAAGAAAAGCATCTTCCCGCCGCGACGATCGAACATATTTTCAGCGAGTCTTTATTAAAGGTTGTGAAACAATGCACTATGTAAGTACCAGAAATCCGGACACGCGCCTTTCTGCGGCGCAGGCAATCGTCCAGGGACTCAGCCGCGACGGCGGTCTGTTCCTGCCGGAGGAAATTCCGCAGATCTCTCTGGAGGATATCAAAGCGCTTTCGCTTCTTCCCTACCCCGCGCGCGCAGCGAAGCTTATGAAGCTGTATCTCGACGAATTTACGGAAGAAGAACTGCTCCGTTTTGCCGAAAAGGCATACGGCGCGGCAAAATTTGACGATCCCAAAGCCGCGCCCGTCAAGCCGCTCGGAGAAAACCGCTATATCCTGGAGCTGTGGCACGGTCCGACGTGCGCGTTCAAGGACATGGCGCTGCAGATGCTCCCGTATCTTCTCACGGCAAGCCTGCAGAAAACCGGCGAACACAAAAAGGTCTGCATTCTCGTCGCAACCTCCGGCGACACCGGCAAGGCAGCGCTCGAGGGTTTCCGTGATGTGGAGCAGACGAAAATTCTTGTCTTCTACCCGGACGGCGGCGTGTCCGAGATCCAGAAGCTGCAGATGGTCAGCCAGGAGGGCAAAAACGTCGGCGTGTGCGCGGTACGCGGAAACTTCGACGATGCGCAGAGCGGCGTCAAGCGCATTTTCTCCGACCCCATTCTGCGCGAGGAGCTGGCACGCAGGGGCTACTTCCTGTCGTCTGCCAACTCCATCAACTGGGGGCGCGTGCTGCCGCAGATCGTGTATTACATCTCCGCCTACTGTGACCTTCTGTCGGAAGGCGCCATCCACCTGGGCGACAAGGTGGACTTCTGCGTGCCGACCGGCAACTTCGGAAACATTCTGGCGGGTTATTATGCCAAGCACATGGGGCTTCCGGTCGGAACGCTCGTGTGCGCGTCGAATGCGAACAATGTCCTGACCGACTTCCTCTCCACCGGAACGTATGACCGCAACCGCCCGTTCTATCAGACGGCGTCGCCGTCCATGGACATTCTCATTTCCTCGAACCTCGAACGGCTGCTGGCTCTGATGGAGGGCGCGGGCGAGAATGTTGCAGACTATATGAACGCGCTTGCCGCGCACGGGAAATATACCGTAAAGCCGGAGACGGCGCAGAAAATCGCGTCCGAATTTGCCTGCGGCTTCTGCGGCGACGAGGATACCGAAAAGACCATTGCGCAGCTTTTTGCCGAGCAGGGCTATCTTCTCGACACCCACACGGCGGTTGCATGGAACGTCGCCGGGCAGTACCGCGAAAAAAGCGGAAGCAATCGCCCGCTCGTCGTCGTCTCCACTGCCAGCCCCTTCAAGTTCTGCAAAAGCGTTCTGGAAGCGCTGGGCGAAACAAGCTTTGCCGCCGGAACGGATATCATCGCGCAGCTGGCGCAGAAAACTGGAAAGCCCGCACCCGCGCCGCTGGCAGGTCTTGCCGGAAAAGCCGTGCGCTTTACCGATGTGACCGGAAAAGACGAGATGACGCAGGTCGTGACGGAGTTTCTGCGCGCATGAGTTTATACGCCATCGGAGACCTCCATCTGTGCCTCGGCGCGTATAAGCCCATGGATGTGTTCGGCGGGCGCTGGGAGGGCTACATGGAGAAACTCCGCGAGGGGCTTTCCGTGATCGAGCCGGGCGACACGACCGTCCTGCTCGGAGACCTCAGCTGGGCGCTCGGCATCGAGCAGGCAGAAAAGGACTTTGCCTTCCTCCACGAAATTCCGGGCAGGAAAATCATTCTCAAGGGAAACCACGACTACTGGTGGACGACGGCAACAAAATTCTATCATTTCTGCGCCGCGCGCGGCTGGGACGACATGTTCATCCTGAACAACAACTGCTATTTTTACGGCGAGACAGCGCTCTGCGGCACCCGCGGCTGGTTCTACGAGCAGGAGCAGGAGGGCACGCACGATGAAAAAATCTTCCGCCGCGAGCTTGGGCGGCTGGAGGCAAGCCTGAAAGCAGCCGGGGATCACGAAAAGCTCTGCTTTCTGCACTACCCGCCCAGATACCGCGGCTATGAGTGCCCGGAGATTCTCGGGCTGCTGGCGCGCTACGGGGTCCGGCAGTGCTTTTACGGGCATCTGCACGCCGAGAGCATGCGTCTTGCGATTCAGGGAAGCTTCGGCGGCTGCGAGTTCCGACTGCTCTCCGCAGATTATGTAAACTTCAGACCACAAAAACTGCTGGATTGAAAAGAAAATATAAAAAACAGTAGAAATCTTGGGAAAACTCTGATAGAATAGAGCGGATTCAATAATATTATGTGGTGAATGACGGTCCGGACGGACCGCACCGTATAGGAGGAAAACCAACATGAATGTAAAGAGCGTAGAAAAAGAAAACGGCAAGGCGAAGGTCGTCGTCGAAATTGACAAGCCCGAGTTTGAGCAGGCGCTGAATAAGGCATATGCCAAGTGCAGAAAAGATATCATGCTGCCCGGTTTCCGCAAGGGCAAGGCGCCGCGGAAGATGGTCGAGAGCATGTATGGCGCAACCGTTTTCTATGAGGACGCCGTAAACGAAATTTTCCCGGAGATCTATACGACGGCAATCGTCGACCAGCAGCTCAAGGCTGTCGGTTCTCCCTCCGTTTCCAACATGGACACCCCCGACGAGGGCGGCGTGGTCCTGACCATCGAAACCGAGCTTTATCCTGAGGTCACCCTCGGTCAGTACAAGGGCATCGAGGTTCCCAAGCGCGAGGTGAAGGTCGAAGAGAGCGAAGTTGACGCAGAAGTCAATCGTATGGCAGAGCGCAACGCGAGAATCGAGACCGTTGACCGCGCCGCGCAGATGGGCGACACCGTCGTCATCGACTTCGAAGGCTTTGAGGGCGGCAAGCCCTTCCAGGGCGGCAAGGCAGAAGACTACAGCCTCACGCTCGGTTCCGGCTCGTTCATTCCCGGCTTTGAAGAGGCGCTGGTCGGCGCTGTCGCCGGTGAAGCGCGCGACGTGAACGTCACCTTCCCCGAAAACTATGCCAAGGAGCTTGCCGGCAAGCCCGCCGTCTTCAAGTGCAAGGTTCACGAGGTCAAGGAGTCCATCAAGCCGGAGCTCGACGACGAGTTTGCAAAGGACGTCTCCGAGTTTGATACCCTCGACGCACTCAAGAACGACATCCGTGAGCGCTTCACGAAGTCCCGCGAGGAGCAGAACGAGCGTGCGTTCGAGTCCTCCGCCGTGCAGCTTGCCGCTGCCAACATGACCTGCAATGTTCCCGCCTGCATGATCGACGAGCAGGTCGACCATCAGATCGAGCAGTTCGCCTACCAGCTGCAGTCCCAGGGCATGAAGATGGAAGACTACACCAAGATGATCGGCGGCGACCTGAGCAGCCTGCGTCAGTCCATGCGCCCGATGGCAGAGCAGACCGTCCGTTCGGACATCCTGCTGAGCGAAATTGCCCGCGCCGAGAACCTCGAAGTCACCGACGAAGAGGTCGAAGAAGAGCTCAAGAAGCTTGCCGAGCAGTATCAGATGGAGCTTGACAAGGTCAAGGCAGCCGTCGATACCGCCGCTGTCAAGTCCGATCTCATGGGCAAAAAGGCTGCCAAGATCATCACCGACAACGCCGTCGCCGTCGCTCCCACCGAGGAGAAGAAGGACGACGCCGAAACTTCCGAGAAGGAATAATTGTTCCCAGCCAGCTTTCAGACTGTCGCCGCGCATCCGGACAGGCGTCCGGTACGCGGCGGCTGAGAAGGAATAATTCCTGCCTCGGATGGTTAGAATGTTACATCCGAAGAAAGGAGCAATTCTTATGAGTCTCGTTCCCTATGTTGTTGAGCAGACCAGCCGCGGCGAGCGGTCCTATGATATCTTCTCGCGTCTTCTCAACGACCGTATCATTATCCTGTCCGAAGAGGTCAACAGCACGACCGCGTCGCTGATCGTCGCGCAGATGCTCTACCTTGAAGCGCAGGACCCCGACAAGGACATCCAGTTCTACATCAACAGCCCCGGCGGCAGCGTCACCGACGGCATGGCGATCTATGATACCATGCAGTACATCAAGTGCGACGTCTCCACCATCTGCATCGGCATGGCAGCGTCCATGGGCGCGTTCCTGCTTTCGTCCGGCGCAAAGGGCAAGCGTATTGCGCTTCCCAACGCGGAGATCATGATCCACCAGCCGCTCGGCGGCACGCAGGGTCAGACGACCGATATGCAGATCCATGTCGAGCGGATGCTGAAAATCAAGCAGCGCCTGAATGAAATTCTGGCGTCCAACACCGGAAAACCGTATGAGACCATCTGCGCCGACACCGAGCGCGACAACTTCCTGACTGCTGAGCAGGCGCAGGAATACGGTCTGATCGACAAGGTCATCTATAAGAGATAACGAAGCTCTGGCAAGGGAGGCTCTGCCCTTCCTTGCCAGAAGATTTCCAACGAATTTCGCTCTTCCGGGCGAAAAGACTGTAATTTAAAGGAGAAGGTCCATGGCAAGAGATTCCATCCGCTGCTCGTTCTGCGGCAAGCGGCAGGAACAGGTCAACCGGATTATTGCCGGTCCGAATGTATATATCTGCAACGAGTGCATCGATCTTTGTTCGAGCATCCTGCGCGACGAAATGAAAAACGGTGAAACGCAGGATCTGGAGCTTCCCGATACCCTCCCTACCCCGCAGGAAATCAAAACATATATGGACCGTTACATCATCGGACAGGACGAGGCAAAAATCGCGCTGTCCGTGGCGGTTTATAATCATTATAAACGCATCTACTTCTCGCAGGAGACCGACGTCGAGCTGCAGAAGAGCAACATCCTCATGATCGGGCCCACCGGCTCCGGCAAGACGCTCTTTGCCCAGACGCTGGCAAAGATTCTGAATGTTCCGTTTGCCATCGCCGATGCAACCACGCTGACCGAAGCGGGCTACGTGGGCGAGGATGTGGAAAACATTCTGCTGCGGCTTTTGCAGGCGGCGGATTTTGATGTGGAGCTTGCCGAGCGCGGCATCATCTACATCGATGAAATGGATAAGATCGCCAGAAAGTCCGAAAACACGTCCATCACGCGCGATGTCTCGGGTGAGGGCGTGCAGCAGGCGCTGCTGAAAATCCTCGAAGGCACCGTGGCAAACGTTCCGCCCCAGGGCGGACGCAAGCATCCGCAGCAGGAGTTCATCCAGATCGACACAACGAACATCCTGTTCATTTGCGGCGGCGCGTTCGACGGGCTCGATAAAATCATCGAGCGCCGCACCGATAAATCGTCGCTCGGCTTCGGCAGCGAAATCCGAAGCAAGAACAAGCGCGACGTTGGTAAGCTCTTTGAGCTGGTGCAGCCGCACGATCTTCTGAAGTTCGGCATCATTCCCGAGCTGGTCGGTCGTCTGCCTGTCATTACCTCCCTGCAGAGTCTCAAGAAAGAGGACCTTGTGCGGATTCTGACGGAGCCCAAGAACGCGCTTTGCAAGCAGTATCACAAGCTGCTGGAATACGATCAGGTTTCCCTGAGCTTTGAGCAGGGCGCGCTGGAGGCAATTGCCGAAAAGGCAATCGAGCGCCAGATCGGCGCGCGCGGGCTTCGCGCCATCATGGAGTCCATCATGACGGGTATCATGTTCAAAATTCCGTCCGACCCCACCATCCAGAGCGTTCTCATTACAGAAGACTGCGTGAGAAACGGCACCGAGCCGCAGGTGACGCGCGATGCCAGCCATCCGCGCCAGCCGATCAAAAACGCAGGCGTGACGCTGTAATTTTACATGCAAAAAATCGTCCGTCTCCGGGCGGACAGGTGCGAGACGTGCAGCTCGCCGGAAGGGGGATGCGGTTCGCTTCCCTCTTTTTGCTTTCATCTGCACAAAACTCTCCCGGAAAGGAGCGTAACTACATGAGTGAATACAAACCGCTTACCTGCCTGCCGGTGCTGCCGCTGCGGGGACTTGTGGTGTTCCCGGGCATCGTGACGCATTTCGATGTCGGCAGGCTCAAATCCGCCAAATCGGTGGAGGAGGCAATGCGTGCCGATCAGCGTATTTTCCTGACCGCGCAGAAGGATCTGAGTGTCGACGACCCGAAGAAGAACGATCTCTACGCCGTCGGCACCGTTGCCATCGTCAAGCAGATTCTGCGCATGCCGGGCGACAATATGCGTATTCTGGTCGAAGGCAAATTCCGCGCCGAGCTGGTCGACTGCATCCAGTCCGAGCCGTATCTGTTCGCGCGTGTCGAGGAAATCGAGGAGCCGGCATATAACGCCTCGCTTCCGCGCGTGCAGGCGCTGCTGCGGCAGGCACACGGCGCGTATGAGCAGTTTGTCGAGCTGGCGGCAAAGAATCTGCAGGACGGACTTTTGCAGGTTCTCTCGTCGGAAGACCCCGGCTTCGTTGCCGATTTCATCGCGCAGAACAGTTCGATTGTCTATCAGGACAAGCAGAAGATTCTCGAACAGCCCCACCCTGTCAAGCGGCTGGAGCTGACCGTGAAGCTGCTTGCAAAGGAGCTGGAGATTTTACAGCTGGAAAACGAAATCTCCGAGAAGGTCCAGCAGAACGTCAACAAGGGGCAGCGCGACTACTATCTGCGCGAGCAGATGCACGTCATTCGCGAGGAGCTGGGCGAAGAGGACGACGAGACCGATTCCGAGGGCTATCAGGAAAAAATCCGCGCCCTGAAGCTTCCTGAGCAGACCGAAACGAAGCTTCTCAAGGAGGCGCGCCGGCTCGGCAAGCAGCAGCAGAATTCCGCCGAGGCGGCAGTCATCCGGAACTATCTCGACCTGGTGCTGGAGCTTCCGTGGAACACGCGGACGAAAGAGCGGCTGGACGTGAAGGCGGCGGAGAAAATCCTCGACGAGGACCACTTCGGTCTCGAGCCGGTCAAAAAGCGGATTCTCGAAACGCTTGCCGTGCGGCAGCTTGCCCCCGAGCTTCCGGGACAGATTCTCTGCCTGGTCGGTCCTCCGGGTGTCGGCAAAACGTCAATTGCGATCTCCATCGCGCGGGCGCTGAACCGCAGGCTTGCGCGCATCTCGCTCGGCGGCGTCCATGACGAAGCGGAAATCCGCGGGCACCGCAAAACCTACATCGGCGCCATGCCCGGCAGAATCATGACCGGCATCTCGCAGGCAAAGAGCAAGAACGCGCTTCTGCTGCTCGACGAAATTGACAAGCTCGGCAGCGACTACAAGGGCGACCCCTCATCCGCACTTTTGGAAGTCCTCGATTCGGCGCAGAATTCGAGCTTCCGCGACCACTATATCGAAGTGCCGTTTGACTTGAGCGAGTGCATGTTCATCACGACTGCCAACACCACCGACACCATCCCCAGAGCGCTGCTCGACCGCATGGAGGTCATCGAACTGGGGTCGTATACCGACGAAGAAAAGCTGCAGATTGCCAAGCGCCATCTGCTTCCCAAGCAGCTTACCAAGCACGGCATCGCAAAATCGCGCGTCCGGCTCACAGACGATGCCATCCGCGAAATCATCGCCTGCTACACCAGAGAGTCCGGCGTGCGCACGCTCGAACGGGAGCTTGCCGCCGTGTGCCGCAAGTGCGCCATGCGCTTTGTCGAGGAGAATCCTCCGAAGCGGCTGACCATCACCGGCAGCAACCTTGAGAAATTCCTCGGTCCGCGCCGTTTCCTGCCCGATGAAATGCCGCAGGCGGATCAGGTGGGTCTCGTCACGGGTCTTGCCTGGACAAGCGTCGGCGGCACGACACTGGAAGTGGAGGTAAACGTCGTCGAAGGCACCGGAAAGCTGGAACTGACCGGCAATCTCGGGACCGTCATGAAAGAGTCCGTCTTCGCTGCCGTGAGCTATATCCGCTCGCGGACGAACGAGCTGGGGCTGGACCCGGATTTTTATAAGACGAAGGATATTCATGTCCACTTCCCCGAGGGCGCGGTGCCCAAGGACGGTCCGTCGGCAGGCATTACGATCTGCACGGCGATTGTCTCGGCTCTGACTGCGCGCCCGGTGCGGCGCGATATCGCCATGACGGGCGAGATTTCAATTCGCGGCAGAGTTCTTCCCATCGGCGGGCTCAAGGAAAAGACGATGGCTGCTCTGCGCCACGGCGTAAAAACTGTCATTATCCCCGCTGCCAATGAAAAGGACCTCGCAGAGATCGACCAGACGGTCAGAAACAGTCTGCAATTCATCACCGCACGCCACGTTGACAGCGTGCTTGCCGCAGCGCTGGCGCCTGCCGAAAAGCCGGCTGCCTCCGTTGATGCGCAGCCGCAGCTGCCTGCCATGCCGGTGCCGCAGACGAAGTCCCGCCGCAAGCCCGGGCTTCGGCAGTAAGGAGGTCGTATGAATCTTCATAATGCGGAATTCATCCGCTCAGTGACCTCCGTTTCCGACTGCCCGAAGGACGGTCTGGTGCAGATTGCGTTTGCCGGCAAGTCGAACGTCGGAAAATCGTCGGTCATCAACAAGCTCCTGCTGCGCAAAAACTTTGCGCGCGTCGGTCAGGCGCCCGGCAAAACCACGCACATCAACTTCTTCTGCATCGACAAAAAGCTCTACCTTGTGGACCTGCCGGGCTACGGCTATGCGAAGGTCTCCGTGCAGGAAAAAGAGCGCTGGGGCAAGCTGATGGAAGCGTATTTCCGTGCCGAAGGAACGCTCGACTATGGCGTCATGATCGTAGACGCCCGGCACAAGCCGACGGCAAACGACGTGACGATGGCAGACTTTTTCCTGCAGTCCGGAAAGCCTTTCATTGTCGTCGCCAACAAACTCGACAAGCTCAAAAAGAGCGAAATCGAGCCGAACCTCGCCTGCATCCGCGAAACGCTTGCTCTTCCGGAGGACGTCGCGGTCATCCCCTTCTCTGCAGAAAAGGGCGACGGACGCGAGCAGCTTCTCTCGTTTGTTCTCAAAGCCGCGGGCGAGCTGAACTGAAGTCCCCTGCAGCCCCAAAGCGAACGCTTTGGGGCTGTGATTTTTATTGCCTGTTTCTGCGAAAAAGACTTGACAATCCGGCAGGTTTCGTGTATGATAACTAAGCTGTTCGGAGCATACCGAAACTTGTCTTGTGACAGCAGATATCTGGAGTGGTATCGAAGCGGTCATAACGAGCACGACTGGAAATCGTGTGGCCGTGTTGAGCGGCCCGAGGGTTCGAATCCCTCCCACTCCGCCATAAAGAAAAGACACGCTTTCGCGTGTCTTTTCTTTATGGCGGAGTATGGTCTGCTGCGCAGACCGTACCGCCTGCGGGCGTCATCTTGCACACATTCTTCCTTTCCGAAAACGTTTGTCTCAGCGTTGAGCCAGAGAGTCCGGAGAACACATAGAAAAAGCCTGAAACCGCACTGGTTTCAGGCTTTTTGTCTTCAGGTCGGCGTCTACTGCACCCGGTAGCCGGAAAGGACCAGCTCCACGAGGACCTGCCAGAAATCGGGTTCCTCCGCGCTGTAGTACCTTCCGTCCGAAATCTCGTGAAAAGACACGATGCGGTTTATTTCATCCAGCCATGCTTCATTCTGCATACGTTTCATAATCCTTTGCAAATGAATTTGTTCCGCATTATTGCGCCGCCGCGCCATCCAGCGGGAGATAGCGGGCGCTCTCAATGTAAAAATCTCCGGGATAGAACAAAAACGTGTATTCCTTGCGCGCGAAAGGCTCCGGTCCTACCCGATCCAGCACGGGATAAAAATCCACGGTGTAGGTCACTTCGTGTCCATCCGTCGTTTTGGAGACCATCTGCGTCAATACATCCTGATCCCTGCCTTCAAGATATATCGTCTGTGCGACCACCGTACCGCTTTCCGCGTCATAGCCTGCACACTTCCTGATATCAAAGGTGTACCATCTGAAATAGCAGTCAAGCGTCCGGTGAATGATGCTGGCCGGGAAATAGAACAGTCCGTCGTCCGGGTTCTGGTATTCCTCCAGTACGCTGCGGTCCGTCCACCAGAGAAACATCCGGAACAGCTCGTCGGAGGAAAGCTCACCCGGGTCGTTGAAGATAAACGCGTCGTCCGGCTGCACCGCCTCGATGCCAATTATAAACGCCAGAAAATCGCTGTCCGGCAGCGCCGACAGATCCGACGTAATCGCCTCACGCAGCGCTGTGTCGCGCAGGAAGCTCGTGTCCACGGCATCTTCCTGATTGGCTGTCTGATTCATATCCTGCCAGTATGTTTCGGAATAAACAACGATCTCGAACACACGCTGCTGCACGCGCGAGAAGCTGATCTCTGCGCGCCGCTGTCCGTTGACCGTAAATGAGAGCATATAAAAGCTGTCGGCAATGAGGCTCAAGACCGCGTAATCGTCCGCACCCTCATAGCCGTAGACATACTGCGACTGCCACCGTTTCAGTTCCCGGTCCACGCACGGGAATTTGTCAAACACCTCGTCGATCGTATCGCCGAGGCAAATACCGCGGAAGGCGGGCACGTCCTGCGCCGTTTCGCAGATGATCTCGTCATTTTCTACCGTACCGTCCCAGCGAAGCTCCATCAGCTGCGGCGTCTGGTAACCGTTCTGCCCGAAGCTATAGGAAACATTCTGGCTGTCCAGAAGCCAATAGCCGTATTGATCGGTTGTAAGAGGACCTGTGATTTCTTCCACCTGCGCCTGCGTCATACCGGTCTGCACGCCGTTTGTGCGCGTCAGCTCCCATTCCTGCAAGGGCTGCGTCACATCATATGCTCCATCGTTCGGAAGCGGCGTGAAGGGCGGCTCTTCGATGTTCAGCTCCGTATGGCTCAGAAAAACCGGCTCGCCGTCCTGCATATAAAAGCTGAGCGTGTCCTCCCGAAGCCCAGACAGGTCCGGTGTCTCGCCGCTAATAATTTCATCGCGGTACCGATTCCACTGCACATCATCGAGCAGATTGCCGTTCCCCATCCGGCTGTACTGCACATAGTAAATCTGTTTTCCGCCGATATTTGCCGTCAAGACGCTGTCGAGCCGTGTAAGTGGTCGGTCATTTACGCCACCTGAAACCGCTGCATAAACCTCGCCGTCATAATCCCATACCTTTGAAAGCCCTTCATGCATCAAGTTTCCAAGCTCAAAATGCGTTTTGATCTGTGTCTCAACATACTCCTTTGTCATGCTGCCCTGTTCCTTCAGCGCGTCCATATTCCGTGAAAAGACCCACATCAGATATTCCGATGTCGATGCAGGTGCCGCGCCGCGCGAAAAGACCGGCAGATAATCCAGCCGCCATCGGTCCGCAAAGTCGAACCACTCTGCCCGCGCGGCCTCGTCGACCGGAAGTTCTTCTTCCAGCGATGTGCGCTCCGGCTGCGCCTTTTCTGCGACCGGTTCCGGCGCTGCTTCGGCTTCCGTTTCCGGCTGCGCTTCTTCCGTGGAGGATGCAGGCGCGTTCGTTTTCCGGCGCGTGAGCTCTGCAAACGAGCAGCCCGTCGCGCTTACGGTGAGCGCCAGCGCCAGAACGATGCAGATTGCGCTTGTGCGCTGCCTTTGCGTCAGGAACAAAATCCGCTCCTTGACCGGAGGACCCGCCAGACTCAAAGCGGCTTTTTTGCGCGGCGCCTGCGCGAGAATCGCCCGTGCGTAGGCGATGCGCTGTTCGGGCTGCAACCCCGCCGCAACGGCTTCATCGCACGCAAGCTCTGCGTCGCGCTTCGAGATAATCGCCGCCAGCCAGACGAGCGGATTCCACCAGTAGACGATCACAGCCAGCGTCCGGCAGAATGACCACAGAAAGTCCAGATGGCGCAGGTGCGTCAGTTCGTGGCGCACGATCAGCTCCGTCGTGTCATTGCGCAGTACGTCTTCCGTCAGGTAGACCGCCGGAATCAGTCCGGCTAAACAGGGCGATTTGATACGTCTGGAGACGTAAATGTTTGTCTTTCCCCGTTTTCCGAGGAATTTCTTATCTTTGTGGAGCCGAATCGTGAACGTCAGCCATGTACCAAACAGCCAGAGACCGAGCAGCGCGCTGCCGCTGAACCAGACGATTTTCAAAATCTGCGCAGCGGGCAAAGGCTTTGCCGCAGGTCTTTCCGGCTCCTGCGCAGCGGACACTGCGGGCTTCGCGACCGGTTCCTGCGGTTGCTTCACCGTCTGTTCCGGCTGCGTCGTTGTTTGAACCGGAGCCGTGGGCTGTACAGTGGTCGTCGACGGCGCTGGAATTGTCGACGCAGTTGAAACCACCGGCGTGGTCTGCACAGTCTGCACAGGCGCAGTTCCTTCCGCCGCCGGAAGAACCGGCAGCGAAAACAGCGTCCCCGGCAGACACAATTTCAGCAGCACGACCAGCCACAGGCAATAGATCATCCGCTTCGGCACGCGGTTTTTGAACGCTGCCCGCACCAGCAGCACAGCCAGAATCAGCGCCGAGAGCGTCAGAATGTCCCGCAGCATATCAGTCCTCCCGCGGTTCTGCCGCGTCCAGAATGGCGCGAAGCTCCTGAATGTCTCGCTCACTGAGCGCGCCGCGGTCCACAAGATTTGAGACCATCATCCCGACGCTCCCGCCATAGACCTTCGATAAAAATGACTCCGTCTCCTCGGGCTCGACATCGGCATAGGTGATTGCCGCGCTGTATTTCTGAAATTTCCCGCTGCTATCCATCGTGACCGCGCCCTTGGCAATGAGTCGCTTGAGCATCATAAAGATCGTTGCCCGGCTCCAGCCGGTATCCTTGTCCAACGCCGAGACCAGCTCCGCCAGTGTCCGCGGCTGTTTCTCCCAGAGCGTTTTCATCAGCTTCCACTCCCCGTCCGATAAGCGAATCTGCGCCATATGCGTTTCCTCCGTAGTTAACGTTTGTTATGTTTCGAGCATATCATAAAAGCTAACAGCTGTCAACTACCAGTTTCTTCTTTTTCCTTGTCTTTACAATTGACAAGATCCGGTGTATCATACAAATATATCCCGTCAGATATACCGACCATCTGATAGAAGCACCGGCAAAACGCCGGTCCATGTGAAAGAAGGAGGCATTCCTCATGCGCAGAACATCTCTTGTGATCATTTCGCTGCTTTTGTGCATTGCCCTGTCCGTTCCCGCGCTTGCCGCAGGCGAGCTGGACGCTTTTCAGCGTACAGCGAACGACGCGGCAGCATTTTCCGATGTTCCGGCAGGCAGCTGGTATGAAGCTGGCATACAGGCGGTCTACCGCCGCGGCATCATGACCGGCACCGGCGCAAAAACCTTTGCCCCGACCCAAACGATTTCCTGGGCGCAGGCAATCACCATCGCCGCGCGGATTCACGCCGCCTGTACCGGCGTGGAAATCTCCGCTTCGGATGGCGCATGGTACGAACCGTATGTTTCCTACGCCGCAAAGGCAGAGCTTCTGCCGTCTACCTGCCCGGAGGGCGCCGCTGTTTCCTCCAGAACCATCACCCGACAGGAGCTGGCAGGACTGTTTGCAAACGTTCTGTCCGCGCAGTCGCTGCCTGCCATCAACGACAGCAGCATCCCGGATCTTGCCGCCGTGGACGAGGAATTTCGCAGCGCGGTCCGGCTGATGTACGCCGCGGGCGTCTTTACCGGCAAAAACGGCGGCAAATTTGACCCCAAGGGCTCTGCCACGCGCGCGGAGATTGCCGTCATTGTCGCCCGCCTGCTGCTTCCCGGGCAGCGCATCGGGCACGACAACCGCGTCCATCCGGTCATGTCCAGTCAGATGGGCAACTACATACAAGGAAGCCTTGCCATCGAATCCGGCAGTGTCGTCTACTTCCCCTTCCGCAACGATCAGGAACCCGACGAAACGCGCCGTATCGGCGTTCTGGCGCGGAAGGCAGACGGCAGCACAGAGACCGTCTTCACCGCAGACTGGATTCCGGACAACCTCTGGCTCGATACGGACGGCTCGTTCTACTTCCTGAACTGGGAAAAGCTGCTGCATTACTCGCCCGCAACCAATCAGCTCAAAACCGCCTACACCGCCAAAGGCAAAATCGACACCTTCCAGCTCTACGGCGGCAAAATCTATCTGCTGGAAAACTACGCCGGAGACCCCAATTTCCCCGACCAGTGGCGCTACCGCTTCGGCTATCTGGAAAACGGCACGTTCCACAATCTGATGGACGGCATCACGTTCCATCAGGTGGTTAACATGGACAATTTCCATCTGTTCGGCGGCAAGGCGTATTTCCTGTTCGGCGATAATTCCTACGTGTCAAACGGGCATCAGTTCTATAACTATACGCTCTGGTCCATCGATCTGGAAACCGGCGCGAAGGGACGCGCGGTGGACCTTGACGATTTTTACATGGACGAGGTTGCCTTCGACGGCGCAACCGGCTACGCGCTCGAGGGCGGAAAGGACCTGCCCATGTCGATTGTCCGGTTCAGCCTCTTGCAGCCGGAGCTGCGCGAGACGGTGCTGGTGCTGCCTGACGATGCATCAGACGGCTACCGTATGTCGTTGTTTGCAAACGGCAGCGACCTTTATTACTTCTCGCCGGAGGCGCACCGGGTCTGGAAAATCGGGAAGGACGGCGCCATGACGCTCACCGCACTGGCACCGTGGGGCAAGTGGGAGTATCGTTACGCAACCATCACCTCGCAGGGCACGCTGTTCCACGATGATACCACGCTTCGTCTGAACAACTCCTCAGAACTCACCGTCCAGCTGAAAAACAGCTCGTTTGTCAACTGCAGCGACTTTCTGAAGCTCCAATAAACCGGCAGCAAAGCAAAAACGCGCCCTCCCCACGCGGGGAGGGCGTTTGTCGTGTCCATGGAAAAGCCCGTCGGGCCGGCTTATTCCCAGCGAAAAAAGCGGATGGACAGTGCCGTGCAAAGCGCGCTCACGCCAAGCATCACGCAAACCGGAAGCAGGACGCTGCCTGCCGAAATGCCAAGAAACGCCTGTTTCATCATGGTAATCCCCTGCGTCAGCGGGAAAACACCGACAATCTTCTGCATTGCCGCCGGCATGACCTCGATGGGAAGCGTTGTGCCGGAGAAAATCAGCATTGGGAAATAGAGAATCGACGCAAGGACGCTTGCCTGCTTGGCATCCTTTGCCGTGCCGCCTACCAGCATGCCGATGGAAAGCGTCGAGAGCATCGTCAGCGCCCAACTCCCGAGAAAACCGTAAATCTCGCCTTTTTTCACATGGAGGTCAATATTGCTTACAAGACTTTTCCCACCAATGGTTTTGGAAACTTGATTTGTCTGTAATATATATTCCATATCTGCAATGGCTCCTTTCTCTTTACCATATATCAAATTGACAAATTATTTTTTACTTTACTCATACCCTTAATATAGTAAACCAACAGCTTCCAACAGCCACGACCGATAAGGTACAATCCAATTCCTGTAATAACACAAATAATAAACACAAGGATAGGGCTATTTACTCCCGAAATACCAATGTACTGAACATAAGGAATACCTAAATTCAATAAATAATCTATCAACTTGACTGCACCTATAATTGGGGTAACAATCCCACATAAGATAAATACAGGGGCGCAAATAGCTAGTGTCGGAATGATTACCAGTCCGGAAAGACTTGCAAGACTGTAATAAGCACAGATTGCAAGAACCCTATTCCAACTAAAAGAGGTGTCCTTTGCAATCAGATCGCCCAAATAGGCTTTGGCTAATTCTTTTGGATTCCCCAGCCGTTCCATAATTTCTTTTGCATTTTTTCCGTTGCTCTGTAATTCAAAGATTTCGCTCTGGATTTCTTTTACAATATCAACACGTTCGGAAATAGGTAAAGGCTTCAAGTACCTTTCAATTTTTTCAAGATAATCGTTCAGAATTTTTTCCATGGTCTTATTCTCCTTTAATCTCATCGACTGCGCTTAACAGATTGTTCCATTCATCAGACATTGCACAGATGTACTCAAGTCCTTTGTCTGTAATGGAATAATATTTTCTTGGTGGTAAGCCCTCAGTGCTTTCCTGCCATGAGGACGAAATATAATCTTCTTTCATCAACCTCCTAAGCAGGGGATAGATAGTGTTTTCTTTTGCCGCCAGAATAGGATATTTTTCTAATGTGCTAATGATTTCATATCCATAGGACGGTCGCTGTTTTATCATCAGCAGAATACAAAATTCAAGCGTTCCTCGTTTGATTTGGGATTTCCAATCATCAATATTCATATACTGTGCCTCCTGTATGTATATCGTACTACACAGTATATTCAAAGTCAATAGTATATCAAATATTTTTTAGAACTTGGTACACAATTTTTCGGAATAGTGGTCTGGCTGTCTTATAAAGTTTTATGTTACTTTACCGCACATGAGCATTGGCGTCAGGGTTGGCGTCAATGTCGCTGAGTGGAGGACACGCAGACTTCTGCTCAGTCGGTATTCTCCCCGGAAGTCCACACGAAACTTGCAGCAGGAAGGTGGATTCGAAGTCTGGCAATCACGTTTTTAGAAATATTTTTCGTATAAATCTGTAATTTTACGTTCAGAATCCGTAGAATTTCGTATCAGTCAGTCTATTGTTTTATTGCCTGTCTAAGCTGTAAAGGGTCATATTTGTGGTCAACCGAAAAACGTTCAAACGTCAAATCGGTCATACGTCTCATAGCAGTCCAAGCACAGCTTTTTGTCACCGGACAGCCGAATCCAGTTTGCGCCAGTTGTCTCACCGCAGCAATCACAGACATAGGAATCAAAAATTCTGGCCTGTTCCGGCAGCCGGATTTTTGTTTCCTT
>CEAB01031663.1_pt1 | contig 33121 bp, 37 predicted proteins | sample 557651 | NCBI WGS metagenome assembly CEAB01 (sample SAMEA3182046, study PRJEB8094) | gut metagenome | biome: human; feature: gut; material: Stool; isolation source: human stools | place: Canada | collected 2011-11-15
CGCACAGCGCCTCCGTGCCGCTGCGCATATTGCCAATGCACATGGTGCTGGCGTAGGCGTGGCCCCGCACCTTGCGGAAGGTCTGCACCTGCATGGCGCACACGAAGGACACCACGGCGTTGGCGGTGGTGTTCAGCGTTTCCGGCAGGAAGCCCACCGCCGCCAGCAGCACGATCTCCGCCAGAATGATAAGCTGCCGCCAGTGTACCTTCTCCATCCGCTTGAAGTGCCGGTGGACGCACTCCGCGATGTAGATACCCAGCAGGAACGCCAGCACGGGGACTAAGTATCGCAGCGCCTGTCCCCAGTCTCCCTCGAATAGATGCGTACTCAGCAGCACGATATTGCCAGTCTGGGCGTTGGCAAACACCTTGCCCCGGCAGCAATAGGTATAGGCGTCCTGCAGGCCGCCGGATAGGATGATGAAAAAGGCTGTCAGCATGGAATCGGACATCTGCCCGTGATGCTTTTGCAGGAAAGTCATGTGCGATGCCGCCTCACTTTGCCACCGGTGCGTCCGGCCAGTAGATGACGTAGCACTCCTGCATCTCACCCATATAGAAGAAGATGTTTTCGCCCATCTCGATGTGCTCGCCGAAGGTCAGATCAGGCACGAACAGCCGCCCGCTGGTGCGCTTGGGCCCCTTGATGGTAAAGCCCTCCGCTGTGGGGTGCTGCCGCAGCTCGTTGGCCGCTTCCTCCAGTCCGGGGAAGTGCAGCGTCCGTTCCAGCTCTGCCAGCTGTGTCGCGCCGTTGATATAGACCAGGTGATTTTCGTCCTTGAACCAGTTGATACGCATGGTACGTCCTCCTTGGTGGTGATGTGGGTAGTATAGCACAGCGTATGAAATTTGTCACGCGATCGAAAAGCGGCAGGTGCGCGGATTGCACATCTGCCGTTTTTTGGGTATTCTGTTGCGCGGACGACGTAACTTTTTCGTAAATCAGCATCATTTAGGAAACCTGCGCCGCTGCGCCTTGCCGAACAGCGGCTTTTTCTTTGCCTGACGGAATTTCTGACGGCGCAAAGTCCCCACTGCAAATCGGCAGGAAGCAGATGCTCTGTACCGCCTGCTGCTTGTGGCGAAGAGAAACATGGACATAGGTTTGCAGCGTGATCCGCACGTTACTGTGCCCCAGCATTTCGCTGACGCTCTTGACATCCACATACTGCTCGATGCAGCGTGTGGCGTAGGTATGCCGCAAAGCATGGAAATTTCGATACGGCACGCCCGCTCGTTTCAACAGCGACCTATATCGGTTCTGCATAGTACGCGGTTCCGGCAGTATGGAAGTGCCCGTCAACAAGCAGGTATCACCTGTGCGCTTGGGCTTGTACGTCGCCAACAGGGACAGCATATCTGCTGGAAGCGGTATCCTGCGGCAGGAAGACTCGCTCTTGGGCGGCTGTACGACAAGCCTCGTGTGTCCTTTTTCATAGAGCCGCTGCACCTCGCGTTCTACACGTAGAAAGCCTGCATGGAGGTCGATGTCCGACCAACGCAGCGCACACAGCTCTCCCAGACGAAGGCCGCTGTTCAGCGTCAATAGAACACCAAGGCCGGTCAGATTCGGCTCGTCCATGATATGATGTGCCAGCTGTACGATCTCCGGCTCGGTGAATATCTCCACCTGCCGCTTTTTGTATACCGGCAGTTCGGCGTTCAGGCCCGTGCAGAAGCACCCCTGCTTGGCCGCCATCCGCAGAATGGCTCGCAGCAGTACGCCAACATCCCGTGTACTTTTGGCCGACAGGCCCTGCTCCTGGAGCTTCCGGTAAAAATCCGCTACCCGCTGCTCCGTCAGCGCATACAGCGGCGCAGCGCCCAGCTGCGGCTGGATATACTGCCGTACCACATACCGATACCGGCTGACGGTGGACTCCTTCAGCTTCCGTTTCTGTTCCCGTTCCACGAAAAATAGCTCCACAGCCTCCGGCAATGTCATGTTATTGCTTGGCGTGATCTCACGGGGCAGCTCCCGCAGACGCTGCCGCCGTTTTTCCCGACAGGCGCTGTAGGTGGCGGCGTAGACGTAGCCGTACTGCGCCCGTCCCTCCGGCGTCCGACCTCGGATATAGCGGCCCTCCCAGCGGCCATCTCCGCGCTTATAGATGTTCTCCCCTCTGCGTGCCATTTCGTACTCCTCCTGACGCGATTTTTGACGGCGAACACCCTTTTTATCATCCATCATCGCGGAAAGGCTCGGCGGATATACCTCCCGTTTCGGTCTCCAGCGACTGTTTTCGCCCTGACACCGATGCCATACTTGACTTCCCGCCCCGCAAATGCTATCGTTTTACCATAGCCGGTGGCGAAAAATGCTTTCCTGAATGATGCTGATTTACGAAGGATGTCGCTCCATCTGGCTGAGTTTATTATGCCCAGGAGGGACACAAAAATGCCACAGGTCAACGGTGATAACCTGCTGCATCAGCAGATCGTCAAACGCACCATTGAAGCCCTGCAAGCGCAGGACGAGGCTTTTGCGATAGAATATGAAACCGCCAGCGACGCCGACCTCATCGCCTATGTGCGGCAATGTGTCGATGCATCCTATACGCCAGCGCCCTGTGAGATCGTGGGTGGTGCGTACATTGCCCAACGCTTCGGCAACTGGTCTGCGGCGCTGAAGGCCGCAGAGCTGCCTTCACAGTACAGGCCGCCGCGGGAGCATCACTATCCCCGCTATGAGCAGGAGTACCAGCGTCAGGAAGAACAGCTCATGCAGGAACGGAAGGCGAAGCGGCAGGCCAAGGCTGACCTCATCGCCCAGCGTAAGAACCGCGACAAGGCCCGTGCCGCTGCCAACGCCGCGAAAAAGAACAATGAAAAATGACGGGTGTATCCACCGATACACCCGTCATTTTTATGTTTCCGCTGTCACTTGGTGAGCAGGCCGCCCACCAGCGCAAAGTAGTCCGGCGCTTTGCCATCCCTGCCCCACAGCATAGGAAGATGGAAGTAGTGCTGCAAACAGCCCTCCACATCGCCGCCCAGCGCCTCGATGGAATAGCGCAGCAGCTCCGGTCTGCCGCAGGGATGTCCCTGTACCTTTTCGCACGTCTCGCACTGGTCGCAGGTGCCCGCCAGCAGCATCTGGCTCTCCGGTATTTCTCGCTCCCACCGCTGGAGCAATTCACGATACAGACGCTTTTCCTGCTTCAACGCCGCCACTGCCATGTCCAGAGGCTGCTCCGGCACATCCGCCTGCAAGATGCGGGCATACAGCCGCAGTCCCGTGTAGCTCCGCCAGATGGTCATGGGATCAAAGTCAAAGGGCGGACACGTCCAGCGGGTATTGTAGCTGCCGCACTGCTGGCAGAAGGGCAGGAACTTCTCCACATGGACAAAGTGCGTCACGAAATCCTCTGCACTTGTTTCCACCGTCATTTCGCGGACATGGTATTGGAACGGCATCTCAGGCACCTCCCCGGCTCAATGCCGACAGTATAGCACACGGCATGATCTTTGTCATCTCGCGTCATGGGCAGCGGAGATCTGTTTTGTGGTCAGCTCTGTCGGATGCAGCAGCACCAGCGACTTGTGCTGCCCCTCTGCGTAGGCCAACGCTCTATCCTCCGCACTGCTTGTGGCCGGTATGTCCGTATTGTAGACGCACAGCACCACATCGGCGAGGTCGATGATCTTCTTGTAGGCTTGCAGCTGCGCGTCCGGTGCGCCAGCTTCGCACACAGCAGACAGGTAGGTGCAGGCGGTCAGCATATCGAAGTACCGCTCCCGCAAATAGGGCGCCCATTTTGTCGCCTGCTCCTCATGGGGCGTGTAGCAAATGAGCATCAGGTCATGGTCGGTCGTTGCCCGCAGACCGTTGACGATCTCAGCGGCGTACAGTCCCACACCGCAGTCACAGGCCACAAGGAACTGCGACACACCATTCTGGCGCAGCACCATGATCTGCTGCGCCAGTTCCATCTTCATTTTGCCGCAGGACTCATCTTCTTCATCGAAGCCCCACGGAAAGCGCATAGGATGCTGCCCGATAATCGCACAGCGTATCGGTTTGTCCATTTCCATCGTTCACCTTGTCTGCAACAATATATCTTTGTCTTATTAGGAAAGCATTTGATTGTTTTAGATTATACTATTGTCACCATCTCGTGTCAAACGCTTTCTATTTCAGACAGAAAGTGGTGTGGAGAAACAGTATAATTTACCCATACCACGAAAGGCAAGGACATTCCGCATGAGTAAAACTGTTTCGTTCAAAAACAATGACCGCTTTATCCAAATCGGCATTGCCATCGTCACCCTCCGCAAGCTGCGTGGAATGTCGCAGGAAAAGCTGGCGGAGAAAGCTGGTATCAGCCGTTCACTTCTGAGCGTCATCGAAGCGCCCGGAACGGCACACAACTTCACGCTGGATGTGTTCTTCGATATTGCGGATGCACTGGAAGTTGATCCTGCCGATCTCATCAGCGCGTCTATGATCCCCGACAAGATGCTCAAAGGACGTGAAACACGGAATACTGCCGAATAAAAAATGAAGGGTGTATCGAGCGATACACCCTTCATCAATTTTTATTACGTTCTCCGTGCCAGTGTCTGCGTATGTAAGAGGGCATCCATCAGCATCCGCCCGTCCTCGCGGTCATTCCACCAATATGGGCGGAGGAATAGCAGGGCGTTCTCCAGCCAAACATAATCGTCCCTCGTCAGTGCATGGCTTTGGAGTCCTTCGCTGATCCTGGTATATGATTCTCTGACCTTTTCACTGGCGTGTTCCCGCACCAGGTAGGCGTTGAGCAGACCAGTAATTACAGATACTTCTTCCTCGGTGTAGAACATAGCTGCCCTCCTCGTAGACAAACACACGAGTCAGAGTATAGCACACTTGCTCTGCTTCTACAAGAAGTCTTGTCATGTTCTTTCTTCTGCCTTAATACCTCCGATAGAGTGAGTCCTTCCGGGTGCGTCATGGTGACGCTACCCTTATGACAGTTCAAGAGCGCACCTCCCCCTTGGCGGGAGGTGCGCTCTTTTCCTGTTCACTTGACGCGGTACAGGTTGCTGGTCAGACTGCCGTTGGGACGGCGGCGATGGGTGCGCTCCAGAAAGCCATGTCGCTCCAGATCTGTCAAAGCCCGCTGTACGGTGCGGCGGGACAGCTTCAGATCCTCCGCGATCCTGCGGACGCTGGGCCAGCAGGTATTCCCTGCGTCAGACCGATCCTTGAGGTACATATAGACTGTCCTTGCTCGGTGAGACAAGTCCTGGTCTGCATAGATGCTTCCAAAGTAGCTCATGGCCTTGTGTCCTCGCTGTAGAGTCCCATGGCCGAGCGAGGTGCTCTTCTCTGTGTGGTCGATGCCTGCTGCGCCTGTGCGGGCTGGTCACTATTTCTGCTGTATCTCTTGCCAATACTGAGGAACAATTCCTGACGACTGGCATAGGCCACAGGCCGCGCCGCGTGTTCCGGTGTGGCATAGGTCGCATCGAAGGTAATGCCCCAATCGAGAAACAGCCGCAGCTTCGTCTGCATGGGATGTGTTCCCGTTTTCATCACCACAAAGCTGCCCTTGGGAATGGATTTCAACTCGTCCGGCGTCATCAGCGGACGCTCCATCATCTGCAAGCTCTGGCTGGGATCGTTCTTCCCCTTACTGACAGAGCCGCTGAGTACCGTGCGGCTGCCCAGCGATTTGGAGAGCTGCTCCGCCGTCTGACTGTTGGGCGCAAAGCCGCCGAAGATGGTATCCTGACAGTTGTCAGTCAATATTTCTGCGCCTTCTCTGCCGTAATTCTTCTCCAACTGCGCCAGCGATTGGATGATGGGTACCAGTGTGATACCACGGGAGCGACCCGCGCTGAACAGCGCCTCCACGTCAAAGGCGGGCATAGTTCCGAACTCATCACAGAAGAAAACAACGCGGTTGGGCAAGCGCCCCTTTCCTTTTTCGGCCAACTCAAACAGTTCTTTGGATAAATTTTGTATCATAAGACCTGCCATAAAATTCTTAGTCCTATCTTCCTCTGGCAAAACCAGGAATATGGCCGTCTTTTCTTTTGCGAATTTTTCCGCATCTATATTGCTGTCAAAACAGATCACCTGCTCCAGTGCGATATCCATAAATGTATTCATTTGTGCCAACGCGGTGGACATAGCGGAAGCCGTTGCCTGATCAGATGATTCCAAGGCGGACGATGCCAGATTTCGCGCTCTGTGGTGGGGCGGCAGCATATCCATCAGTTGTTTAAAATAGGTTTTTCCTCGCACGCCAGAGGGTGCCAAAAGCTGTTGAATCAGAATGAACACCGATACGAGGTGACGTCGCTCCATTGGGTGCTTGCTATCTGGCGACAGGAATTCCGCCAGCAGCAGAATCACTGAGGCCACTACACCTTCCGCCGCTTTGTAGAAATAATCGTTCTGACCACGGTCCTCATCGCCTTTGGGCGCGATAATACTGTGAGCCAGAATACTTGCCAAATTCTCCGCTTTGCCATACGCTTCAATGCTATGTTCATGAAATGAGGTATCCATATAGCGGTTGATAAGCGTCATGAGATTGTAGCCATCCGAGCGCGTGGGATTGCGCAGATCCACTACAGAAACATGATAGCCATAGTATTTCTCCGCCACTGCGCCGTAGTTGCGGGCGAGGTCACCCTTTGTGTCCGTAGCAAAAAAACTCATACCGCAGGCGCAGGTATACTCCAGATTGGGATACAGGAAATACGCCGTCTTACCCACGCCGGATGCACCGATCATAAGACAATGCACATCGTCCTTGTCTACCAGCGCGGTGATGCCGTGCTTGCCGCTGATACTGCCCAGCACCAGTCCCTGCGCTTCAGGCAGATTTTTGCCTGTCCGCCAGTCCGGCACTTGGAAGGGGACGAGGGCGTAGGTCTTGCGGAGCTCCGCATCGGTTGCCCACCGTGCCGTGCCATGCTGCCCGTCGCCTACGGTCTTGGACTTGATATTGTTCAGCGTGTAGTGGTCGCCCAGCAGCGACAGCGTAACGATGACCGCCACCATGACACCCGCCGCCGCAAAGAGTATCCAGAGGTTATCCATGGCCACCTCGCTTCGCCCGCAGGTCATCGTTCCAGTCCTTTCCTTGGGGACGCAGACGCTCTACATCCACATCCATGTTCTCCAGCACCTCCATCATACTCTCACAGGCGTCCTCGCCCGCCTCATCGTTATCGAGGCAGAGGTACACCATATTCAGCTTCGGGTTCTGCCGCAGGCGCTCCAACACCGGTTGGACGGACGTGCCGCAGCAGGCCACATAGCTGTGCTCCAGCCATCCTGCCGGATAGAGCGTGATGTGGGACAGCAGGTCAATGGGCGCTTCAAAAACATAGAGGGCACAGTCTGTACCATCTTTATGGAAGCTGTGCTTTGCCTCGCTGCCCTCCACATTGATGCGGAACACCTTGCCCTGACTGTTGGTACTGCGGAGATGAGCGTGCTTGGCCTCGCCGTGTTCATCCAGCCCCACGAACACACAGTTGTGGTGCAGAGCGTCCTCGTAGAGCAGATTCCCCCGCACAAATTCCGTAACCACGTCGCGGTCAATGCGCCGGTGGGTGGTCAGGTAGGCGTAGAGCCGCCGCATATTGAGATAGGCCTCCGGCAGCGTGAAGGGCTTAGGCTCTCTCAACTCCGGCTCCTTCTTGACGATAGGGATGATGCCCTGGCCGTCCCGTCCCAGCAGCATGGTCACCGCTTCGGGGTAGGTCTTATCGTAGAATTGCTGCACGAAGCTGATGGCGCGTCCGCCTTTCCGTGCGGCATGGTCATACCACATCGGTCCGCGCACGGTGATGCTGTGGTCGCTGGCCAACCGGTAATCCCGTCCGGCCATAATGAGCTTCTCGCCTCGATCCAGCAGAAAAGACGGCAGGTCAACCTCGTTGGCCTGCCGTTTCTCTGCGGACGTAAAATATACAAATTTGCCCACGCTTCATACCTCCTATTGCATGGTGTTGTCGTTGACATGGTAGAGCTGCTCGTCCTCATGGTCGTCCCGCTTATGCCCCATGGCCATGCGTTTCTCCTGTAGCCGTCTGCGGCGCTTGGAGTCGATACGCAGCACAAGCGGGATGACCGGCATATTGCTGCGGAACATACGGCTCATGTGGTGGAGCAGTTGCATGACCGCATCAGCTGTTAGAGCATTTTGCAGCGGTGCGGGCTGTGGCTGCTGCACTGCGGTCAGTGTTTCAGTGGAAGACTCCTGTGGCTTATCCTGTTCTGCATCTGCACTTGCCTGCACTGGCGTAGGCTCACGGAGCGTTTCTGCCTCACGGATGATGAAGTTCTTGATGGTGCGGAACTCTTTTTGCTGTACCAGCGGCTGATGGGGCGGCGTGTTCCGTCCGTAGTAACCGGTGATCTCGTCCTTCAGCCGCCACCACTGGTCATAGCAGGCCGCCACCTCCGGGAGCTGCGCCAGCCGTTCCATGATCTCGTCCACCTGCGTCTTGACCTCTTTTGGCAGATAGGCATAGACGTGCTTGCCGTCGACCTGTTCCAATGCGTGGGACAGTTCCCACAGCTTTTGTTCTATGACAGGATCGGCTGACTCGCTGTTCTCCAGCATCCTGATATATAGCAGCAGTGACTCCTTTGCGGTCTGGATGCTCTCCTTGTAGGCAGCATCCTTCTTGATGTAGAGCTCTTTCATCTCCTCGTGGAAGATAGCGTTCGTCATCCTGGAACGCATGGTAGCGATACCTTCCCGTGTAAGATACCCCTTCTCCGGTTCCGCCGACCACACCATCATGTGGACATGGGGATGATGCCCCTCGTCGTGGTACGCTGCATACCAACGAAAATCATTTGGATGAATACGCATAGCTTCCGCAATAGCGGCGCTCTCTTGTCTCAGCAGATTCCGCCACGCGGCGGCTTTGTTGTATCCCAGACGCTCCGCATCCTCACGCCGCAGGGAGAAAATGAACGTCCACACTTTTCCGCTGTGAGCCTTCAGCTCGGCCTTCGCCGCCTTGAGTTCGGTGGTGTCCGCCTCGCTGAACAGGCCATGTCCACCATGCTTTTCGGCACGAGGACGCTGGGCGATGTAGGACATATAGCCGCTCTCGGATTCCACCTCGTGCAGATGTGTGTCCAGTGCGGTGGCGATAAACGCGGCTGCTGTACCGCGGTTGGGTGTCTGTAGGTAGTCGCTGTACTCAAACAATTCTTTTGCATCTGGGAAGTCCTTCAGCAGTTTTTTGATGAACTGCTCCTGCTTCTTGGTCACAGGCTCGGTGCTCTGGATGATCTCTACACCATCCCGCGTGGCGACGTACTCCATATACCCAGACGCCTTACCGTTCTTGATGTACCCGCTTTTTTGTACCAGCCGCGCCATGCGTTACTCCTCCTGATGGAACAGCAGCACGTCCTTGAAGGAGATATTGCCATGGGTGGACGCCACCTCACGAACACTGCTGCCGCGCATCTTGCTGTACTCATCGCGTGTCATATCCACATCGCCGCCCAGCAGATGGTTGGTCATGTTGTGTTCTACCACCAGCTTGAACAGCAGCCTGCCCAGCCGGTCACCGAACACGCCCAGCGTACCCTCCAGCACCTCTTGCAGTGCGCGAGGCAGATATGCGCCCGTCCTCTCGGCGTGTAAGCGACCGCAATACTGCCGCAGGGCCTTCTCCACAAATTCGTTGCGGGTGGGGCAATTATCCAGCTTATAGAGCGCATCCACCTCCCGCCACACGTCGTCTGACAGCCAAACAGAGTGCCGGCTTTTCCCATTTTTATTCATCGAGTCACACCTCCTTCTTGCGCGTCCCGAAAGCCTTGTAAACACGGGGCTGACGGGCATTTTTACAAAGAATAGCGCCAAAGCACATTTGGAATTCGATAATCAGCGCCAATCGCAAAATGCCGCAAACCCTCGTGGCAGTCCGCACTGCGGGCTGCTGTGACCGGCATTGGCGCAGAAAAGCGCCAATGCTTTTCTCCTGCTACCGCTTTCGGCGCACCGAAAAGCGGGCCGAAAACGCTCCAAATCCCCGGGGCCGCTATCCTTACCCTCCCGCGCCCCTGCGAGGCCACAAACCGGCCCACAGGGGCAAACACGGGGCTACATTTGTATCTGTGGAGACGGCCCCGGCTCCTCTTGAAGCTGTCGGGCAAAATCGCACAGACTCATGCCGTTTTGCTGCTGGCAGAACGCCTCCATTTTCCGAGCCAGTACCTCCTGCTCGGCAGCATTCAGGTGATAGCTCCAGTTCTCCTCTGTGCCATCTCCCTTGCAGAGATTCAGCTCCAGCGTATCGCAAGGTCTGTCCTGCGCGATGTCGTAGTTGGCGTAGATATTCAGCCAGTCATTGTTCTCGTCCGTACACACGAATGTGCCGAAGGCGGCGTCCACGTCGAAGTCAGCCTGCACATAGAAATTCAGCTTACCGTTCTCTATCATGATCTCATCGCTGAACGAAAAATTCTGCGCGGTGAGATGCCCCGCCGATGTGAGCTCCTTCCCGTTCAGGTGATCCAGCAGCTTCCGCCACATCCCGTCCTCGGACGCATATTGCTTCTGCACTGCGCGGTAGGCAGCTGTAGATACGTCACGCATCGCCCACGTTGTCCAACCGTCCATGATGTGGACTGCGGAGAACTCCCGCTTGTCAAAATCCAAATCGAACACGCCGGTAACTTTTCCGGTGTTCTCCATGCGGAGACGCATCAGGTTCTGATACTCCTCCGGCGTGATAGGCTGCGCTTGCAAATACCGAGAGATAAATTTGCCGGTGCTGTGGCCTGTATCCTTGAGGTATTTGCGGAGCGTCCTTGCGGCATCCAGCAGCTCCTCGCCGGGCGTCATGCGGAAGTAATGTTCCTCGCCGCCCTCTACAACGCGGTATGCGGAATAGGTACGTGCCGCCTCCGCTTCCTCCCGTGCCATACGATCTTCCTCCCAGATCTCTCGGCTGATACGTGCATATTCACGCTCTGGAAGTTGGTTGCACAGTTCATCCAGCACATTCTCCAGATGCTCCTGTAAGGTCTCATCCTTCAGATGATGTTCAATGGCTTCCTTCCACCTGCGGTCGAGCCATACGATGATTTCTTCATGCTGTGCCATGGTTATTCCTCCTGCTGCATAGCCGCTGCCTGCTCATTTGCTGCCTTTGCTGCCCGTACCGGTCGCTTGGGCCTTGCGACAGGTGTCGCCTTGCTGTCCACATACTCCCGCACCGCTTCCGGGACTTCCGACTCGTAGAGCTGCTGGAGCATTTCCACCATGCGCCGCTGCACGGATGACCGCTGCTTGCGGAGGACAAACTCCAGTGCGTCCAGCTTGGCCGCGTCAAAATTGATGGTGATATTGGTTTCTCCCATGCTGTGCCTCCTTACATTTTCATGTCCATATCGTGCTGCTGTTCTGCATACAGGCCGGTGAGCAGACTCTGGAATGTCTCACCTACATCTACGTTCCGATGCGCCATCCATGCCCTGCTCATCTGCTCCAGCGGCTTGTCCTGCTCCAGCAGGAAGACCAACTCCTCGCGTGGGAGACATTCTCCCAGCAGTCGCAGCTCACAGTCGCAGGTCATCACGGCATCGATCTCGTCTGCCGTCTGTATCAGCTCGTCACGGGTACGCAGATCCAGTCGGCGCATATAGTCACCCATCTCATCTTCGATGCGCTGGGTGAGAATGTCCCACAGCTCTGTGTTGGTCTGCACCGGCTCGCCCTGTGTGATCCCCTCCACAAGAAACTGTGGCACATCGATGGCCTCCGCGTTGTGAAATGCGAGGTCGCCGCGGTAACCTATCTTCAGCACGGAGAATTCATGCGCCGCCCTGACCAGCGCCGCAGGGCTTCCCGCAGGTATCTCTTGCTCCCAGCGATACCAGTTGTCCTCCTGTCGGCAGGGTATGAGCTTGAGGAGGACATAGTCCTCTGGCACAAATTTGGGGTAGCGGCAGAGCTGACCTGTCACGTCGTAGTAGGGCTTGCCCTCGCACATGACCGTCTGCTCCATGTACGCTTTCATCTTTTGCAGGTCGACACAGAACCAGCATTCCGTATCACTGAAACGGCGGATCATGCCGTCCTCCAGAATGCTGTTCAGGTTTTCTTTCTTCGTCAGGTGATAGACCTCTGACGGTGGGTGTTCTTTTACATACGCCATGTCGTTTCCTCCTTGCTGGGCACAGAAAAAGCGCAGGCCTTCGCCTGCGCTTTTCGTTGTCCTCATTTACTCTGATAGTATGCTTTTGACTTGTTCTACGAAGGGATCCATGTCATCGAAGATGACGTCTGCGATCAGCGACCAGTTGATACCGTCATAATCATGCACCAACCGATGCCGCAGCCCGGAGACAACGCTCCACGGAATGTCTGGATGTTCCTTTTTGAACTCCGGTGAAAGCTGATAGACCTGTTCACCGATGTTATAAACCGGCGTGGTTACTGCCCATTGAGAAAACTGCTCACTCAATAGCATCTCTCGTGAGATGCCTCGTTGTTCGATCTCGCTGCTCAGTGCATCCCACAGGGAAACGATCTTCTTCAACCGTTCAGTATCTGTCTTCTTCATGCGATACGGATGCCCTCCTTCATCACGGACTCGTAAAAAGGCGTTCCCATATTGATCTCCCGCATCTCAAACACATCGGCATCCCGCCCGGTCATTTCACGCAAGTCCTCAGCCAGCGCGAAGATGTTGCGGGGCACAAAGTCTTTTCCGCCCACGATAATGATGTCGATATCAGAATCAGGTGTGGCGTCACCGCGCGCATACGATCCGAACAACAGCGCATATTCCGCGTGGTAGCGTTCCAGCAATTCCTTCACGACGGCTTTGATCTCACTGAGCGACAGCGTACTCATAGCGGTGGCACCTCCTTCAACCTGTTCTGCCATTATTATAGCCGATACATCTGAGAATAGCAATCAGCTTTTACAAATTACCCTCATTCATACTCGATCCCAGGCACCTCCAGCCAGTGCGTCCAGCCGCGGCCTTCCAGCTGCGTCTTGACCACGCCGTACTTGGTGCCCATGGCCTCAACGACTTCACCGTTGCCGATATATACACCGATGTGTCCGGACTTCCACACCGCCAGCCCCGGCGTATCCGGCATAGTATCAATGCCGCCGCGCCGTGTGGCGTTGTAGAACATCTCGTTTGCGCCGATGTCCGGCATGCCATGTGTACCGTAGTCTATGGTCATGGTGTCGGTGGATAGCCAGCCGTAGCCCTTGATGAGCCCTACGCAGTCGGCGGTGTGTTTACCCAGCCAGTTGGCGCGGATGAAGTCCGCGTACTTTCCTACGCCATCCGGATACTGCGTCAGCTTATATTGCAGCAGTTCCGGCGTCAGAACTTGCCCATAGGTTCCCCACACATAGCCCCAGCCGGAGTTCCATGCGTTGGTGACGTAGGTCACAAGGTCGGCGGCGTTCTTCGTAGTCGGGTCGGTGAGCATGGATACATCCAGCTCGATTGGTGCGCTGCCGCCCGACTCATAATCACCGTTGAAGGTATCGCCGCCCATACTGCCCATGACCATGGCGTAGATGTCCACGGCGTTGCTGCGCTCCGCATCTGTCACCACGCGGCCACGCCATGTGGTGAGTTTTTCATAGGCCTCCTCCATCGGCAGGGGCACGGTCACCTCGTATGTTTCCTCCACCTGCTCCTCTGTGCCATCCTCCTGTACCACCGTTACCATGCGCGTCCGTGTTTCCGTTTTATAAAAGCAGTCCACAAAGCGGTCTGCCGCGGAACGGGTCGGCACGTTGTCGCCAAAGCAGAGGGCGAAGAAAACGGCCTTGACCTGCACCGGGTCAAGGCTGCCGCCCTCCGCCTTTTGATTGACATAGACTGTCGCCGAATCCAAAAGTGAGAATGCCTCCTGCATCTCGGTGATATGTGTGCGGTATTCTTTGGGGACTTTATCCGAGAACTCCGCGCCATAGAACGCCGCGGATACCACGGCGTTGTTGTGCTGGGACGCGCCGTCACCGAAGCAGCACAGGAACGCCGCCAGTATGATAATCGGCGACAGGATCAAGGCCAGCACCTTACCGGCTGTCCTGCGCCCATCCTCATTGCTCAGCACGGCTGCCGCCAGCCGCGCCAGTGCAGGTATTGCCATCACTTGCCTCCCTTTGTGCCGAACAGTGCGGCCTTGTGGGGCGGCGCTTTCACCTCCAGATGATACCGTTCCATACCGCACTTGAACAAACATTCGCCGCGCCGTGCGTGCTGGATGAGTTCGAACTCCGCCTCGTCCAGCTGCAGCATATCCATGTAGAACCGCTTGCCGATAGAGCCGGGGTTGAACAGAAACTGGTGGGGCGGGATGGCGAACAGCGGCTTTGTCATCTCCCGCACGCCCTCCTGGTCGAAATCCTCCAAGTTCTGGGACGCCATCATCAGAGCGGAATCCCGCTTTCGCACACGCTTCAGGCAGTTGCGGATGTACTCAATGGCCACCGGATTGGACAGCCATAGATACAGCTCGTCCAGCGCTGCCACCGTGTTGCCCGCCGTCAGAAGCCTATCCGACATATACGCCAGCACGTTGAATAGCAGAGCGTTCCGCAGGCTCCTGGCTGCCGTCAGCACACCGCCTACGCCGAACACCAAAAACCTGTCATCCGAGATGTTGGTGTGTCCGTTGAAGAACGGCGCGTCCGCACCCACGCACAGGGAGTGCAGTCCCAGCAGCACCTCCTGCAGCAGTTCCCGCGTATACAGACTGCCGTTCCTGTAATTCACCAGTTCGTCATTGATGAGCGCGTACAGGTCGGACAGGATGGGGTAGTCCCCCGGTTTGAGCTGGCGGAAGTCCGTTTCCTCAGAGATGTCCCACTTGCGGTACAGCTTGGACAGCATGATCTCAATGGTATCCAACTGCGGGTCGGAGAAGTCCTTGTAGGCACGGAAGAAGTCCTTTAAGAAAGAGATGTGCCGTGCCAGCAGTGTGGACTTGCGGAAGGCCTCCGGCGCGGACTCGTCCGCCTCTGTGTCCTCATTCCAGTACCGCACCTCCAGCACATTGATACGCTTCTCACCGGCCATCAGATCAACGAAGCAGCCGTTCAAATTGCCGCACAGCTCCTCCAGCTCATGCTCCGCGTCCAGTGAAATAACGAATTTACCTGCCTCCAGCAGGTTGCAGATGAGCAGCTTCATGAGATAGCTTTTGCCTTGCCCGCTGTTGCCGAGGATGAGGATATTGGCGGAGGTCTTGTCGCTGTCGCGGCGGTCGAAGTCCACCACGATGTTGCTGCCGTATTTATCCTTGCCGATGTAGAAGCCATTGGGGTCTGTCTTGCCGGAGTAGTTGAATGGGTACAGGTTGGCCACACTGCCGGCGGGCAGCACACGTTCGAACTCACGGCCAAGGGCGTTATAACCCACAGGACTGACACAGTAAAAGCCCTGCTTCTGCCGCAGAAGCAGCTTGTCCACATTCAACTTACAGCGCACCAACTCCGTCAGCACATCGGTCTGAAGCTGCCGCAGGTGCTCCGCGCTGTCTGCCGTCATCTCCAGATACACAGCGCAGTGGAGCAGCGGCTCATGTTCTCGGTGCATTTTATGCACCAGCTCCGCCACATCCCGCAGGTTGCTCTCGGCCTCCACCGCTTGCCGCAGCTTGTTGGGGTCTGAACCGTCCAGCTTGTTCTTCTTGTTGGCATTATCGATGATCCTGTCCTCCTCGCCGGGGGATACCTGCCGGCAGTATATCCGCAGCGTTACGCCGCTTTTTTCGCCCAAGTGCCGCAGGATGGCCTGAGATTCGGTGCTGGCGGGATATTCCCGCAGCGCCCAGATGCAGCGGTAGGTATTGCCGAAGATGTAGTGATCCACCTCGAACTTCACCACGCCCGGTGCGATGCTGTCCAGATACGTGCGGATGAACACTTCACGCGGGGCGAGGGCTTTCTTACGAAACGGATTCTTCATGGGCATACCTCCGTTTCTGCGGTCAGCCACCGCGCTCCGTCCACAAGGTCGAATACCTCATGGGTGGCGTCCTGCTCGAAGTAGATGGCCAGCAGCTCCAGCAGCACCTGCCCCTCGGCGCGCTGGACGGCAAAGCCGCTGTCACGGAGCTGCTGCGCCACCGTGGTGAAATTGATAGCGCCATCTGTCTTTCTGCGCCGCAGCACAAAGCAGAACTGCCGTGAAGATGCCATCATGGTCTGCACATCGTCCAGATGCCGCCGGTCCTGCGCCAGCAGAGTGCAGATAGCGGGATTGCCTTCCTCCTCTGTTCTGCGTCGATAATAGAGACGGTTATCCTGATAAGACTCCTTAGAGTCTAACGCCAGCAGCTCCATCTCTGCCGAGGTCTTCAGCACATTCAGCAGCGCTGTCACCCTCGTGCGGACACCCGACTCCGGCAGCACGTTCAGGTTAGTAGGCTGCACAAGGTAAAAGGTCAACTCACCGCCTGCCGTCAGCACGCTGCTGTCCGTCACGCGCTCAATGCCCACCAGCTGCTGCGTGGACCTCTTCTTTCTCATACTCGTTCCCTCCATTCGTAGTATTGCTGTCCGAAAAAGAAGAACGCTGCGGCGTAGCGCAGAAAGTCCAGTATGCTGACGCCGCCGTGCCGAATGCAGAGAAAGGCCAGCACCGCTGTGACCACCAGCGGGACCACAGTGCCGGCCTGCGTCAGTGCCAATACCGACAGCAGCAGACCGACGCCGATGAATGCCACGTCCCGCAGCGTCCACAGCCACAGCATTGGGCGAGCCGTCAGATTTTCAGGGTATAGGTACATAGTTTTCCTCCAAAAGTGAAGCCGCAGGCACACGCCTGCGGCTCTGCATGTTGTTATTCCGCATCCACTGCGTCGTTCAGTTCCCGTTCGATGAGGCCGAGAATGAAGTCCTTCTGCTTCAAGCCGTGTTTGGCGAGGTAATCCTTCAGCCGGTCAAAGAGTTCCTCCGGTACCTGAAAGGCGATGGTGCGATTGGTATTGCCCATGTTTTTTGCTCCTCCTTCAAAGTGTTCGTTGAGTATATCCGTGATGTAGTCTGCCAGCGTCTGTCCACGCTGCTCCTGCTCCGCACGCAGCCGCTGGTGCAGCGACAGCGGGATGGGTGCGCAGAGGTTTTTCTTTTCCTCCATGGTGTGCTCCTTTCCGCCTCCCTCCGAGGCAAGCAAAGCATAGCCGAAGCGCGGTGGGAAAGCTATTGACAAGTACAACGAAGAAGCAGGTGCAAATAAAGCACAATGGACAAGTTATGTTTAATCGCTTCCCCGTATAGCGTCCGCCATACACTTCATCACGAAATCCACGCAGGGGATGGCTACGCTGTTGCCCAGCGCCTTGTACCGTGCGCTGTCAGATGCGCCGGGGATATCCGTCCAGCCGTCGGGGAAGCCCTGCAATCTCTCACATTCCAAGGGTGTCAGGCGGCGGATGAGCAGAATGGGTAGATCCTTGTCGCCCACCAGTTCGCAGGTATGGAGTATCAGGTCAGTGGCGTCCTTGCTCTGCCGGGCGCTCTGGGTACCGGCGATCTCATCGGTGGTAAATGCATCCACACGCTGGCGGCGGAATACCGCGTGGCGGTCGAAGCCGGTCAGTGTGTAGGCCACATTCTCCTGATACCCGATGCCATTGCCGCCGTTCTCCGGCTCGCGGTCTATCGTATTCCCCGCAAGGCAGTAAACCTGCTCCCCCACAAGCGGTACATTGTTACCGCCGGTGCCGCAGCGTGCTGACATGGCCGGAGCCACACTGCCCATCTGCCGGTAGCGGGCGTCTATGCCGTGGTTCTCGAATATCAGCGGCTGGTGATTGCACATCTGCGCCCGAAGCGTGGCGGTTTTATCTACCGTCACGTCCATACGCTCGCCACCCTGATCGTTGATGCACAGGACGGTTGGCATACTGTTTCCGCTGCCGCCGGCCTTCAGTGTCGGCGCAACGCCCTCGCGGTAACCGATGCCGCCCGCACTGGCTCCTGCACCAGCGGAGAAGCCGGCGACAAACGTCTGCTGCTTCATCCCCGGCTGCGCACCCAACGCGCCGGCTTTATCGCCCAGATCACGGACTTCATCCCGCTGGTTTGCCGCAAAAGCCACCGATGTGCCGGCCACGAATGTCTGCATCTGCAAATTGGAGGTCGCCATCAACGCCCCCGCCGTATCGCCCAGGTCGATACCCTCGTTCCTCTGGTTGATATGGTACGCCTTGATAAGCCCCATCTGCGCCAATATTACCAAATCGATCATCCGCAGGCCGCTCTGCATTTCCAACGCCAATTTCAGCGTTGCAGGCAACTCCTTCCCGCGTTTCCGCGCTCTACGGAGAATACCCAGACAGGCTTTCCGGCTCAAATAGTATTTGCGCTGAGGATGGGGCTCCAAGATCTGCCACAAGGAAGATCCTCTTACGACTCTGGGGCACACCCCAGTATTGAGCGTCGAGGACTCGCCAACATAGGGAGACAAAATCTCCCAATATGGCTGCCCCAGAATATCGCCATCCCCAAGGGTGATTTTCAGGAACATGAATTCCTGATACACCAATTCCGAGTGTTTCCTCCAGAACGACCCGGAAGTCATCTCCCTTTTGCTGCCCGCTGGAGAATGCGCCGGGCACGTTTTCCCAGCACATGAATCGGGGGCGAACATGGATACCTGTTCGTCCTCGTAAAACATCTGCATCTCGCATCTCCTTTATGATCCTGATTTGTTCCATAAATAGGCCGGAACGCTCACCGGCAAGTCCCGCCCTCGCTCCAGCCACAGACAAGTCCTGACAGGGGCTGCCGCCGCAGATAATGTCCACGGGCGGCAGTTCGTCCCCACGCAGCTTCGTGATATCCCCGTAGTGCAGCATTCCCGGCAGTCGCTCCCGTGTGACGCGGATGGGAAACGGTTCGATCTCACTGGCCCACAGCGGCACAACGCCATTGTGGATAGCCGCCAGCGGGAAGCCTCCTATGCCGTCGAACAAGCTCCCCATGGTGATAACTCTCATTTTGCCGCGGCCACCACCGTCCGTGCCATACTGACCGCACTCTGTGCTGTGTAGACAGCCGAGGAGATATTGGCCCGCGTGGTGGTATCCAGCCCGAACGCACCGGCGATACGGGGGATCTCTCCGGCAGAGAGCATCAAGCCCAGGCCCAGCAGCGCGTGATCCTTAAACACCATCAAGCCAGCTACAAGGATGGTGGCCTGCAAAAAAGCCGTGAGACACAGTCCCACGACCTGCTTGCACCACTGTGTGAAGCCATCCCCGTAGCCGCGTGGTACGCTGAACATATACAGGCTTCCCACCGCGATTTGGATGAGCAGGATGCCTCCGCGCTTGAGGTTGGCGAAGAAGACCTTTATGACCGCATAGGCCATGAGTGCAAGGCAGAAGATGACCATGAGTCCGCTGGTCACCGGCCCGAAGCCCCGCAGGGCAAAGGATGTAGCGGTGGTCAGACTCTCCACGGCGTTGAAATCCTCCAGCGCCGCTTTCGCTGCATCCCCGATGCTGGCAGTGCCAAAGCCGGTGATGCCCGCCGTCAGGTCTGCCTGCAGCGACACCGCCAACACATACAGGCGCACAGGCACCTGCGTAAAAAGAGAAACGGCCAGAAAGCCCTTGATGGCATTCAAAGCCGTTTCTTTGACATTCCCGCGTCCACCGGAATACTCCACGCCGCACTCGAAGCAGGCTACCACCAGTCCCGTGGCAAACAGAGCCCAGCCCAGATAGGAGAAAAACAGCACCACGCTCTGTACCCAGCTCATGGCAAAGAGCTCGGCGCCCATACCGCCCATCTCCGAGAAGAAATTGCCGAGAAAGCCCACGATCTGACCGTAGAACCAGTCCACGATCTGACCCAGCACCGTATCGGCTACAAAGTCCCAAATAAAAATAAGTTCTCACCTCCGTAAACGCAGGAAGCACCCCGCCGTCAGCAGAGTGCTTCCTGTTACTGTATTGTTTTGCAGGTCACAGCTCCATCTTAAAGCCGTAGTCCTGCGCCCTGTCCTGATCCACATCCTGTGCCACGTCATCCTCCTGCCGCTGCACCTTCGCCAAGACCATCAGCTGTCCAAGCCGGGAGGAAAACGCAGAGATGATCGCAGTCTTACGGCTCTCGTCCACATACTCACCGGCCTGATCCAAGATGTCCCGGATATCCTGCTCAACGCCCCTCAGCCTATCAAAGTCGATCCAGCCGAAGGAGGTCACCAGCTTGAGCTGTTCATGGTGCGTCTTTTTGAATGGTTTACACTCAATGGCACGGGCGGAGAGGATCTGAGGGGTCAGCTTATCGTACCCCAAGGAGGAGCCGCTATCGAAGATAGGTGCGGCGCCCAACCACTCCAGTGTATTGGCACTGCGCAGTAGTCCGAAGTTGTTCTGATGCCTGTCCTCATTGGCGATAAGGTAGTCCAGCACGATCATCTGATCCACCGCGTGTTCCATACCCTCCACACCCAACGCCTCGCAGCAGTTCAGATAGTGGCGGTAGACCGATGTGTTGTTGTCTTTCCTCATGGACTGCATCACGCGCCACGCGCTGACAAGCTCCGTGTCCGGCGTAACGAAATCCTCACAGACACTGTAGGGCGTGTCATCATCCCACAGCAGCGTATAGGGCACGTGGGAGATACCCAGTTTCTCCGCCACCAGTGATGCGATTACCTCGTTGAACGGCTGCTGCATAAAGGGGTTACTACCTGCCTTCAGCAGGCACCGTTTTCCGTCTATGATCTTCCACCGTTTTTTCAGGTAGCCGTTGGTCGTGTTGTCCGGGGAACTGAAATCGAAATTCACCGCGTCCGTGGTTTTGCCCAACAGGACGTTACCGATGTCCTCCGAGAAGGGATTTTCGAAGAAGTTGATGCGCTCCCACTGGAGATCACTGCCATAGGGTCTGACCCAATACTGATCCGAGAGGCTCAGGCCGAAGCAGCGCGTCAGCAGCACCTGCGTATTGGGCAGGTTCAGCGTTTCCAGCGCCTTTCGCACACCGGAGCGGCTGGCAGGGATACAGCGGTCGATCCACCATGCATTGAGCGCGGCACGATCCACGCCGTCTCTTTTTGATGCCGTAGCCACCGGAAGATGCTCCGGTCGGTACACCGTGCCGATCCGCTGGATAGAGCTTGTCGCCTCATCCAGCTCCATATCGGCGACAGCGATGTTCTTGTGCATCAGCGTATACTGCATCGTGCCACCTCTTTTCTCTGTCATTTCCATGTTATTTTACCACGCTTTCCACAAAAAGCCAACCGAAAATTGAACATAGGCACGGTCACACACCCACGATGTCCCAGATGTACAGCGGTGCGGTCAGGGTAAAAACCAGACACGCGAACAGAATAGCCGGTGCAGTCCATTCAAACTGACTCGTCTTTCGATAGTCGAAGTAGGCGGTACCCAGCTTCACAAAGAAGAAAATGGCGAGGATCATATCAATGGCAGGAAATACCACATTGTTGACAACGGTCTTGATCTGCCCTGATGCCGCCGCCCATGTACTTTCCACCGCACCGGCCACATCGCCCCTGCCGGTGGCGTAAGCCGCCACGGAAAACAGCCAGCAGAGCAGTGCCGCTGCGCCGCAGACCAGCACTGCACGGTTCACATATCTCATAGCTTCCTCCTTCACATCGTCATTTCGCCCATAGTGGGTGCGTCCTGGTTCTGCCGCAGCTCGGCCAGCTTCTCCGCCGCCCAATCAGGGAGACACTCATCGCGGATGATGCCCACGAACTCAGAGCGATTCCATCTCGTTGTCTCGCCGTCGCCCAGACAGGTGCAGAGCACCGAGCGGCCACGAGCATGGGGGCGGCAGCCGAAGCCGCTGAAGGCCAGCCACAGCTGGTTCTCCGGCTGCCAGCAGGATTCCCGCAGCGTGTCCGGTGACAGCACCAGCACGCGACCGGTGAAATCCTGTTCTCCGGAATTTGGTTCGCAATGCTCCGCACCGAACAGATGCAGCCTTGCCAGCTCCGCACGGTAGTCACTGACGAAGCCATCCAGCACAGCGGGATGGCTGCCAATGAGGAAGGTATGGCGGTGTCCACCGTCCTCGGGCACGAAGATGGCTCTGCTCCATCTCTTATTGGTCTCATGGTAGCGTCCGTCATAGGCGTGCAGCTGCAAGGTGTTGGCCAGCACATACCCTACACGCCTATAGCCGTACTGGTCAATGACGCTTTTGGCGCAGCCGTCCTTGAGATACATTCCGTCAAAGTCCCGATGGATCGCCAGCTCTATCGCCCCGGCACAGGCACAGTTGGTGCGAAAATTAGCACGCCACACCTCCAGCTCGCCCCTGTCCCTTGCCTCCTTCGCCGTGTAGGGGTACATTGCCTCATTCGGCAGCATAGACCACATCTCCCTCCTCCAGATAGCATTCCAGCAGGGCCGGGCAGCAGCCGCTATCCAGCAGCAGCTTCCGAATCGGTGCAGGCACGGCATCGAGGTCGAATTCCCTCACGTCCGAATCGCAGTTCTTGCAGCGGGGCATACGACAGGCGTCTAGCAGGGCAGACACAAGCTGCGATGCCGCGTCAAACAGTCCGGCCAGTGCGTCTGCCGTCTGTACCGCTGTCATCTCACGAGGCATAAGCAGCAGAAGGCTGTGCGTCATCTGGGCAGACAGATCTACGCCCGCCATGCCGCATTCTGCCAACTCACTACCGGGGATGGTCAGGCCGGTCTTGTCCAGTGTCATTTCGTTCTTCATGATAGATCCTCCTCAAGTTCTCAAAGGTCGTTCCGGGATATGCACCAGTCGGCATATCTTTCCATCGCTGCTGTAATCGCCGAATATCGTCATCTGCGATGCAAAAACACGGGGGTCGTAGTTGGTCATGATGTATTCCCGGTATATGTCATTTTTCTTCTTGGATTGGCTGTTGGGACGCTCCACCTCATAAATGAAAAAGTCCTCGTAGAGCCTGCGAATATAGTCGCAGTTGTTATAGGACACCATGGCGAAGCCCGTGTGCTGCGCCAGCACATCATGGAGCCGTTGATGATCACTGCGGGGAAACTCCACCGCGTAACGCTCCGCCTCATAATAGGGCGGGTCACAGTAGACCGTGGTCTGCGGGTCATTATGGGTGGTAATGATGCTCTCGAAATCCTTATTCTCCAGCGCTACATCCTTCAGGCGGTGAGAACACTCCCAAATATCCCGAAAAAATCGCTGTATATCGCAGGAGCTCACACCATAGCTGTCGCCGTTGCCGTTATAGCTGTATCGCTGCAGCTTGTAGATAGCGGCGGCGCGGCGCACATCCGACAGCTCCGCACGGCTTTGCAGCAGCCGCTTGACCTCCTCCGCCTCCGGCGGTGGGAACATCTGCTCTGCCAGCTGCAGCTCCTCATCCAGATACAGCTGTGTGAAGTCCTCGCCCTGCAGCTGTCTGCGCAGCACATCAAACTCGTCGCGGGCATTGATCGGAAGAAAGCTCAGTTCTTTCGTCAGGGCCATAGGGCGGTGCTTGACGCAGAAAAGCAGGTTATACAGGTCGTGGTTCAGGTCGTTATATATTTGCAGGCACCCCTTCGGCACGGCGGTATTCAGCGTGATGATACCGCTGCCGCCAAACACATCCACCAGTGTTTTATAGTGGATAGGCAAGAGCATCTGTATGGCCCACATAAGCTGTCCCTTACCGCCCATCCAAGGCATGAGCTTTATCAGGTTGTCACGCATCAAATTTCTCCAACGCACGCTCCAGTCCGGAGATAGCCGCGTCCAGTCCGCTGCGCATTTTCTGCAAGCCGCGGATGGTATCATAGCCCTCCGCCGCCGTTTCCGCGAAGTAGTAGCCCCGCTGGTCTGCCGCGATGGGTACGGTGTCCTGCCGCAGACGGTTGACGCGCCGCCGCAGCTCGTTCCCGCTGATGCCCAGCACACGCTCCAATTCCCGGCTGCTGATCACATTTCTGCGCCCCTTAAATCCATTTTCCAGATACAGGGCAAAGGTTTCCTTCGTCATTCTTGCACTCCCTTCCGGTGACCGTTCACCGAAAAGGGCGCAAAAAGAGGGATCGCCATCCCTTTTCGGAAAGCGGCCCCATTGTTGTTAAATTTTACTGCATGGTCATGTCCACGCCTTGCCGCGGTACTTGCAGCGGCTGTCCGTCCGGGCGGCAGATATAGCCGTAGTCACTGAAAAGCCCCTGATCTCGCCACAACAGGTCTGCGCCGTAGGCCTCCATGTTCAGATGCCGCGTCAGCAGGTCACGATCCGGATCGTTCACGATGACGGAGAGCTCCTCCCTCGCCAATTCCTCCAGAGAATGGAGCCCCGGCTCAAGGGCATATTCGCTCAGATGCTCTGCCAGTGCAAGCGCATCGTCCAGGCTTCTGATGTCCAGCTGACCGGCCACAGCCTTGAACTTTATCAGTTCGTTATTTCTGTCCAGTTCCTCCAGGCACTGCGCAAATCGGTTGATCTGCTCCATGCTGTCATAGGCCATATCCGTGAAGCGCCACATCTCCGGCATGGCGGCGTCGCACTCCTCCAGCCGCACCTCCTGCCAGCTGTCCACCTCCAGGCAGTCCAGTACGGCGTCCAGCTCCGCCTGCTTTGCGGGTAGGTACAACTTTGCGGCGCGGACGTCGCTGACGCAGAGGAAATAGATCATATACGGCGGCTTTCGTGGCGGCCTGCCCAAGTTGGACGGGGCCTGCCGCAGCTCGGACTCCTGCATCACATAGCCGTGGGGCGTAAGTACGCCGCCCTCACCCTCACGCATCGATCTGCCGATCTTCTCGTAGTCCAGCATTTCCAATACGCTGTCCGGCACGGTTGCCAAATCCGGGAGAAAATCGTTCTCCACGTAGAACTGTCCCAGTGCGGCATCGTCCGTGATCCCCGGCACCACATGGCAGCAATCCACGCTGTATGCCAGATTCAGTACTCGCCGGAGCGTCAACTCACCGCCGTTGTTCTGATACAGATTGTTAAGCTCCATCTGCACCAGGCCCTCGAAAGCCACGGCATCCACATCGCTGAATGTACGGAGCTTCTCTGCCAGTGCGTTGAACTGGTACAGGTCATACCCGTCAAGGTGTGGGGCGAGAAATTCATATCGACCCATGTCCTCCACCTGCCAATAGGGTTCCTGTCCCTCTGACAGACGCAGTCTGTCCATGGCATCCACCATTTCCCATGGCGTGGCGGGCAGCTCCAGCTCCGCGTGATTGCTGTTGTCGGGATTGCCCATGTATATGGAGATAATCTTTTTATCCAAGCTCCATCCCCCCACGGCGCTGTACGATGTCCTCACAGTTGTCCGGGTCTGCACCGGGTACATCCCAGCCGCACATGCTGCCGATCTTCATAGCCTCCTCCTGTGCAGGCGTCACGCCCCTCTTTCTGTTCTGCTCATCCGCGATACGGCGGTTCTCGTGGGCGTCACCGGTAGACCAATCGCTGGGGTAGTACCCGCTTTCGCCGCGTTTGATACAGATAAGCTGTCCCGTGCCAGGCAGCAGCGTAAAGCACATCTCCGGCAGCTTCTCAAAGTGGGCGCGGAAGCGCTCCTGTTCCGTCTGGATGCTCCAGTCCTCATCCTGCCATAGGTGGACGTACAGCTCTCTGCCGCCGTCCAGGGCGATCTCCCGCTGCTCGAAGCCCTCGCCCCAGCCATCTGACGCCTGGCCGGAGATGTACTCCTTCAGCGTGGTCAGCTCTGCCGCCGACAACTCGCCGCTGATCTGACATTCTGCGATACCCCACAGCTTGCCGTTTCGCCGCTCCACGTCGAAGGTGACGGAGCGCACCTTGTCGTTCACACTGTCCGCCGCGTCGTACCAGTGCATGATGCCGCGGGTGGTCTCCTCCGGCATCCGGTACTTCACCAGCGCACTGCGGATATGGTCCTCATACGCCGTCAGGTCATGTCCGGTCAGCAGCTCCGGCTCATCCGGCATATCTCCCCACTCATTTCGCTCGTAAATGTCGGCGGTGAGGGGCATATACAGCTTCATTAAGGTAAGCTCAGGCGGCAGGACGGTGAAGCTGTCCACGCCGGGGATAAGGGCAAGTGTCCGCCCGTTGTCCCACTTCATGTGGAACTGTCCCGCGTCGTCGATGTAGTTCAGTTTTCCCGTCGTACCAACCTCCACCGGCGCATACGGGTCCTGCATAGCGTCCAGCCGGATGCGTGTGCCCACAGGATACTGCTTCCGCAGAAAGGCCAGCATCTCCCGATTTACGTTCATATCACATTCCTCCCATCGTCTGTGTGTAGTCTTCCAGTTTGCAGGGATTTTCCTCACCAAAGAAGTCAAACAAGATGTCATCCGCGGCCTTGCGGATAGCGGGATCGTCTGTCAGGACTTCATAGCGAAACCCTGTGGTATCGCGGTAGGGCAATTCCTCCCGGATGCAGTCCAGAAAGGCGTCTGCATCGTCATAGAGGATGTCATCGTCCCCCACAAAAGTCACTTTGCCGATGATGCTCGTGACTATCTCACCTCCGTTCTCTCGCAGTACGCCACATACCGCTGTCGCCCGCCGCTGGCATAGGGGTGGCAGGTGATGAGCGTCAGCAGATCGCGTCCTTGCTGGATTTTGATCTTGTCCACCTCGTGGGGCTGGATGATTTGAATATCTGTCACCGTGTATGTCAGCGTTTTCCATAGGTTTGTCAGCGTAACGGTATCGCCAACCTGCAAGCGGTCTATATGCCGAAAGTAGTCCGCGCCGCGCCATCCACGATGTCCTGCGATGACGCAGTTGGTGTTGTCCCCTCCGATGGGCGCGGAGGTATTACCCAGCACTGCCGCACCTGCGGCGAGGTGGTCGTCTAATGCCCCCAGATAGACCGGCATGGTCAACTCCATAGCAGGTATCTCTAAGACGCCGATGATCTCATCCTCGATACCGTAGGTGGGCAGGTCAGCGGCGGGTGTCTCGCAGGCTTCAAGGTCGGTGAGATTGCACTGCTTTTCCGTGTAAAGCCGACAGTTGTACTCTTGTAAGGCTGCCAGCAGTTCGGGATACTGCTGCTCCGGATCGTCACGGTCAGCTAAGAACTCCTGCACGGCAGCTGTGGCGCTGCTCTGGAGCCTGTGTCCCGTAAACACCGGCCACAGTATAACGCAAACACCCGCCACGGCCAGCAGCGCCGCCAGCATAAAAGACAGCTTACGCATGGCGGCACCTCCTCACTAAAAAGTATCCGCCGCCGACCACGGCCACCGCGCCAAGGCCGATGCCTAAGCCGGTGAGGTAGTGCTGTGTCCACGAGGATGCCGTGGGCTTTTCTTCTGCGGCAGTAGTTTCCTGTTCGGGAGTATAGGGAATACGGTGGCCACGCACCAGCAGTCGGTGGGTGTTGACGCCAAACGGCGTACAGGTCACCAGCGTTACATAGTCCTTGCCATTCTCGATTTGCAGCAGCGATGTGTCTGTGGGCAGTACCGTGTGGATGGCGTCTACCTTGTATGCCAGCACCTCGCCCAGCACATGGATGTAAAACGTGTCGCCCGCTGTAAGCTGGTCGATGTCCGAAAACAGTTTGGAACTCGCCATACCGCTGTGGGCCGAAAGAACTGCATGGGTGCTGCTTCCGCCCACAGGCAGGGAAGTCCCCACTACATGGCCCACGGCGCGTTCTAATGTCTCCGCGTCCGTACCATGCTGCACGGGCAGATATACGTTGATCTTGGGAATGTCCACATACGCCATGACACCGCCCACCGTAAGCTGTTCGGCATACGGCAAGGGAGGGGCAGATGCCCCTCCCTCTGTGATGGCCGCTGTGCCGGACAGCATGGCGTTATATTGCTCCGCCGCCTGCCGCTGGGCGGTCAGTTCGGCATCATCGGCGTCCGCGATGGCGGCGGTGTAGGTGGTTTCTACGTCCGAATGATACCTTTCGCTCAGAAGTTCTCCCACCAGTGGATAAAGCATCAGCCCCAGCGCTGCAATACCGCAAGCCGCCGCCAGTAGCCAGCGCTTCACTGCTCGTTCTTGTGCTGCTTACGGCTGCGGATCACGATAAACGCCGCCGCGCCCAGCAGGGCCACGCCGCCGACAGTGAACATCCGCGTGCCGTAGCCGCCCGTCTTAGGCAGGTCGAAACCGGGGTTATTGACCACGGTCAGGGGGACGATAGCGTTGCCGTCCGTCATGCCGGCATCCTTGCCGTTGACAGCGGCAGAGGCGGTCAGCAGCTTTGCGCCGCACTTCTCGCACTGGCCGCTCTCAGCGGTCTTGATAACGATCTTGACCGCCTCCTTCAGCAGCACATAGCCCTTATCCGTGGCGGTTTCAGTCAGGGAATAGGTATCGTCCTCCAGCCCCTTGACCACGATGTGACCGCTGCTATTGGGAACGAAGGTGGTGGCGTCAGCCTTCTTTGCGGTAAAGCCCTTGGTGTAATACACATCATCTTTCTGCTCGGCAATCACATACACATCGTCAGTATCGTTGTGCAGCTTGAACTTCACATTTCGCAGGTTGCCGCCATTATCGCTGAACTGCTTCAGCACATCCACACCGTAGGTATACACATGGCAGCAATCCTCCAGCGTATCATAGTAAGTCGTGTTGGTACGCTTCCATGTCAGTTTGACCTTGTTGGGATTGTCGGTATCACCCATCTGAGCGTCTGCGGTCAGGGTGGCGGCGTAGGTGAGGCGCATGGTGCAATCGCTGTATCCGCGCTTGACGCTGTCGGTATACACGGTGGCCGCCTCGTTGATCTCCGCCAGACCGGTATCGGTCATGCGGATGGTCATGGTGTTGGCTGCGTCATCGTAGGCCACGGCGAATTTGCCTGAGTTCTCCGCCCAGGTGGCGACCTTTTCAGTGCAGCCAGCGTCCTTGAAAAACTCGATGACCACATCGTTCTTGTTGTAGCGGATGCCCTTGGACATGGTATCGACGTAAGTATACTCGCTGAGAGCAGATGCTTTAGACGTGATGGTGGGCAGGGTGCTGATGATCTGATAGTCCACAACATCACCCACGGAGGCGGACGCAGTGTGCGCGTAACCGTCCCCGATGTCGGTCAGGCTGCCGGTATTCTTGCCGGTGGAGTTCTTTGCTTCACGCACGGTCTTATCCAGCGTAGGATTGCCGGTCCGATTCTTGGGGTACACAGTCAGGTCGTAGTTCCACTCACTTCCATCAATGGTAGTCATGGGCAGGGATACGAAGAAGGGATTGCAGGTGCTGGTGACCATTTCGGGAACGCGTGTCTCCACGACGAGATACAAGCCCTGCTCCAGCTGGCCAGCGGAGGTGTGGCCGGTGGCATCCGTTTCGGTCATGGCCACGCCGCCGTTCTTCACGGCGGCCTCCAGTGCATTCTTCACGGTGGTTGCATTGGCTGCCAGAGCCGCAGACAGCTTGTTATTGAGCATATCGCTGGTAAAGTAGTTGATGCCATTGTCGGTCTTATGAGCATCCGCGGCGGTCAGGCCGACGGCGGACAGCACGGTGTTGCTGCGGTCACTATTGTCAAAGCCATACAGCACGCCCACCTGACGCTGGCCGTCCACCAATTCATTGTTCATGGCGATGTCAGCCACGCGAAGGTATGTAAACCCCACGCCTTGGATGGCGTACTTTGCCAGCTTGTCCACGATGGTATCATCATGCAGGCCGGTGGAAACGTAGGATTCGGCATTCCACGCACCGTCGTTACTGGCCTTGGTGATGTCGTACTTGTAGATATTCAGCGATGCCTTTTTGCCGGGATCGATGGTCGGCTCAGCAAATGCCGTGGTCATCAGGCCGATGGCCATGAGCGTCGCCATCAGCAGCGCCAATACGCGATGAACCTTTTTCATTTGGTGTTCTCCTTTTTGATGTTAGATTTTTTGCAAAAATAAACACCCGCCATGAGAGCGAGTGCCGCAAACAGGAAATAGGTTGTAAATCCCGTGCCGCCTGTGAACGGTAGGGCAAATCCCGCATTGTTGCAGGCGGTGATGGTGACATCGCGGTTGCTGCTGTCCAATACTCCGGCGAACAGCGGCTCAGTCAGCAGCGTGTACCCTGCCGGGGCTTTGGTCTCCGTCACACGGTACTGCACACCGGTTTTAAGATTCTCCCACTTTGCGATGCCTGTGTTGTCGGTGGTCACTCTGCCCACCTCCGTCCATGTCTTGCCGTCCGCAGAAGTCTCCAGCAGCAGCTCCGCACCAGCAAGCGGGCTGTCCGTTACCTCCACCTTGCGGACGGTGATGCTGCCCTTGGCGGGTGCGTTCTCTCGGGTGACCTTGATATTGAGGTTTGCTGTGGTCAGGCTGAAATCGTATTTGGTCTCGTCCAGCACATAGCCGTCCACGGTGCTGATCTCCTGATAGACATATTTGCCAAGTCGCAGGCCGGAGAACGTCACCTTGCCGGTGGCGTCGGTCGTGCCATCCGCGATCTTGTTTCCGTTGGCGTCAAAGAGCCGAAACACCACACCGGCCAGCGGCTGCTTGGTGTCGGCGTCCACCTTCAGGATCTCGATGCCGCCCTTGACCGGCGCATTCTCGCGGGTAACTTTCAGCACCTGCCCGTTTTTATTCAGTGCCGCGGAGTATGCCGTGTCATCCAAAACGTACCCATCCGGTGCTTTGAACTCCTTATAGGTATAGCTGCCCAGCCGCAGGCCGGAAAAGGTCAGCTTGCCGTTGACATCCGTATAACCCTCCGCGACCTGTTTGTTGGACGCATCGTACAACCGAAAGCCCGCACCTTGCAGCGGTGTCTTATTGTCACCGTCCACCTTGATGATCTCGACGCTGGCCTTGGCCGGTGTGTTGGTTCTCTTTTGCGTAATGTTCAACTCCGTGGCCGTAATGGTAATTTGATACTTAGTGTTGTCCACCACATAGCCGCTGGGCGCGCTGATCTCCTGATAACTGTACTTGCCCTGGGGCAGATCCTTGAACACCGCCTTGCCATCCGCGCCGGTGGTAGCATCCATCACCTTTTTGCCAGCGCTGTCGTATAGGCGATAGGTCACACCCGCCAGCGCCTTGCCCGTTTCCGCGTCCACCTTGTTGATGGTCAGACTGCCTTTCTCCTCCACAGCCCGGATCTTGATATACACCCGCAGGGGATCACGTCCAACGCCGGTGTAGCTGGCCATTGCCTGATACCGGCCCGTCCGGTCATACCAGCACAACACCGCCTCATCCGGATCCATCTCGAAGGCGCTGCCGGTGGCGGAATACGTTTTCTCACCGAGCAAATTTTTGGCCGCTGCAGCCGTGGCCGTGATGGTCAGGGTGTTGCCCTTCCGTGTGAAGGTAACACCGTTCCCGCTGTTGGCGGTAAAGTTGTAGGCGCTCAACACGCCGTTGGTATCCGTAACGCTGGCCGTGTAGCTGCCCGCCGCGTTCCGTTTCAGTTCGATCACATCGGCCCACAGCTCGGCGTATGCCGCAAAGCTGGGGATCTCATTGGCCGACTGCATCGCCGCCGCGATTTCATCGTACCATAGCTCAAAGGTGGGATAGCGGCTGGTATCCACGCAGTCGTAGAACGGACTGTAGCCCCAGTCATCGTAGGTATAGGCGCTGCGGTATTCACAGATAAGCTCCCAGATGATAGCCTGTGTTGCCGCCCATTTCTCTGCATTGATGATGGCACTGCTGTTCCGGTCGCCGGACGCCGTACCGTAGTCGGCGCTGGGATAGCCGCACGCCAGTGCCAGCGCGATAGCGCTCTGTACAGATGCAGGCAGGTTATACCAGCACCCGCTGCTGCCCTGGACATAGCTGCCGCTGTCATCGGAGTGGACGCCGGGCTGGATGCAGTACGCCACCGTTCCGTTGGCGTACTTGACGTGGTACAGAGCGCTGCCGCTGCCGAGACTGCTGGTAGCCGAGATGGTCATGTTGACGACAGTCGGGGATGTGCTTTGGCTGTAATCATACTGCCGGAAGGTGATCTGACCGGAATAGACGAACTCCCTGTATTTGACTGTCACGGTAGCGGCATAGGCCGTCACCACCAGTGCTGCCGCCATGACCAACGCCAACACAAGGGCTGTCATGTGTTTGAATACTTTCAAATGGCTTCCTCCTCTGCAAAAGATAAGACCTCTCTGTTTCCAGAGAGGTCTTCGCGTATCGTTTTTCTTAACCGGCGTAGAGGACATAGATGAGCAGGCTTGCGCCATCCTCCACGATGCAGACGTTACAATGGAAGCCCGCGTCCGCGATGCTATCCATGCCCACCTGCATCATGAGCTGCCGGAAGGTGTAGTCCACCATATCCCGCGCCTTGGCCTCCAGTGCTTCCTGCGAGGCGTCCACCGACACCGATGCAGGGAAGCGGTAGGCGCTGTTGTCCATCGTCAGACTGCCATCTGTGATGACGCCATACTGTGCGGCAGCGTAATCATTGGCCGCCGCGACAGCCGCCCAGCGGTCTGCCGGTTCGGGTTTCGGCTCCGGTGCAGGGACAGGTTCGGGCGTAGACGCAGGCGCAGGGTGTTCCTCCTGCTTCTCTGCCGGCTTCTGTGAAGGTTCCGGCGTGGGTGCGGGAGCAGGTTTATCCTCCGGTGCAGGCGCGGGTATTGCCGGCTCTTTCGGTGCAGCGGGCGGTGCCGTTTCAGCGGGCGTAGTCGAAGTTTCCTCCGTCTTGGCAGAAGGTGTATCCGCGTCCTCGGCGGGGTTCGGAGTTTCCTTGTCATCTGCGCCCTTGACCTCCTCGACGCCCTCCTCAGCGGGCAGGAAGTCGACATCTTCCTGCACCGTGTCCTCAACAGGCGCGATGGTCTGTGCCGCGCTCTGTACCGCCGCCACCGGCATCATTTTCGATGCGGAATTGCTCCCTGTCTGCCCACAGGCCGTGAGCAGCAGGAGCATCCCCAACATCAGTGTCATGATCCTCTTTTTCATGTGCGTTTCTCCTTTCGTGTTTTTGGTGGCACAAACAACTACCACACAACCATCCGTAAGTCAACGGAAAGATTTAGAATGGTCTGACAGGGTGGGAGGCCCTCTGGCACAAGCCGTTCCCATGCTTATATCATGCCCCCTATTTCCATGTGAGGCACTTCTTCCCACGCCATGTTCTGCCTCTGGACATCCAGATCATAGGCCGTACAGTAGCAGTTATAATCTCCGGGGGACGGATTGCAGCGCAGGCAGTAGCGGTAGTGCTCCGTTTCCACGATGTAGCCGTAGTTTTGT
>CEAB01039152.1_pt1 | contig 33120 bp, 44 predicted proteins | sample 557651 | NCBI WGS metagenome assembly CEAB01 (sample SAMEA3182046, study PRJEB8094) | gut metagenome | biome: human; feature: gut; material: Stool; isolation source: human stools | place: Canada | collected 2011-11-15
TCATTTTCACAGTTTTCTATTAGTTCAATAATTTCTTTCTTATAATCCATACTATACCTCCTACCGCACAAAACATTTTCCAAACATTTGTTCTTTTATTATACTTCATCATTAGTACGATAGACCGGAGTTTTAGACAAATCACACCTTGCTAACTGCCAGAGATAGACTGGAATGTGCGTGATTGTAAAGAAAATATTTGCAAAATCAAACTTTAAGTGTGCTATAAGCAGAACTGATGCAGAAAGAATTACACTCAAATAATCCTGCACAGGAGCACTCTTCTTAACAACAGTCTTGGCGACCGAACGCAAATGCAAGCGCTGATATACGTAGCTTGCACTACGATAGTTCTGCGATGTGGTTTTGCTATTATAATTATCTTTGATCCTGCATGAAATGGCGTGTTGCAGTAACAACAATGCCAGAACGAGCAGGAAAAACGAAAACAGGCGCTTGATAACGCTCATATAACCCCTCCTAATAGTATTTCATTATACTCTTTAATAATTAATTATACAATTCTTAATATTGCACAAATATTGAGAAATTTACTACAGCATTCGACAAAAAACGACATTTTGTCTGTTTAGTTACTTGTCTTTAATATCATAAGTCAAAAATTTTTTCGAATTATTTTCGCCTAAATCATTCTATTTCTTTCCTATCTGTTGTATAATGTTCAAAAAGGAGGGGAAAAGATGAAGAAAAAGACTATAACAATGCTCTTGACGGCTGCACTTGTCTTAGCTTCTTCCAGTTCAGTTCTGGCAGGTGAAAAAGACATCACCGTTACTGTCCCGGACTACGGGTTCGAAGAAGATGATGATGCTTCATTAGCGCCAGAATCAAAGGAAGCTGTTGTCAATGAGGACGGCTCTACAACTTACACTCTTACAAAGAAACAGCAAAAGGAATGGAAAAAGACCGTAAAATCCAATTTTGACGATTATATTAAAGATATCCTGGATGATGATACCAACTATCCGAACGTTGAGGATATTACATATAATGATACCATGACTGAGTTCGAAATCGATCTTGCATCTACCAATCTTGCACAATCTGAACTTTTCATTGGATATATTGCACTGTTCACAGCTCCAGTGTATCAGCAGGTGAATGGCGTGGCCGAAAAAGATGTGGATTATAAAGTCACAGTCAAAGACTCCTCAACTGGTGAAGAAACTGTATCAACTTATGCAGAAAATAAGACCGACTGGGAAAGCTTCAATGATTCTTTCACCATGTACAGCGAAGATACGCAAGAATAATCAAACGGAAGGATTAACAATATGGCTAAGAAAATCAAATGTCCACGTTTCGGATGTGGCAGTACTGACGTTGAATATCTGTCAGGCAATCAAAAAACAACTATTAATCTAAATCCACTGCACCATTTTACTCTTGTCAACACAAAACCAAAGGGCAAACAAACATTCAGATGTAAAAAGTGCGGACGGGTATTCGAAGTAAAACTTTAAGAGGACTATATGAAACACGTACTTAATTTCTATAAAAAACATAAGCTTGCAGCATTTTTTACATTCCTGTGGCTTTTATTCATGACGAGTATCACTGTTACCGGATTGAAAAATGGGGGCACTCAGGATTCCGTTGAAATAGGCTCAGGAATCTTCGCAGGAATCATCATGTTTGTTCCCGGGGCATTGATTATTGCTGCATTGTCGGCAATGTTGTCAAAAATATTTGGCACTCTAAGTGAGATCGTGCATATCAATGGAACCGATAGCAACGAACTAGTCGAGCCTGTTGCTTCAGAAAAAACTATGCCTACACCTGAAATATCCCCGGAGCCGGTTATCAAACCTGAGCCTGAAATTCCTCAACTTCCGGTCTACGACACGATGGAAGGACATGATTTTGAATATTATTGTGCGGATCTGCTCAAGAACAACGGATTTTACAATGTCAGCGTGACACAGGGTAGCGGAGATCAGGGAATTGATGTTTTAGCCGAAAAAGGTGGCGTAAAATACGGAATACAGTGCAAATGCTATTCAAAGGACATTGGCAACAAAGCAGTGCAGGAGGCGTTTGCTGGAAAGACATTCTATCATTGCCACGTTGCCGTAGTTCTGACAAATCGATTTTTTACAAAATCTGCCCAGGAATTAGCTGCCGTAAATCAGGTTCTTTTGTGGGATAGAAATCAGCTAGAGAAATTTGTGCAAAATTCACATTAAAAAGAACCGCTCCTGCTTAACGGCAGGGGCTGTTTTTATACAAGGAGGAAGATCATGGCAAAAAGAAAGAAATATCCGAAATTGCCGAATAGCTTTGGCTCTATCCGCTATCTTGGCAAGGGTCGAAGAAACTGCTATGCAGTGCACCCACCGGCAACGATTGACGCAACAACAGGAAAAGTAGTCCGCCCACCTGCGATCTGCTACGTTGATGACTATCTGAAAGGATTCGCTGTCCTGACAGCATACAAAGCCGGGACGTACAAGCCAGGTATGGAAAAAGAGCTTGAGATTGCCCCTACAACGGACGCAGACGCCCTTATAGGACGCATTCTGTCGGACTACAATACATTTAAGGGTACAGAGGAAAGACACCCGGAAACGCACAAATTGACGTTCTCAGAGGTATATGAGCAATTCATGAAATGGAAGTTCCCTGAGGGAACAAAACTATCATACAGCTCGAAGAGCGCATACCGGAACGGATATTTAAATTGCACGGTACTCCACAACCGCGTATTTGAGGATTTAAAGGCTCCTGACATGCAAGAGGTGTTAGATACCTGTCCGCTCAAAAGAGAAAGCGTAATGATGATACTGACATTGTTTAAGCAGATGTACAAGTACGCCATGTATTCTGAAATTGTCACGGAAAATAAAGCTCTCTATGTTCGTAACAATGCGCCTCACGACACGGAGCACGGCACGCCTTTTTCGGATGAGGAATTGCAAATTCTCTGGAATAACGCCGATGATCCGGAAGTGCAGCTCATTCTAATCATGTGTTATTCTGGATGGAGGATTGGCGAAGTATCAAAGCTTTCAATCAATCTCGAAGAAAGATACTATCAAGGTGGCATTAAAACAAAAGCCGGAAAAGACAGGATCGTACCCATCCATTCAGCCGTATATAGTTTTGTCCGGTCAAAACTAGCAACTCAAGGAAAGCTTCTAATGTATACGCAAAAGCATCACAGGGATAAACTCTTCTACCCTACACTGGAACGCTTGAATATAACCGGCAACCCGAAGCACACGCCGCACGATTGCCGACATACCTTTTCTACCCTGTGCGAAAAATATGGCGTCCGGGAGAACGACCGGAAGAGGATGCTGGGGCATTCATTCGGAAACGATGTCACGAACGCTGTGTACGGCCACAGGACACTGGAAGAACTCCGGGAAGAAATAGAGAAAATAAAAGTCCCATTTGTGACTAACTGTGACTAACCGTTCCTATTTTTATCGCTTTTAAACTGTCTTAATAACTCTAACAAAAGTCTACAAAGCCTTGATTTTACTGGCTTTTCCGCATTTTACAAGGGATTCCGCAAAGACATTTTCTATAATCTAATTTTAATGAAAATATCCAAGAATCCTTTGTTTATGCGGGTTTTTAGACTTTTCTTGTGACTAATTTGTGACTAACCATGTAAATCTATATCTTATTAAAATGTCGCAATTTGACGTAAAAAAAAGAGAGTCGGGTTTTTAGGCCCAACTCTTTTTTGACTGTCCGCTCGTGCCGCTGCTAACAGCTCCTATCGGGAACATACAGCTCTTTCATTCATGCACGACATAATCAGTCTGCACTCTTCACTTGTGCGTAGCCACACAGGGTTATACATCATAAGTCCAATCCCTGTGCGACTACTGACAGTATACCTCATCCTGCATCAAAGTGCAATCAAATCTTTCCAGACAGCTGCATCACAGATTCCGTCCTGCTTCATGCCCCTAGACTTCTTATACTGATTCAGCGCATAAATAGTATTTGTACCGGCAGATCTGTCAAGAGTAAGTGCTTTTCCGTCTTTTCCCTTAAATCCACGAGCTATAAGAATCTCCTGTAAGAGAAGAACGGAAAGACCATTGCTGCCATTTTTTACTGTATCTGGTGTGAACATATATTTCCCTCCTGTGGTATTAATTGTAGTTGTTGTTCCGCTTACAAGATTCCAGTCCGGCGTACAGAATTTCGTCCCTGGCATCTGGCTGTTAAGATAGCTTTTCGCACACACACCGCCGCCGTTGGCTATGATACCGGATGCACCGGAGGTGTTGCCCTCGATCGTATAAAAGCGATCGCCAACAACTGCTGTGACTAATCCGGTGTGAGTAAACGTACCATTGTGTTTAAAAATTACGATATCTCCAACTTTGGGATTTGCATTAAGAGTAAATAATCCGCTCATAGTTGGGCAGTACACATAAGGCCAATGTTTCAGAAGTTTTTTTGCCTTATCTAAGCCAAAAGCTTTCATGAAGCACCAGCTCACAAAACAAGCACACCACGGCTGTCCCTGATAAGATGATTTGATATCTCGCCAGTATTTTGTGTAGTTCGCACTTCCCGAATTTGCAGTCTTGCTGTCGAGCTGGCTGTTGCTTTTCTTCTCGAGATACCCGATTTCGTTTTTAGCAATGAGAATCACTTTTTCAATGGCTTTGTCCATTACAGAAACCTCCTCTTTATATTTTTTATAGAACACATCCATATCAACGTTGCCGCTGATTCCAGATACTTTCCCACACTCTGAATACTGCCAACCTACACCGGCCGGCGGTTTCAGTCGTGTCTGGATAGTTCCGTTATCATCATCCGGATAGCTAGCAATCCAGCACTCATACTTTCTGAGTGCATCAGTCAGGACGTTGTTGTACCAGTCCATGTTGCAGTATATGCCGACTTTGTAACCAGCTTTTTTCATTCTAGTCAAAAATGCAACTGCAATGTTTTCGACTGCCTGCTTGCCGAGTTTCCGCTGATTAGACCATTCAAGGTCATAGAACACTGGAAAGTCCAGTCCCCGTCCGTTCAGTGCGGCGATCACATCTTCCGCCTCGTCAATGGCCTGTGCCGGTGTCAGAGCGTATGAATACTTATAACCGCCGATAAGAATTCCGTTGCTCTTGCATCCCTTGTAGTTGTACTCGAATGAGCCGTCAACGCCTGTTTTCTGATGGATTCTTAATATTGCGAATTTGATACCGGATTTAGCTACTTTCGCCCAGTCCGGTTCTCCCTGATTGGATGATGCGTCAATTCCTTTAATTTCCACTTAGTTTTTCCTCCAGTTTTCTAATTTTGTCACCTTGCTCTTTGACCACAGCCGACAGTTCCTGAATTGCTTTAATTGCATATTCGGTCAGAAGAAGTCTGTCAATCTGCTTAACATTCATGCTTCCATCTTCGTTCTCACCACCGCCTAGCGCCAGTAACTGATCTATTTTTTCAATATCATCTGCAACAAGTCCGAGCGGCTGATGGACGCCGGTTTCTTTCCAGTCGAATGAACATACCGGCATTTTGCAGACCGCATCAAGAGCATTAATTTCGCAGTCTAAAACATTCTCTTTTAATCGGATATCGGAAGCAGAATCGTTATATAAAGTGTTTGTAGTATAGTTACTCGAACCCCACTGGGCCGATACCGTCAATGCGGCTTTATTTGATCGTGTTGCCGATGACAGATAAGCTACCCTGTTCAATGCGGCGCTTGCCGATGATATGGGTCTTCTTCTTGTGCTTGTATTGGCTTCTTCTTCTTTATAGTCTCTGAACGAAAAGTTTCCAGCTACGTAAGCATCTCCTTTAAGGCCAGTGTCACCAGATACTGAAAGAGTTCCCGAAGTAGTCAGGTTCTTTCCCATCGAACAACCGTCTGTATATACTGCATTTGCATTTAAACGAACTGCATCATTCAAAAATCTTAGAATATACCCATCCCATTGGTGGCTGGTATCACCCTCCATCCAGATATTTTCCACTCCGCCGTTCTTTTCTGCTGCATAAATTCCGTACTTACCGATTTTTATAGCTTTCCAGTTATTCGCGTCTGTATAATCTGTATACATAGTGATGCCGGAACTGTCAGTAAGCACTTTTCTTTTTTGACCGGTCGAATCATAGAAGAACATTCCGCTCTTATTAATTCTTATGACTATGATGTTATCAGAATTTCGAAACGACATTCCTCCGGACGACATCCGGCCTATCTCCGACCCTTCGTCGTCAAGCAGGATCAGAAGCCCGTTCCCGTTGTTCTGTCCACCGAGTGTCAGTGTTCCTCCGAGCGCCGCATTGAAAGACACGTACAGCTCATTGTTCAGATAGTATAGTCCTTTCCAAGCTCCGTTATTAGACAAAACTTCTACAATATCTTTCTGAGACAGAGCAGAAACGTCAAGTGCTACAGGGAACGTCTGCTGATCACACAGTATAGTTTTTTCTTTGTCGGCATAAGCGCTGGCCCTTATCATGTCATGTGCTTCAAGAGACAGCGTATTCAGCTGAATCTGGATCAGCTTCATCGAGGTGCTGTATGTGCTTATATCTTCCCAGGAAGAGCCGTTATCAACGCTTTTTTCGATAGCCCACCAGGCATAAAAGTTTTTAGCATCTTCCTGACCATCTCTATAGTAAGGCCTCAAGTTCAGAACATTCGGAGTGATCTTCTTGTCAGCCCCCATCAGCAAAATGTCAGCATCGGCATTTATAAAATATGTTCTTCCGGCTGTACCCTGTTCTCCGGCGTACTGCTTAGCTATCGTGAATCGCTTTGAAATCGACAAATTTTCCAGATAGGTAGCCCTTATATCAACCCATCCGCTATCGGCAGTTAAGCTTTCAACTGTATACGTGTGTTCAACTTCATCCCAGGATCCCGAGATGTTCTGAGATTCGGTTATAGTGTACGAACAGTTCTCCGTGATATCCTGTGCGCCGTACATCACCGTAGCCTGAGTTGAGCATTCTGGAAAGCTGCTATAATTCCCATTAGAATTAACAGGAATCCCTTGGTACTCATTACTCAGCTGAATAGTCATGTTCTTCGCAGAAGCAGAGAACTCTTTTAATGTCTCATCGAGTGTTTTTCCACCGCCGATCTGCACGTTTCCGCTGATATATACTGATCCGGCGTCCATGTCAGCTTCAAAAATTACATTTTTATCTTTATCTTTTACCAGGATCGTTCCGGCATTAATATAGTCAGCGTTAATACCCTCCGCATATAAAAGTCTCGTGATAGTCTCTCCGTCAAGGGTTATACCGTATGGATATGTTTTGCCTCCATCATTGCTGATTCCGATTGCTTCAGATGTAACTTTAATAACATTAGATGATTCTTTTAGTGCAGGCTTGTCGTGTAAATACCGAATAGTGCTTCCATCTTCTTGCTTGACATCTGTACAGAACATTCCACTTGCATTTGTATCGCTTATCTTTTGTTCCAATCGTTTAACAGCTTCTTCCCTTGCAGATGTTTCTTTTTTCACCATCTGACGTGCTGCCACTATAGCTTTCGTTCCCTCACTGTAGTAGTCACTGCTGCCCCGAATCGGATCATCAGCCTGAGTCTTAACTGTAGTCAGACCGCCCACGTTGCCAGATACATCCGTCAGCGGAGTAAGGTACTTGTTGCCTAAGCGGTCATAAGTATATACCATATCTCCGAATTCAACCAACGGGTTGTATACCAGATCACCCTCGAGATTTCGGAATCGTGCTCCTACGATCTGTTCGCCGATGATGCTTGCTACTGTTTCGAGCTGGTCAGAATCAATCAGTTCGTTCTCAAGTTCAAGAAGATACCCCTCTTTTCCGTACATTCCAGAGTATTCAGAATCTGTATCATCATTGGACTGTCCGTTTTTGACTCTGATTCCGGTAATAATAATATCGTCACTGGAAAGCACAGGTGGGTTTCCATAGTTTTTCAAATCAGGAATATCTGCTTTTTCAAAATCCCATTTTATGAATCTGAGATTTCCGGAATAGTCAATTCTGGCGTTTGCAGATTCAACCATAGCTGCATACTCAAACAGTTGACGGAATGTCATGTTATCCGGAATGCTTCTTATTATAATATCGCCATGTGACATGGTTAGATTCATGCCTATTCCGATAGTCTCACAGGCATCCCTGACAAGGTTTATAAGGGACTGAGGGAGCTTAAGGCCGCTGGTATACGCTTTATTTGCTTTGCACATATCGTCCAGAGCCGTGATAGTGATGATGTCTGAAAATTGCTCCGGCGTAGTTACTGTATAGATTCCTTTGTCAATCTTTTCTGCAAGACTATTGATTTTTAGATATGCATGAATTTTTGCACTGTAAAAATCATATTCTTTCCACTGCTCTTCATAGTTATTAATGTTCAATGTCAGCGTTTTACAAACAGATGTTCCAACTGGAAAGCTACTACTTTCTGCACAATCAGTAAACCCGTTGTCGCCGTTCATGATCTCTTCATCAATAGTCTTTTTTGTTCCGTCAGGAAAAGTGATATCCACTACCATTCTGACCGGTTCACCGGCTTCAAGCTTTTCCCTAAATGCGTTACTTACGTTAATCACAGTGGATCCACCCCCGTCATGTTAAATTCTAACGATGATAGTATCTTTCTATCATCTGATAATTCTCCGATGGCTATGCTTTGCGTCTGGCCGACATAAAACGGAGCATCTCTCCAAACGCCGTAATATGGTGAGAAGTAATGAAGTGTAAATTTATATCCTTTCGCTATCATCTGTAAGATTTTAGTCGCTTCTGTCATCGGGATATCACTGGCCTTGTATGTATACTGCTCAACAGTAAACATCGGCGTAAAGTAGCCTACACCGTACTGCGTCCTCTGACTTGATTCCGTGTAAGTCGTGGCAAAGGAGAGCGCAAGGTCTTTGTCCGGCTGCCAGATTACTGTTCCGTTGATTTTATATTTTTCCATAACGCCCTCCTTTCTACGCCATCTCAAACGGGTTTCTACCGCTTGTATCTCGTCTCATCTGTGCTTCTTTCATCATCTCGTCAAACAGTGTCCTGCGGTTGATCTGAGCTGTAAATCTGTAGTTTCCACCGCCTGCCTGCCGTCCTGCTGTTTCTTCCCGGACAATCTTTCTGAGCAGAGCTTCCGGTGTCTCGATATTGTTGCCCTGCTTCTGATCGCCCAGAACTGCAAGAAACTCACTTCGAGGTGGAATGACTGCCCCTTTTGCCAGATACGGGACCGTTGGCACCCGAGGAAAGCTTGCTTTGAATCCGATGGTTTTTGAACCAAACGGAGTCGGAATTTTCCAAGGCCCAAACGAAAATGCTGATTCAATGCCGTCAATGGCACTGTTAACGGTCCCAATAGCGCCATTAGCAATTTCAATCACGCTATTAAGCGTGTTTTTAATTGCGTCTTTTATACCTTCAAAAACTCTTACAACAGTGTCTTTTGCCGAAGTGAATTTATCAACTATAGCACTTTTTATTTTTTCCAATTTTCCAAAAAGAACTGTAGAGATGCTGTCCCAAATTTGAGCTGTTTTAGTTTTCACACTGCTCCATGTTTTTGAAATTTTGGTTCTAATTGCATTAAATCCGGTTGATACCGTAGTCTTTAATGTGCCCAGAGCGTTTGTGGTACAGGCTTTTACGTAGTTCCAGGCTGTGAACACTATTGACTTGATAGCATTAAAAACAAGCTCAATAGCGCCTTTTACAATGTCCAATGCTCCCTGAGTTTCAGATTTAATAGTTTCCCAAACGCCGAGGATAATGTCCTTAATCAGATTCCAGACGCTTTCTGCGATGCCTTTTACACCGTTCCATGCTTTTTCCCAGTCGCCGGTATACACGCCGACTATGAAGTCAATCACTCCGCTCAACACGTCAACTATGTCGCCGATCACTTTTATGAGCGTTTTTACGATGTTTATGACTTTTGTGCCTATCATATCTGCAATCTTAGCAAGTACCGGAACGACATTTGCTATAATCCAGTTTATAAGCGGTACTAATATGTTTTCCCAGAGGAGTTTAAGAACATCAATAATTTTCCCCAAGAATGTTTCAATTTTTGCAAGCGTTTCGCCGAGCGCACCTGTCATTAAGTCTTTCAGCTTGTCCGCTAATCCTTGTAAAACCGGAAGAATGTATGTGTTATATACAGTCAACGTTGTTTTTGATATGCTTGAGATTCCGTTTGCGATTGAGTCAAAAAACGGTTTCAAATGCTCGTCATAGAGTTTCTGTATCAGATCGCCAAGCGTCTGTATCGTTGAAAGGATGCCGCTTGTTACGGTTTCAATGACTTTCAGTGATCCTTCGATAGCACTTTTCAAGAGATCTTTGTTATCGATGAACGGTTTTGCAATCATGTTCAGCATATCCCGGCCTAACTTAGCACAAAGCTCTGTAGCGGTCATTTCAATCTCAGCGAAAATTCCGATAATGTCAGCTGTCAGCTGTTGCGCCGTCTCTCCTCCAAAAACAGAAAAAACATCTGCAAAAGCAACTGAAAAGTTTCCGATGATATCTGAGATATCCGTTCCGATGTTAAACATATCAACGATATATTTTTTTATCCTGTCCGTATTTTGAGATAAGTATTTTGCTATTCCACCGACAAGGTTCTGCGCTATAGTCAGCCCAATTCTTGCTATAGAACCGGTTATTTTTCCCAAATTCAATGCTAACGAATCAGCAAACTTGCTTGATGCATTTAAAACAGCCGGATCAGTGAATATGTTCTTTAAAGACTTTTTTATCGAATTTATGTTCTTTTTAAGATCTTTCAGCACAGGCTTATAATCGCCAAGGCCCTCCCAGAAGCCTTTTTTGAAAAGGCCTGCAAGTTCTTTAAAACGCTTAACGATTCCATCAAGAACCGGACTCATTTTTGAGAGAGTATCTTCACCTTTTGCCAGATTTCCATAGTCTACATTCCCAACGGTTCCACCAAGGCCGCCGGATGTTTCTCCAGTTCCTTTTCCGGCAGATGGAGAGGAAGTAGAAGTTGCAGTCTGAGAAGAATATCTGCTAATCTCATCGAGCGGATTAAGATATCCATTCGCCGCTTTCGCCGCATCTTTTGTGGCATCGGCAACATCTTCCGTAGAATCCGCTAACTTACTAGCGTTATCTGCCGCTTCTCCGTAAGCATCTGCCGTATCCTGCACGCCACTTGCATCGCCTGTGAGACCTGCGCCGCTTCCGCTTGTCTGGCCTGATGATTTCTTTCCAGTAATAAGCTCCGTGAAACTTTTGAAAGCATTCGCCAGAGTTGCCAGTTTACCTAGCAAGATATTAATAACTTTCAGAACAGGTGTGAAAATATTAATCAGCCCCTGTCCGACTGTTGCCTTGAGAGACTGCAACTGCAACTGCATAACTCTTACCTGATTCGCCCAGCTACCAGAAGTACGAATGAAGTCTCCAGATGCAGCCGATAACTGTTTCTGTACAAAAGCCAGGCGGAGAGCAACTTTCTCCTGTTCAGTCATTTCAGACGTGGTTTTGCCATAGCCGTTTGCAAGCGCATACTGGTCCAGTGCCGACTGGGTCATTACCACGCCAAGATCCTTGAGCGTTTCTGTTTCACCCGTAAACACTGATTTCAGCTTAATGTAAGCCAAGTCCTGACTGATGTTATAGAATGATGCCACGTCACCGGTCAGCTGTGTCAGAGCCGTTGACATGTCGTAAGCCTGCTGTTCTGAGAATCCGAACGACTTAGACATTGCTCCGAACGTTCCAACATACTGTTTTGCCATGGTTTCCGATAGTCCGGCAGAGGTCATGGCACTCTTTGCAAATTCGTTTACCTTGTCTGACATGGTTGTAAATGTAACATCGACCACGTTCTGAACTTCCGCCAGATCAGAGCCAAGTTCCACGCATTCTTTTCCAAACTGCACCAACTTGCCAACCGCAAACGCCCCACCAATTAGCAGGCCAATTCTTTTTACAGCGCTTCCAAGGCCGTTAAATGACTGTTTTATAGCTGATACGCCTTTTTGGACACCGTTTGTATCCATCCTGGTATCAATAATGACTGAGCCATCAGCAGCCATGTGTTCACCTCCTAACTATTTGAGGTTTAACATCTCATTTAGCGCATCTTTATACGCTTGCTCTTCTTCGCTGAGACGTGTTTTTATATCAATAATGTTCTTGTTTTCTTGATAGAATTTCTTTTCCCATTTATCCAGACGTTCACCTTTTGCCTTTTTTGACCGGATTCCAACAACTGTATTGAATAGACATTCACCGGATTCCATGAAGTACCCGAAGAACGTCCACCAATGCATATAAGGTACTGCTCTGATTTCTTTACCAGCAACCTTGTTTACCGCCGGAACAATCATATCTCCATCTTGTTCCCAGTCCATCAAACGGGGCTTTGGGTGGTTCGGGTTATCGTCCGACTGTCCGCAGTCGATAAACTCCGATGCTTTCTGACAAGCTTCATCCAGGCACTCAGCCGGTATACTCTGCCAGTCCTCAAACAGAATCTGTAGCATAACAACTGCTTTTGCCTGCTCGTCCAGTTCTGGGTCGTTCATGGCTATGAGAATATCAATAATTACTCGAAAATCCGTTCTGATAGAAAAATCCACCCCACTTATGTTCAGTGAGGTGGGTAACTCATAGGCGGTCATTTTGTATACTTCTCCGTATACTTGTTGACTGCTGCCTGCATTTTCTTTTTTCTCTTTTCAATTTCCGGTGCAATTGCTTCTGCGATTTTATCAAGTACGATATAGGCAAACACCTGACCATTGCCGAATACAGTAGTTGCTGTGATCGGTTCCTTGAACAGGTCTTTTGATGCTTCATATCCGAGCAGATAGTTGATTTTGTCTTCGATCTGTCTGTTCAGCTCCGCCATTTCCTTGCCGGAAGTAACTTTCTGAATAGAATCTTTGAGCTGCTCAAAGTATTCTGTCAGTTCCTCTGCACGTGCTGCTACATTAATGTCCGTTGGATTAAGCTTGAAAGAAGAAAAAACCTCGTCTTCGTTATTGGTAAATGTAAAAATGAGAATTCCATCATCAATTTTGGTGTTAATTACTTTTGCCATTTGGCGTATCCTCCTTGTATATGTGCTTATTCGCTGTCAGCTGTAAATGTGCCGGAACTGATGTCAAATTTTCCTTTTACACGCTCGCCAGTATAGTTGACGGTAAATGGAATCTGATAGCCGGATGTATCACCGCCGTAGGAAGTCGGCACAACGTAGCAGTCTTGCTGATATGCTTCATACTTGCCTGCCGTAGCTTCTGTCCAAAGGTGAACCTCAACTGCTTTTGTTTTGAGGTTATCGTCTTTGAGACGTCCATCTACGATCTTCTGTAATGCTGTGAACAGGTCTGATGTGGTATCTGCATAGAACGGATCAGCGTCAGAAGAAACTTCATAGCCATTATGTTTAAATGTGGATTCTCCAAGAATGTTTTTAGATGTTTCAGTGTCTGGATTGAGTTCTACATTGTACTCTTCCAGATCTTTTCCAAGACGCTCATATTTTGGTGTCAGTCCTCCACAGAGGGAACCTGCATCAATGTAATGAGCCATGTATTTACGGTCAATCTTGCCTGTAACTGCCATAGAAATGTCCTTTCTGCCTATAACTTTTAAAAGGCTGTGTAGGTTAGCGACTATCTCCAACTGATAGCCGGTTGTTACTTGTTATATTACTTCGTAAGCATTTTCGTAGCGTACTGACAATGGCAATAACCAATCCTGTACGCCATTCTCCTGTGGCTCTAAGCCATAGGAGTTATCGCGGGTGATACGTTTTATCACTCGCCCCTGCGAAAGCTCGGGGAATGCATCTAAGCGTGTCTCAGAGCCATTTATAATAACTGGTTCTCGACATATCCATTTGCCGAGATTGTCAAGGAACTTCTGAACAGATAGCTTCTGCCGTTCTTTGTCGGATGCTGTTCGGTATACTACATAAAATGGGTACTGGCATACCTGATGCATCGTTCCGCAGACATCTTCTTTTTCTGAATAGATCAGCGCCCCGTTGTCTGCCGAGAACGCAATTCCGGACTCCTTGCCGAGTTCCTCAAACTTGATTGTTTCATTTTCATATAGTCCCGGATACTGGTTCAGAAGTGCCTTCATGGCATCTGTCAGAATTTCATATCCGGTTGCATCTTTTCCAATAGGTTTATCTGCCATGCCTGCCACCTCCTGCTTGCGCTTTTACTTTACGAATCCATGTACTGCCGTATTGTCGTTTAGCGGCGTCAAACCACTTTGCCTGCGCCTGTGGGTGAGCCTGTTTGGTGTATTCAAGATTTTCCTTTGCGGCTGTCCGGCCAGAAAACTGACTGACAAGAACTTTCTTTGCCCCACGTCTTGCGTAGGGACTTCCAGTTGCTTCATCAACCATTCCTTTCCCCTCGTACAGAAAACGTCCATAAGGAGCCGCCGCCGCACATACTTTCCCAGTTCCTTGTAAGGATGTACTCTCAACTCTTGTTCGGTTAATGAAGTCTCCTGTAATCATCGGCATAAACGGAACCATACTGTCCATAACCATTCCATCAAGGAGGTACTGGGCTTCTTGGTACTGTCTGGAAAATCTGTCCATATTCAGCTTGATTTTCATATCTCCATCAACTACGGAGAATCCTTTAAAATGATGAATCTTGCTCATATTACTTACCCAGAATCTCAAAATGTGGAATCAGCGTATATGGACCGCCTACACTGGTAATCTTAAACACGTTATCCTTGTTCTCGTTCATATACTGGTAGAATCCATTCCGATAATCACCATCAGTTATCGTTCCACCAGTCCATTTGCCCTCCCAGAAGAATGATTCATCCGAGAATGTGATAGTATCTTCCAGAGCGTTGTTAATCTGTCTTTTCCACTCTTTAGGGGGCACCCATGGGAGAATCTTGCCATTCTTGTCAGTAATGATTATATCACCATTCTGAACAGTATAACGAATGTGTAACTGCGCGTTGTCAGTCACGTCTGGTCCGTACTTCTTGAGGATTGCCCCCTTGTCCGTAATGAGATCAACGCCGGATAAAACATGAGGATACCAGTACGCATCTCCTGTCGTGGCTGATTCGTAATAATTAAAAATCGTCACCGTTTTTTCGTACATGATACCCTCTCCTTAATATTATTCTTTCTGCACTGTCTGCTTAATAACCTGATTCACACCAGTAGCCGACAATCCGTTAAACATACCGACCGCAACTGCTGTTATATAGTCCGTTGCCGGGAAATCTGGGATAACTCCCATTCCGACTGCTCCGAGAACTCCACCAATAACCGCCATGATCACTGGAATCCATTCATCAGAGATTCTTTTTGATGCTTTGCAGCCCATTCCCACCACATAGCATATTGCTACGATAGAAACACATGAGCCTAATGTTGAAATGTCCATTATTTATCACCTCCCAAATCAATTTTTCCAGACATTAAATCTGGTAAAAGTGCGTCTCTTAATTCTATCAAGTACCTGTTTTCTTCATTGTTTAGATACATTATGTGTTGTTTCCACATCTGTAAAATCGAGAGCAGTATAGTTGATATATTGTTTTTGCTTCCGTTTTCAAATTTCATTTCTCCTGCTTTTTTCGTCATGGAAATAAAATTTTCTTTTTCGATTTTCTTTCCAGTAAAAGTAAGCATTTGATTCATGGAATCCGCTGTTTCTTCCGACTGCTTGAACATCTGGAATATGTCATATAATCCGATTGATTTTGCAAGTGTTTCATTCATTGTCAGTTTAAGACCATTTTTCTCATTAATAACTCTGTTTAAGTCATCAATGATTTCTCCATAATCTCTATGAGCAAAATCCTTTTCTTGAAATTCGATGTATCTTGATGACACAAGGCAGTAATCATTTTCAGAAATTGTTTGAACAGATACACTTTTTGAAAATTCCGGAATGTTTTTCTGGTTAATGATAGAATCAATAGCACTTTCCATCTGTTCATCAGAAAACACATTAACAGTTTTTTTGTATGTTCTATTTTCGTGGCTCGCCCCGCCAAACTGTCCATTTTGTTCTCTTTGTTCTACATCGCAAGTTTTGCGCATATCTAAAAAAGTAATATGTGTTGTCTCTTTTTTCTTATTCAGAGTTAAAAGGCAAGTTGGTATTGATGTAGCTTCAAACATTTTATCGGGACATAAGATAACTGATTCTATAAGGTTCTTTTCAACAAGATATTGTCTTATCCGTTTTTCGCTCGCCACTTCGGAAGACAATATTCCACATGGAAGAATCATTGAAACCTTTTCATTGCAGTTATCCAATGCAGTCAGAATAAAAGCGTAATTTGCATTGCTTTCTGGTGGTAACTCGCAGTCATTAAAGCGAGGCTGTAACTGTGCAAATGGCGGTATCTTCCACTTCATGTTATAAGGCGGATTTGAAATGCAACTATCTGGTTTTTCTGGTTTAAAATTTTCTGTCTTTTTTACAGAAGAATATTTATCGCCTTTCTTTACAAGATAAGTTGTGAAAACTTCATCCTGCAATGCATCACCATTTACAACGACTGCATCAATATTTCTTACTGCTAGATTAAAAAGTAGAATTGGGATAACCGTTTTATCGTACTCATAGCATACGAATTTCAATTTGTTATTCAGGTTCCACTTCTGAATAGTCAATGCACCACTTCCGGCACATAAATCATATACAGACTGTTCGTTTTCTGTCTGCACCAGTTTTCCAACAAATCTTGCCAATGAAACAGGCGTGTAGTCCTGCATCTTTACTTTTCTATCAGCAAGATAATACTGGAAAATCTTCTGCAACCAGTCAACGGATAAGTCCTCAACCAGATTACAAAATCTGTCAAAATATTCTATTTTTCCATTCAGCACAATTTCCATCAAAGAATCTGGAATCTGTTCTGGACTTTCAATATTCAACAGTTCTATTACTTTGCTAGTGAGTTCTCTTAATTCCATTTTTACACTCCTGCATACAATACTGGTATTCCATCATCTGTCCTTACTCCCATCAGAAGTGGTAAAGCCGCCTTGTAAAGTAAGTTGTTCGTTTTCTGCACGTCTCCGGCGGCGGCATATACTGCACTCCATTCCTTTGCACTCGCCCCGATCTGCTGAGGTGTTGCGTAAGAGATGGATTCACTGCCAGAAGATACAGAGGTTACAATGCCTGCCGTGCTACCACCGGACCCGATTGCGGTTGACGCACCACTCACAGCGGCATTGGTAGCATTCTTTTCAGCAAGCTCAATCTGATACATTAATTCAGCCAATGAACAGACCGCCTTTTTGATACGCTTCTGTGAGCGTTCGTTTGTTGGCAGTCCGTCCACCAGTCTGTCAAACGTCATTGCGTCTATAAAATCACTGGCTCTTTCTGCCAGTCGTGGAAATTCAGTTTCTGGCATGACATTGCCGAATGATTCTGTATAGAATTTATAGTCTGCATAAGCCATGCCAGTTACCTCCTAGTCGATTATCATTTTGCTGTTACAGTCGCGTGTCCAGCACTAAGCGCCTTATAGGTGCTGTCGCACTCAACCACTGTAATAACCTGCCCTGTTGCTGCTGTAATATCAGCTTCGCCATCCCATGCGCTCCAGTTCTTCACATTCTGTCCGTAGTCTACAGCAGTCTCAGAAGATGCAACTTTGTACTTGTACACATTTCCTGCGCTTGCTTTTGCCGGAGTAATGGTCACTTTAGTATCTCCACTTTTACTTCCTGCTGCGGAGTTTACAGTCAGAGTTCCAAGTGTCTGAGTTGCGTTGATGGTTCCAATAGCAATAGCGTCAATGTACTCTGCAAAGAGGGTAAGCCCCATGATTGCAAATGCTTCAGATACTGCTGTGTGGTAGTTACCCTGTGTATGGAATCCGATCAGGTTTGTCTCGCCAGATACGGTGTATACCAGACCAGCTCTCGCGAAGTCAGACTCGTTCGGGTCAACATAGTACAGAACGATATTCTCAACAGGTGTAGCGATAACCTGTCCTCTCGGAATCTCGCTGTCAGACAGTAAGAAGATTGTATTGAATCCCATAAAGTCTTTCATGTACTGGAATCCAAACTGGTTCTGAATAGAAATCTCAGCTGCTCCGATATACTCATACACATCCAGAATGTTGACAAATCCAACAACGCCGGTCACATTCCTGTGCATCTGTTTGAATTTGTTCTCAACCCGACCCTTAGCCATCGCCAGAGCCATCTGGAAAGTAGTTTCTGTGAATGTGAGGGTACCTGTTTTCAGATAGTCATAGAATCTTTCAGTGACATTGGTCTGAAGCTGGAAAAGGAATTCATCATCGGTCATCTGAACAGCGTTCTCATAACCGTGATCCTTGATTGCTTCGATAGATACAGCCTTTGCGTACTTCTCAATGCTCATTTCTGCATAAGGCTTTTCTTTTACAGTGAATTTGCTGTAAGGGATTTCTTCGCCCTCTTTAACATTTCCATCCTGCAATGTGCCTTCTGCGTATTTTGATTTAAGAACTGCTCCGGGTGTCTTTTTGATTGGACGCATGATACCAAGAATCTCGCGCAAGTGTTCCCAGTTTCTTTCAAATCTGGTGACGAAGTCAATCTCACGTGCTGTGACCTGGATATCATTTGTCATAATAAGATTAGCTTTTGCTGCCATATAAAAAATCCTTTCTACCCATAATTATTAAGGAGTATTGGGTTAGCGGCTATACTCTGGCGTATAGTCGGTGTAAAAAAATCACTGGAATAACTGGATATTCTGAGCAATTGCAGCCTGTCTCTCGGACGGGTCTTTGATCGCTTCGATATCTTTCTTTGTCATGCTTCCCGGTGTCTGCTGCTGTCCAACGTGAGTGGTAAATCTTGCCTGGCTCTGCTGAGCCTGCTGCTGGGATTCGTCCACGAAAGCGGATGCGTCAGACTGTTTCATCTGCTCGATCAGGTCATTTAATCCGAGGATTTTACCGTCTTTCAGCTTCAATCCTGCTTCCTTGATGTCTGCCATGACTGACTTCTTTGCTGCTTCGCTGGAAAACTTAACATCATCGAGTGCTGCTTTCAGAGCATCTGAGAAATCACGGTCATAGATTTTTGCATTAAACTCTTTTTCTGCATCTGCCGCTTTCTGCTTCCAAGTCTCTAACTCGGTCTTAACATTCGCCGGGTCGATACCGTCAAAACCTTTCAGGGTTTCCTCTGCTGTCTCAGCACGTTCTTTCCAGCTGTCTCGTTCTCCTTCGACCTTTAACAGAGTTTTTGCTACTTCTTTCGCATTCTTATAATGCTCAGAGAGTGCTTTCTTCACATCTGCCTGTTTGTCCTCCGGGATCTCGATTCCAAATGATTTTAATGTGTCAATAAGTTTCTGCATACATATCCTCCTGGTCGTGTTTATTGACCTGCCGCCGCAGGTATGGATTAAGCCAGTTAGACCACTGGCAAGGTAATCGAAAAGGGTGGACTCGAACCACCGACGTCAAGGACTATGCGTCCTCCGCTCTTCCACCTGAGCTACATTTCGTCAACCCGGATTCCCGGGTTAGCAAGGTGTTTAACGTGTCATGCCTGCCACGAGTTGTTCCGGGCGCCTGTCCGCCCATTTACCTTTTACAAGGAGGTGCGTACTGTCTATGCGAGCGAGCAAGTCATATAGACAGTAATGGCACGTGTCGGAAATTGCATCCGCTTTTCAACCTCATGCATCTTATGTGACAATCCGGCCACTGCATTTTCTATTAAGGACACGCACCCGAGAAAGGAGGAATCAATGAAAAATGTCTATGTCAAGTGGCGGAAACCACTTACGAATCTTCCTCATAAATACATTGTACCACAAACCTTTCCAAAAGTTGTGGTACATGTTTTAGCCAATTAGAGCATATCCCGGAGTTTTTCCACGTATCTCTTGACAAGATCACGTTCTTCCCGGCACTCTGCGTCCTTGGACATGTCGCTCATTTCTGTTGTGAGTTCGTCCAGATGTTCTTCCAGAGCGGCAAGCATCTTTCTTTTACAGTCCTCAGACTTGCCGGAACGATAGCTCTGTTTCTGCGTCATATAGTCATCGTAAGCGTCTCGCCCATCAGAACGGCTGTAATGTCCTCTAACATAATGCTCACCGCGTCTGGCATAAGAACTACCTCTGTCGTAATCCGGCATCATTCTGCCATCATTTGAACTGTATCTCCCCATGCTGTCACGCTTTCTTCCACGCTCGCTGTAATCACTGCCATAATCTCCGCGCATCTCATCAAGGACGGTGTTGTAATACTCCACTTTCTTGTCCCAATACTGAGTGTTTTTGATGTCCTTATACATATCAATCAGCTTGTATGTCATGTCCAGATTCCCAGTGGTCAGTCCGCTATCAGCGATTTTGGAAAGCTCGTCTTCTATTCTTGCGCATAAGTCTTTAATATCTCTCATAACTGCACCTCCTACGCTTCTCTAGTCACGACAATGTTTGCGTTCGCAACAGAAATCGCCTGATCGCTTGTGTTCTCCACTGCGATATTAACGCAACAGCCGCGAGGAACGTCAATATAGATACCAGAGGACACGTTATTATACTGATCTACTGCCGCCGGTGTGGAAATCATCTGGGAAGAAAGAACTGGTTCCCCGGAGATTGCCAGTGCAAGGGAGATAGCCCCTGCGGTACCGCCTGTCGGAACAGCAATATTACCAGAAAAATCTACGAAATACCGTGCTTTGCACTGATTTGTGATTCCTCTCAGGGTAACAATTCCACTTCCCTCTCTGTGCTGAATACAGTTAGAACCTTTGACTGCTGTATTTGCAAAAACTACATTACCATTTGCCGCTACGGTCTGAGCAGCTACATTTACATATTCTGCCATGTTTATTTTCTCCTTTCATATCACAAAAGGACAGGTCTCAGCCTGCCCCTCTGTGTAATACGGCGTAAGCCGACATTCGAATCAATCGAAAGATACTCTCGATATGAAGTTATCAGCAATTACATCCAGTGTTGCATCCGCATCCGTAATATGTGTTCGGATTAGGAACCTGATATGCTGGAATCGGTGCCGGATTGATTGCATTAATGAGCTGCTGCGTCTGAGAAGCCATCGCGGTTGTAAGAAGTGCGCTCTGGCGATCCTGAGAAGCGGCACGCCTGAGGTCATTGTTCTCAGCCTGTAAGTTAGAAATCTTTTCATTGCAAAGATAATCAAGAATGGCTCTTGTTCCAGCGTTCTGGCTGTCAATAATGTCTCTTGTGTTGCTATTCATGGTGTTCTGCAATGCACAGGTGTTCTGCGCCATGTTGTAGTTTACGCCCTGGATAGCTTCCCTGGTTTCACAACAGCAGTTCGCAAGCTGAGCCTGTAAAGCATTTGTATTCTGCATATTAGCTACAGTATCAGCATTGATTGCCTGCTGGATTCCAAAGCCAGTCTGCATGATGTTTGTGTTGATTCCGTTAAAGCCGGTAAGCATACCGTTATTCATGGCATAGAATCCATCGCACAGGCCGTTGTTGATTCCGTCAAGTTTACTGATTACTGCGGAGTTATCAAATCCTCTCTGAATGTCCGCCTGAGTAGCTGCTGTGGCTGCATATCCGCCGCCGTTGCCATTATTGCCCCAGCCGTTGTTTCCCCATCCGCAGAATACGAACAAGAAAAGCACAATAAGCCACCATGCACCATCTCCACCAAACATGCCATCATTTCTGTTATTTCCAGTTAAAAGAGCAACGTCTGATGCTGTTAAATTTCCATCCATAGTTATAATCTCCTTTTTATGTATTTACATCAATCTGGCCAGATTGTAATGTACTATTTCATATTCTTCAGCAGATTCTGAAACTGTCCTGCCATCTGCTGAACCTGATTAAGCTGTTGCTGAGAAATCTTCCCAGACTGTAACATCTTTTCAACTTCTGCTTTCGGGTCCCCCCTAAAATTCTGCTTAAACTGCATAAACTGCTGTATCATCTGCATTGGTCCGTTACCCTGTGGCATCCCACCACCGAGAGCATTGAATAATGGATTACTCATCTGCATTTCCTCCCTTGACCGCTGATTCCTGCACGGTATTAGATCTAACAGGTTCAGAAAAAGAATTTAATCGGTTTATGATAGATTCGCATTTGCCCTTCAAATCGTCATATTCCTGTCTGGTGACATATTTACTGTCCATGTTCTGAACAGGCTGTTTAGGTGGCATCTGAGTGCCTATTTCGTGATACTCAAACGTCCGTAATGGCTGAGGCATACCGGAAACGTCTGTGGATTTTATAAAGAATTTTTCACTCTCACTGTCCATCAGCAGAACACTTGTCCCAGGTGCGACCAGATAGGATTTTGCACCGACTTCGCCAGATACCCACAGGATACCATTGTTGTTCTGTTGGGGTTGCTGTACTGGTTGAGCTGGCATCTGAACAGGCTGTTGCTGAAATTGGTTCATCTGTCCCGGAACACCAAAACTATATTGATAAGGATTGTTATATAATGCCATCTTATGCACCACCTTTCTGATTATATTTTTGCATAAAAAAAGAACCGGAAACAGTTCGTTTCTGGCTCTAATTAGTGTCTAAAAAGTATCAACACACTTTAATTATTTTATTATTCACCCTCCGGCTTAATCGTTTCGCCGTGGATATACTCACGTTCATTTTCTCAGCACAGTATTCAAGAGTGCGTTCCTGGCATCTCAGCCGGAACAGTCTTTCTTCATCCGGTGTAAAATTACACTCTGTCAAGAACCTGTCTATATCTTTCTTAGTGAATACATATAACTTCATGAGCATACCCCTTACTAATGCTAACGTTGATTCTGTGCAAGATAATTTGTAAGCTTCTGTTTTGTTTTTTTTAATTCCTCCACATTGTTGCCGCTGATCTGACTGTCCAGCATGGTCGACAATACTTCCAAAATTAATGAATCTCGTTCTGCAATTCTCCGAAGACTTTCATAATCTCGTCTATCATGTTCTTCCAGTGTCTCTACTCGCTTATTGAGCCGGAACGCCGGAGTAATCCATTTAAAAATTACGGCTGCCGCCCCTCCGACAATGGACACCCCTCCGCAGATAGAGAGGAAAATCTGTACAAATTCTGATATGCTCATTTATTCTCCTTTTCCCAGTAATATACTGGGATCTCGTTGCCGGAATCCCATGTATCGAAATATTTGCCCTCTTGTACTGTCACCACATGACCATCTATGCAGAGGATATATGTGCCTGTCGGATGATCTATGCAAAAGTCATTGACTGTATAGATATATCGTTCTGATTGTTCTATCAGCTTGCGTCTGTATCCATGCTTATAGAGGTACGCTCCCCAGACATAATTTGCACTTGGCATATCTGACAGAGCGCACGCCTGTATCATTAATCCGGTAAATACCGTTTCCCAGTCGAACCCGGTTGCTTTGCATATTGCCCGGACAGCACAATCCCCAACTCGATTCCCGGCAGGATTTGGATTATAATATTCCCATCTATCCATCAGTCAATCCCCTTTGCTGTCTTATATCGTTTTGCCGCTCCTCTGGCTTTTGCGGCGTTCTGGCGATTCCACTTAGCTATCATGAGCCGGTCTTGCAATTCCCTCAGGTCATTCTGCTTGCAGTAATCTTTGTATGCAGCATTTTGTTTCTGTAAAAGATAAGACTTCCGATCAAGGTCTTGTTGTAATGCGAATTTCGCCTTTTCATCCTTACAGTTATCAACCGCCGCTTGCATTCCGAGAACTTCTCTCTTTGTCTTTCGAATCCTCCGCTCATAAGTACGTTGCCTCTGTTCCTTTTCGTACTGTTTGCCTTTGTCCACCCTATCCTGTTCAGAGAGTTCCGCATAAGGATTGAATTCCCCGTCACTGGCTCCAAAGCTATGCCGACAGTTGACTCCTGACAGTCCACTAGCCGTTCCGTATCCGGTCAATGAGAACGGTGGAAATTTCTTGCTCTTGCCAGAACGAGAATATATCTTGCCTTGCCACCATGAGTGATTTCCCGGATTCTCGCCGCCGTCACCTGTTCTGGCTCCTATGTGTGCGCTGACCAGAACTAAATCCCAGTTCATTTCTTCCATGCGTTTTAGAGATATATCTCCCGCAGCCTGAGCCACACCGGTTCTGACAGAACGTGCAACTGCTGTTTCAATCGTGTCTTTTCTGCCAGATGGATATGTGACGGTGACACCATCTGATACAACGTTATTAACTGCCTCTTTGATGGCTTGCGTATATCCAACTGCCCCAGTCATCACATGATTATATGCAAGGTCGCATTGCTCAATATAGAGCCTCTGAGCGGCACTTGCGGTGGTTCTTGTGAAGTTTTTCCACTCGCCCATAGTTGCAAGCATATTCCGTTCCATGAGCCTTATCATAGCCGGTGACTGTTCGAGCGGTACAGGGCTTAATCCTGCCGCCTTGTATATCTTATCATCGTAGTTCATTGCAGTGATTCCAGCATCTTCAAATGCTTCAAGAAGTTCCTGCTGTTCGCGTTTGGTATATCTGGATAGTTCCGCTAGAATGTCCTCTAGCAGTTCACCGGATTCCTGTAGCGTTCTGATTCTCCATGCATCGGCATTGGTCAGAATATAGTCTTCACCTCTGCCAATCCTTGCCATCATTCTCGACACGATCTCAGAGACGATATACTGATGCAGCTCTTCTGCAATTTGTTCACTGCCCTCTGTTATCCGGCGCAAATATTCAGGACTAAGCATAGTATATCACCTCTTTCATCAAAAGTCGTGGTACATGTTTTAAAAATATGCTACAATCAACCTATTAAGGAGGTGTCGCAAAATGTTTTTAAAACTAAAAATTTATTGCACTTGTAATTGCAACTATTACGTAAATGAACAAATTAACACGGAAAAGGTAATTTGTCCAAATTGTGGTAAAGAACATCCGTCTTCATCGCAAATCATATCTATGCTTCGCATGGCTAAGTGCATTAATGATGGCAATGTCCCTGGTGCAAATACAGTGAGGACATTTGCTGTATCTAAGCAAGAAGATTCTGACTGCTAATAATGTTATCGCAAAGTGGAGAGGGGTTTTAATCCTCCCCACTTTTTACTTAATTCACTAAAGCCCTCTTTAGTTAATTACATAAATGTTCTCATAAATCCCTCATATTCATAGGATACACGTTCCTGTCCCACTTCGTTTAGGTGAATTAGGTCTAAAAAAAATGTTTTTCGGACATTATCATTCCATGCCCAAATTCCGCCCTGCTTATTGTTTTTGCAATGCCAACCAACAAATTTACAAGCACTTTCGATGGAACCAATGTAATCTGTTTGCTCTTGATAGTAATAAGGAGTAATAAACATCACTTGAGCCAAAGGGAAATTCTCTGCTAAATATGTGAAAACAGTTCTCAAAGCACCAAATAAATTGGTTGTATCCGTGTTTCCGCTTGTCCACTTCCCTAATTCAACTTTACTATTTCTGTCATTTGTCCCCATATGAATGACAATAATGTCAGGATTGTTATCGATTTTTTTTGCTTGTTCAAGTAGACAATTTGCGTCGGCGTCACCATGCCCGGTAGTGATAAACATTCCATTTTTTGCAAACTTTTGATATGCCATACCATTTCTGTTAGCAATCTTGTACGCCCAAGTCTGTTCCTCTTTTAAAATATGACCCTTTGCCATGCTATCACCTAGAATAGCCATTGTTTTTCCATAAAGTCTATTTTCAATTTTGCTGGTTTTTAATTCTGATACATCTTTTTTTAATTCTGATACATCTTCTGTAATTATAGAATATTCATATCCAAATGGATAATATTTATCGGGAGTTTCAATGCTTGTGAACATACATCTAGCCTTGACAGTTTCATCACTTGGAAATGTTACTCTTGCGTATTTTGAACCATTAGGGGAAGTACAAGACGATGCATGGAAATAGCCACCTGCAATAAATGTTTTCGATGAATCATAAAAACAAATATAAGATACATTATCACTTTTTACTGCGCCAATCATCTGAAGTGCATAATATGTTTTGTTTTCCTGCACATCAAAATAATCAGATGTAACAAATCTTGTATCACTTGCCACATTTCCGTTATCCATCAAATAACCACCAACAGCGTTGTCTTTGTTAAATCCATTGATTAACTCTTTATAAATTGTATTATCTATATCTTCCTTTAGTGAACCAGTTTCCACTTTCAGCGAAGCAACGTCCGTCTTATTCTGTTCGATCTGCTGTGCCTGTTCTGTCGTGGCTCCGGGCTTGACCGGATTCTTTTCAAGGTACTCATTTACTGCATTTTTGATTTCTTCCGGCGAAATTTCACCGCCAATTCCTTTTAAACATAATTCGTATAAATACTTCTCTTTTCTCGTGATCGGCTTCGGAATTTCGCCTGTATAATCACCTGTCAAGTACGCAAGATATCTTTCTTCCCTTGTTACTGGTTTGTCTGCCATCTTTTTACTCCTCTCCGAATAGTGTTGGCTCGTCTGGCTGAGCTTCTTCGACCATTGCTTTTGCTTCTTCCTCAGTCATTCCCTCAAATTTTACGAAATACAACCATGCCGGAACCTTGCCAGTAGTCACATACTGCCACCATCTTGCACGATCGTTTTCACGCACATACAGGATGTCTCCGAAATCATAATTGACTTCGTAAGCTCCGACTGGTGCAAGTCCGTACAAGTCAGCGTAAACGTTCAATGCGTAGATTACTTCATCCAGACAGGATTCCAATTTGTCCCTTACATCCTTGATGAACTGTACTGTTCTCTGCTGTTCCGCTTCTACTCCTGTAGCCGTCTGAATGCCGCTAGATTCGTTAAATACGAAATACCCATTGGAGAATCCAATCTTATATCCTAACTGGCTTAAAAGGGCATTTATGCCGCTTATACGGGTATCTGTGTTAAGTATCGGATTTATTTCCTGATAGAAAGACCCTGCATCATCTCCAAAAACATTCTTCACATAATCTGGAAGCCCAAATTCTTTTGATCTAAGTTTCATGGCTTGTGGTGTCATAGAGGATACAGGTAATCCACTTGGAAGGAGTAACCTTTCATCTGCCAGGACAATCCTCTTAGAATCAAGGATTTCTTTTGCGTTTCTGCTGTATGCAATGTCGAGGTCTTTCAGTTCTTCGATAGCTTCTGCAAATATCGGAAGTCCAAGTGGCGTACTGATGTCCACATTGTTCGCCTGTGGTGTCCGCAGCACTCCATATAGAGGCCCGTCCAGCTTCTCGCCATTTGCCTTGAGAATCGGCGGTGTATCTGCCATGAGGTCAGCCCACTTGGTCTGTTTAAGGTCGATCTTATCTCCGATGCTCTGAGGGGATTTTGACACATAGGCTCTGTTGGAGACATAGTACGGATAGGTTGTCACGCCGTCCACGGTGGTTTTAACAAATCTATGATATTCGAGCCTTGTGTAGTATTTCCGTCCAACAGTATAAGAATCCTTAAAAATAATCCCTTTGATTTCCTGATTGTCGTAATCTACAATCATCACATCTGCCGGAGTGAATACGTCAAGGCTCTCACCGTTTGGCTTAATAAATACCGTTCCATAGGCACAGCCGTACTCTACCCAGTGCCGAATCTGGAAATATGCCTTGTCAATTTGTTCCTGTAGCCACGTAGCCCTTGCGGAACCGTCAATCTGAATGCCAATCGCCAATGTTGCGAGCCGAGCTGTCTCTGAGCAGACAGATTTCGCAAAATTAATCGTCTTGATATTGTTCTTATCATCTAACCATTCCGGCGCGCCTCTATAGATGTTCGCACACCGGTTAATCAACGATTCCATTTCTGGAAATTCTGCTGCCTGGATATTGAAGTCCTCTTCGGCTTGTTTTTTGAAAATCATGTTAAACCACCTTTTTAGTGTTGTTATAAGTCCCATTTAATTTACCTTTTAAAATCCATCCATCTTACAGAAGTATCTCGCACAATAATGTCTTCATATTCTACAACTTTTAAGATTTCGTTAATGTCAGATGATCCATATATTTTTAAACCGATGCTTAAGAATTTATTTATTTTATCTGAAAAGTACCTATCTAACATTTTATGCACTGTACCCCCTTCTGTTAAATAACGGCTCATAAGCATATCTAAGCGCCGAGATTGCATGATCGTTTCCATCAGGATAACCGCTTATTACATTTCCCTCTTTGTCCCGATCGTACTCATATTCTGTGATTTCTTTATATGCGTTCGGTGTTCGCTTCGGGTCAATGACTATGGTCTTTGTTTGTAAGAATTTAAAACCATATTCGATACTTCCCGGCCCTTTGGTTGCTCCTCTGGCAGGAAGTCCGGCATCCCGGAAGTCGTTCACGGATTTAGGCTCAGCAGAATCACATATCATCGTATAATCGTCATAGCCTTTTTTCTTGATCCAATCAGCGGTCTTGGAGTTGCTCCATTTATTTACATACAATTCGTCAATCAGATATATCTTCTCTCTGGCGGAATCATAATAAGTTCGGAGATAGCAGAAGGCATCCGGGTACCATCCATAATCTACACCAGCGAAAATGCGATCCATGTGGCTGATTTCTTCGTCTGTAATATCTCTAATCTCTAGATATTCAAATACGTTTCCGCCGTCACCATTTGGGACACCCAGATATTCATGCTCATAGGCTTCTGGATTGATTTCTTTCAGATGCGCTGCATCGTCAATAAACTTCTGTCCGAGCCACTCCGCCGGGGCTTCCAGATAACTTGAATGATGAATAACTCTTTTCGGGTTAGGCGTGAGCTTAATCCTGTTTACCCAGTTTGATTTTGATTTTGGCGGGTTATATGATGAAAAATCATAGGATTCATCGCCACCACGAAGCACTGACTGATTAACAGAACGTTCCTGGGCATCTCCCTTCATTTGATCTTTTTCCTCTTTCCAGAGGATCCCAATGTAGCCAAACTCCGGCTTAATGGATTTTAGTTTGGTTTCATCGTCCAGACCACGGAAGTATATTGTCTGTCCCGTCTTAATATACTTGATCTCAAGCGGTGACACCTTGCATTCAAATTCTTCCATCAGTCCGAGTTCGTTGATAGCCCATTTCATGTTAGCATATACAGAATCTTTCAGAGTGCCGGCCACCTGTCTTGTAATGCAGGCGTGCATCTGGGGGTTATTCTTGATAAGCTCAACAATTTTAAAAGCCACGAATGAAGATTTCAGGCCGCCTCGGCCGCCCTCGAATACATATTCAATGTTGGGCTTAATCTGTCGGTTAATGTCCACGAATGCCTTGCCGAGTACTCTGGCAGGAAGTTCGTATTTACTTTCGTCAGATTTTGATACAGCTACCAACTGTTCCCATTTGTCTACTGCCTGCATATTTCCTTTGATAGCTTTATCGTATACAGCAGCTACAATACAGGCATTATTATTTGCGTCCTCATCAGATATTCCCATCTTTGTGAGCTTCTTCTTTGCAGCAGTCGGGGCAGGGTTCTCAGCTATCATTTTTGCTAATTCAGAAAGGGTTTTCTTTTGACGACGCGCCTGGCCTGATGCAATGCCGCCTTTTTGACCGTTCTTCACTGCTTCCTCACTGCTTCGACCAGGTTTAAAAGGCTTTAAATTTTCCTCATTTGCCATCCTATCAACATCCAATCATATCCTTTCTGAATTAAGCTATAAACCCCATAATAACACTTCTGAGTATATTCTATCACAGGTCAGTAGAAAAGTTGTGGTACATGTTTGAGGAATTTTGCGTTAAAAAAGAGCCGGTATTTACCGGCTCTCTAATTTTATTCGTTACTTTGTAATTTTCTGATTACTTCGCCCTGATCTCCCGGACACCCCATGAAGCATTCCGGGCAATGTTCGTAGAATGCACATCTGATGCAGTCATGCGGACTGATTGAGCTGCAATATTGATGCAGCACTGTGAATGCTGATACGGCAAGCTGTGGGGTTATGTCTGGTGTGAGCTTGTCTGACATATTTATCGCTCCTCTCTTACCATCTTTAACGTAAACTCTGAAACATTTGGATATGAGATCGCAAACTCTTCTTTTCCATCCATTTGATTCATAAACCATTCAAATACAGAGGCAATTGTCATATCGGTTACGTCTTTTTTCTCACCAACCCATAAGCCTTTTTCTTCGTTTACATTCCCGTAGTAAATGGTATTTGTAATAGGGCTAACGCCCATTTTCTTGACAGTTTTATAAGCCATTTTTCATCTCCTCCAATTTCTTCTCAGCTTCTTCACGTGTGGCAAATACTGTCGAATTCCAAAAATACAACATTCCTAAAGTAAAAAATTTTTCAAAAATAATAGGATTTTGTTTATCTCTCGTAGAAATCCAATATACTTTATAGCCTAATGGTACCGGCAATCTCACAAGCAAGCCCTGTTCTTCTAACTGCTCGTATTCTGCTAGCTTTTTGCAAACTTCATTTACCAGATTGCAATTATTATCAATGCACTTTCCCATTCCGCAGCATGGCTCTTCAAAGCATTTAGGAAAGTAAGCGTTTCCAATCTCAGTTATCTTTGTTAATCTCTCCATCTACTTCACCTCCTGTAATCTCATCAATACACTGATTCCGTCCATCGACCATCCCACACTGATAGTCTGTCATATCATTCTCGGCAGTGCTTTTCTCCGGCAATGGCTTCAACGGACACCAATCGGGTATAATACTCAAATCTGTAATATCTCTATTGTTTACTCTACAGAACGGGTGAAGCACTCCACTGCGTAAAACGCATAAAGCACAATATTTTGGCGTATCTATCACTAATACTGATTTACTCATTCCAGCACCTCCTGTAATAAATTTCGATCGTCAACCGCATTTCCAATAACGACTACTTTCTTCGCCCAATACGAGAAATCTTTTAGATAATTGGTTTCTTCTGGAAAATCTACATAAAATCCTAAATTTCCATTACCGTATTCTCCAAACTTAACAACAGCCGCAACTGCGCCATACTGGATGATGTCATTCTCCCAGATTCTCTTACCATTCTTATCAGTCAGTCCCGTGAACTGGCAGAGGGTTTTTGGATCAACTAATTTCATTCTGTCTGTTATTAAAAAGATGATTGGCAATATACTCGCTTTTTTATACGGCTGAACAATATAACAATATCCGCTGTCAATATCTAAATCTATGAGGCTCCCTTCTATCCATTCACCATTATCAATCCGCTTTGCCTTGAAAAGAATTTCTCTCATTCAACTCCACCGCCTTTCACGATTTCGATTGCCCTACTCAGCCCAGCATTGTATCCTTGATGTACGTCAGATAAGATACATTCCGATTCAATGAATTTATCTCTTTTTAATTCATTGATAACCTTGTCCACATCAAAAGCTGTCAGCTGTCTGTTAATACAATCAATAAACTCTTTCTGGTCAGAGCTAATGCTTGTACCAATTTCCCAAATTTTGATGTATTTAATTAATTCGTCTGCATCAATCAGTCTGCTCATTCAATCGCAACCTTCTTTCTCATCAAAAACCAAGTTAACTCTGAACACATCCGTCCCTATTGCCGAAAGACGGCTTATTTTTAAGTCATAAAACGGTTTCAGCAGCTTCGAATCGGCATTGAATGTATCGTAATCTTCCCAGCTTCTACTCGGATAGCACATCTGGACTTTCTTGCCGTTCTCAATATCTGCACCAATTGCCTCTAATAATTCAATTAATTTCATTTATTCTCTCCTTTTAATCACTCGCCATGAAATTGCCAAGACACAACACGCATGCTATAATATTGAGCACCAGAATATCCCAGTTCTGATTTATTGTATCCGCAGGAATACACACAGCGTTCGCAACGCCTAAAGCTAATGAAAAATATTTATTCATCCTCCCAAAATTCGCTAAACGGACATTCTGGACACCTACAAACCAGTTCTCCGTCTTCGTCCATGTAGTAGTCATCTCCATACCCGCCACATTCATAGCAGTAGTCAGGATCGTAATTAGGATTTTCAGTCATTTTTCATCCTCCCACACTCCCAATAACCGCATTCTTTCATACAGTACAGCGACGGTCTTGCGTCTGTATCCGTAAAAGTCTTTCGGGTTCATCGGGATATATCTTTCTCTACTGATTTTCCTATAGCTTTTCCGGTGTAGGATATTCTCAATAACCATATCCGCTATCACCGTGTTTTTCGGGCAAGCTGACAAGGCGGCACCGGAAAGTAGGTATCCGTACTCTGCCGGGAAGTCTTTCAGCATCGTATTCAGTTTTTCAATGTCCTCTGCCGGAATACCGTAGTCTTTCAGTTTTTTATTCCTTGTCAGCATACCGTTCTCCTTTCTACTCGTCTGGGTGATGCTTGTCGTACATGATCGCTATGCACACAAGGCCAGTCGCTCCGACTATGATTCCAAGCGTAAGTCCTAGCAAGAATGTAATCATGATTTGTTCTCCTTATACAGTTCTGGAAGTGACATCCAGGCAATAACTTTATACATCTTTGTTCCTCCATGCCCATCTGAATATTTATCCCATTCAAGATACCCATATTTATTTTCATTCCAGTATCCGGCATTCCCAAATCTCAGATAATTCGCAATTCCCATGGATATTTCAGGCGTTCCATATATCTTTTCAAGAGTTACAAGACACTCTCTTTCGTCTTCCGGCAATCTCTCACTGACTGGAATCCATCCGTTTTCTTTCTCGTCATCCATATTTTCGATATAATCCATGATTTTAAGTCCCAACTCGTAAGCTGTTCCCTCAAAAGGTCTTCCATAAGGATTTATTGTCCTTTTTATGTAATCGTATATTTTATGTTTATCACTCATACTTTCACCTCAGAATCCGCTGGCATCTGAAAGACCATTTTATTCATAAGCACTTCTCCAATAGCTTCAGCCAAAAGTTCATTTTCTTTCGATGCTGACGCTTCTGCGAACATCTTTCCGATATTTGGCACTGTCATTGGAATCAACTCTGCGTCTGCATAGGCTTCCTGGATCATATCCAGTACTTTTATAACTTTTGCTTCTGTCGAATACTCTCCAATATCATAAATAGCATCACCATTACTAGCAAAAATTCTTAATCTATCATCGCCCACTTCTATGCTTGATACGTTGTTCATATTGATTAATATGCTTTTATCCTGACTTCTGATTAACATTTTGTGTCCTC
>CEAB01063221.1_pt1 | contig 33060 bp, 25 predicted proteins | sample 557651 | NCBI WGS metagenome assembly CEAB01 (sample SAMEA3182046, study PRJEB8094) | gut metagenome | biome: human; feature: gut; material: Stool; isolation source: human stools | place: Canada | collected 2011-11-15
AGTTCAGGGTGACGGTTTGTTGGGTCAAGACCCAACCTACAATGCTACAGTTGAATCGGAATATGTTTCAATATTAGTCGAAGAATTGTTTAAATGCATTGTTATATCTGTATATGAGAAATCTTGACTTTCTTCTCCCTGCGCTTTTTTATTTACAGTTTCGTTCAATTTTGTTGTTTCCATTTATTTCTCCTTTTTCCAATTCTTTGGTACATATAACGTGATAGTTGGATCATCTTTTTTCCTACTATAATATCCATAAGCATCAAGAATAAATATTCGTCCATCTTTTAATCTATGTAATTGGGGGCGGTTTGAGCTATCCTTAGCTTTTGGTGTAAAAACAGACTCACCGGTTTCAATATCAAATATTTCAGATTTCCATATAGAATCTCTTTTCCATAGCAGTTCTCCTCTTCTTACCCCTCCAACAAACATTATTTTTTTATCATCCAGTCTTACACAATTGCCATAGCGTCTGGGAGATTTTAATTCTCCAAGATATTTAATTTCATCTTTATTAAAATCAATTAAGTAAACTTTTTTATACCAAATATAGTTTTTGTCGGCACGTATTGTACTGAAAATGTATCGTCCGTCTTCAAGGTCAACTTCTGGTTGAAGCCCAGTAAGTCCATCATAACCAAAATCATGTTCTTTATTTGATTCTTGAACTTTTTTATTTTCTAAATCAATATATATAATTCTCAATTTATCTTTACTAATAGGGTATATTTCGTGTTTATCTTTCTTATAAGTAACCACGTAAACCAATTTTTTATCTTTTGTTTTAGAAATAATTCGAGTATTTAAAAATTTTTTCCAATTACCATCATCCAGTTCAAGCGAGTCAATTTTTCCTGTTTCCGGATCATATATTTCAACAGTTTCTTTCATGCATATTGCAACTTTTCCATTTGATAAAGGAATCAATTTTTGGAATGGATTATATCTACCTCTAACAAAATTGTGTATTGATCCTTTTTTGATGAATTTTTTAGTTTTAATATTATATTCCCAAACATACTTTGATTCTTCAGGCACAGATAAGCCTCTCTCAAACACATTAAGATTTTGAGGATTATTTTGAAAAAGTTCTCTTATTATATTTACTTTTTTGTCAAATGAATAATTATCCCAATAACGACAATATATAGGATATTTTTCTTTAATTTTATTAAATTCAGGCTCTATATTAAAATAATAAAGAATTAAATCTGGCAGTTTTTCATATTTATCAGGAATACTTGCCCAGAGCGACACATTAACATATAATATATTACCATTTTTTAATTGTATTGCGCGAGGAGAGTAGTTATCACCTTTCAAATTTGGACCCTGTGACCACCATAGGAATGTATCATTCATTCCAAACCTTTTCACATTATAACTACCTTCTGTAAATTCATTTGTAACAGGGTTATAAATGCTCGCAGAAGCAGGAAAAAAAACTCTGTCATCTTGCAAAAAAATGCAATCATTATTAATGTGAGTTTTATGTTTTACATTCAATTTTTTATAATGCCCCTCCCCTGCAATACAAGGAGAAGAACAAACAAAGCAAAAGAGCGTTAAAAAGAAAATTGACAACAAAAATGCACAAAAAATCTTTCTCATGTTGGGTTTTTTAGTCAACATTGCCGAATTTTTACTATCTTTCTCATTTTCAGACAAAAAATTTACACTACTTTGCTCAGAATTATAAACCATTATACAAACTCCTTATACATCAAAAGTATTATACAAATTTTTGACAGGTATTGCAACTGGGGTTGTATTAGGTTTTGAAACAGATTCTTCGGGTGCTGTTGTCTTGGATTTCCTTTACAAAGCGAAGAATCTATTTGAAGAGAATCATTTTGTTGGGTTAAAACCCAACCTTCGGTGATTTTGCATAGCAAATACCTTTTTAGAACAAAATACGATTAATAATATTCTTACAAACGCTTATCAAAAGCAAATATAAATGTTAAAATAGATTTTATGCGAAAAGAATTTTTGAGAAAGTTATTATACATAACAATAAGCACTTTTGCAGTTCTCGTATTATTAGAAATATCTTCAATATTTATCAGCGGATACGCGTATCAAAAACACGGCAAAAATGCGTTGCGAATAGGGGTAAAATATTCCAAAGATGTTATTATCCCGACTGTCGGATTTTTTAACACATACAGTTCTTCAAGCACAAATTATGATATTTTCGCAAGACCACCTGTCGGACTCGAATACACAAAATCTCCAATAACCGTATTCGGCTGCTCTTTCGCGTTTGGGCATTACCTCAAAAACAACCAAACATTCAGCTACAAATTATCAAAACTAACCAAACGCCCCGTATACAATCGCGCCGTTCCGGGGGAAGCATTTGCGGAAATGTATCATCAAGTCACAAACAAAGAATTTTACGACACCGTAAAGCCTTGCGACAACGTGTTTTACATAATAATGTTCGACCATTACAGACGACTTTTGTCCACGACGTTTGAACCTTTTGAATATTTTCAAAGTTACAACTACAAATACGACAAGAAACAAGACAAACTCGTTTTGACCAATTATTTGCCGCTTTACAGGTTTTTAAATTCGTCCTATCTTTACAGAATTTTGAAATCAAAACAAATCTCAGCTTATCTTGAAAACCCTAAAAATACAGACGAATTAACCGATTTAGCCGTAATTCACCTTGTAAAAACAAAAGAAGAATTAGAAAAGAATTGGAACAAAAAAACAAACTTCATTGTAATTACATACCAGCCTCAACATGTGCAATACTATGATTTATTAAAAAAGAAACTTGAGCAAAACGGCTTTGTCACAACAGACACGGACATTCTTACAAAAGAGAATTTAGACCTTCCCAAATACCAATTCGCGCAAAATCTTCACCCGACAGAAGAAGCCTGGGAGTTGTTAACCCCGCTAATCGTAAGTGATTTACACGAAAAAGGAATTGATTTATAAATCTGATTTGTTTTTAAAACCAATAAAAGTTTCCAATACAATTTTTTACAATGTTATTTCATTTGTAATTCATCCGCAAATTTCGGAACGATTATATCCCACGCTTTGGCTGACGGATGAAAATTATCCTGCACATAGCAATCTTTATCGGACAATTTATACCCCAATAAGTCTGAGAGCCAAACAACTCTGTAATCGGCATTTTTTAAATAATCCAAAAACTCTTGCGTACAAACTCCGCCCCAATTCTTATCGTCAAAAACAAAAAGAACTATTTGCGCATTAGGGTAATCTTTTTTCGCAAGTTCAAACGATTTGTCGAGCAGTTTTTCAATAATAAGTTCGTATTTTCTCTTGCCCCAAGCCTCATTCTTAATTTTTTCCTGAATGGCAATTGAAGAATAAGTTGAATAAATCAGAGGAAAAAGAATTTTTTTCTTTTGAAGTTTATCATTTTTCAATTCATAGGTAATTTGCAACTCGGGCGCCAAAATCCAACCTCTGTTTGTGGAAATTTTTGCCAAATGCTCTTCCGTTAAGGTATAAACAATAAAATCAGCAGAGGAAATATCTTTTTTAACAAGATTATTCTCAAACTGATAATACATAAAAGGAACAGCAACTGTCGGGAATGCCCTGTTATAAACAGTTCTGCCCGTGTAATCGGAAAGTTTCTTTGAAAATGTTTCATCATCCTTTAGCCAAGTGCCGTAAGTATATGAGCAGCCGAACAAAATCACCGCACCCTTATTACCGTTTTTATAAGACGTCGGACGAAATCCTTTTTTCTGTTCCTCAAAATCCGTAATTTTTGCACGATGATACTTCAAAAACTTCAAAGACCCGACAGAGACAACTTCTTCGGGCATATATTTCGCATATTTATCAAAAATAATTTTATGGAAATAAACTTCTACACAACACAAAGCAATCAGAATGACTACAATATTTATGAATATAACCTTTGCGATTTTCATTGAAAAATTGTAGCATTTTACGTTTTCGCAGTCAAATTCGTTGAAAAAACAAAAGATTTATCGTATTTTAAAATTATAATAAAACAGAAATACCGAAACATTAAAAACATTATGGGTAATTTATTTTTTTACATTACATCAGTCATAATAATAACGCTTATCCCCGGCCCCGACTTGATTTTCTTAATAACACAAGGGCTGACAAAAGGAAGAAAAGAAGCCGTTTTCACCGCACTCGGACTGAGTTCGGGATGTTTGTTTCACACGGCACTTGCCGCATTGGGCGTCGCGATAATTTTCAAACAATCAATCATCGCCTTTAATATACTAAAAATTCTCGGCATTATTTACCTGTTTTATCTTGCTATAAAAGCATACAAAAATGCCGACAAATTTTCACTCGAAACAACTTCCAATCAAGCAAAATCGGGATTTTTCAAGGGCATTTTGATGAACATTTTAAACCCGAAAGTTATCTTGTTCTACCTCGCGTTTATCCCGCAATTTGTCCCGAAAGGAACACAAAAAGTCGGCTTATATATGTTGTTTTTAGGATTAATATTTATGGCAATCGCCGTTATAATCCTCACAACCGTCGCCGTCTTATCCGCAAAATTGAATGATATTCTTTTGAAAAAGCCTGATTTAATGGTAAAAATCAACAAAATCAGCGCATTCATTTTATTGCTTTTGGCAATAGCCCTCGCATTCACCCAAAACTAACGGTTACAATACTTTTTAATATATTAACAAATTATTGACAAAGTCTCAGATAGTTATATAATATATGTTAGGATAGCCTAACAATCATAAAGAACAGTCATATTATGGGAAATACAAAAAACGAACAAATTACGTTAGATAAACTCCAAATAGGCAAAGATGCCTATATTAGGGAAATCAAATGCAGCGATAAATCTTTGCGCAGCCACATATTAAATATGGGTTTAACTCCCGGGGTTGAAGTTACTTTAATCAAAACAGCACCGCTTGGAGACCCTTTGGAGATAAGAGTCAGAGGTTATGAACTCACTCTCAGAAAAAGTGATGCCGCAAAAATTTTTATAAAAGATATTCACGAAAAACACAAATTTGAAAAAAGAAATAAGCATTTTCAGACAATTGAACACTCGCAAAAAGGTGAGAAGAAAATAAATACACCGCGAAATTCAAAAGTTCAACCTAAAAAGAAAGTTAATCTTGCACTTGCAGGGAACCAAAACTGCGGAAAAACCACGTTGTTTAACAGACTTACGGGGTTAAACAGGCACGTTGGAAACTTTCCCGGAGTAACGGTTGACCGAACAGACGGTGAAGTCAAAAACCATCCTGATGTAATTATCACGGACCTTCCGGGAATTTATTCGCTTTCACCGTACAGTAACGAAGAAATCGTTACGAGAAATTTTCTTTTAAACGACAAGCCTGACGGCATCATCAACATCATTGATGCGACAAATATTGAAAGAAACCTTTTCTTAACGTTGCAGTTGATTGAACTCAACGTTCCTATGGTTATTGCGCTTAATATGATGGATGAAGTTACGGAAAGCGGCGGAAGTATTGATGTTAACGGACTTGAAGCAACTCTCGGTGTTCCTGTAATTCCGATTTCCGCGTCAAAAAATGAGGGTATTGAGGAACTTGCAGAGCACATAATAAATGTTGCAAGATATAGTGAAAAGCCCGAAAAAGCCGACTTTTGCGGAAACGGTGACAACGCCAAAACAGGTGCAGTACACAGATGTATTCACTCGATTATCCACTTAATCGAAGATCACGCAAAGGCAGCACAAATTCCTGTTCGTTTTGCGGCGACTAAAATCACAGAGGGAGATTCTTTGATTTTGGAAGCACTTGCGCTTGATAAAAATGAAGAAAAAATCTTAAAGAAAATTGTTTCGGCAATGGAAGAAGAATGCCAAATGGACAGTAATGCGGCATTAGCGGATATGCGATTTACTTTTATCGAAAATCTTTGCGAAAACTGCGTTTTCAAGCCGAATGAAACGATTACTTATAAAATTTCGGCAAAAGCAGATAAATTTTTGACAGGCAAATACACCGCAATAATTGCATTTTTGGCAATTATGACTTTCATTTTCTATATGACATTCGGACCTGTCGGGGCTACGTTATCCGAGTGGATGGATTCGGGAATAGATTTTGTAATTGACGCGGCAGACGGTGCCTTGAGCGCATACGGGTTAAATCCTGTCGTTCACTCGTTAATTATCAACGGTATTTTTTCAGGTGTCGGCAGCGTTTTGAGTTTCTTGCCGATTATCGTAATTCTGTTTTTCTTCTTATCATTATTGGAAGATAGCGGATATATGGCAAGAGTTGCATTTTTTATGGACAAAATGCTCAGAAAAGTCGGACTTTCGGGAAGAAGTTTTGTTCCGATGTTAATCGGCTTTGGCTGTTCCGTTCCTGCAATTATGGCAACAAGAACTTTGCCGTCCGAAAGAGACAGAAAGATGACAATTTTCCTGACTCCGTTTATGAGTTGTTCTGCAAAACTTCCCATTTATGCCTTATTCACGGCAGCATTTTTCTCGGAATATCAAGTTCAGGTAATTTTAAGTTTATACTTAATCGGTATTGCGACAGGCATTGTTTCAGCATTCATTATGAAAATGTTTTTCAGAGGGGAAGCGGTTCCGTTCGTAATGGAATTGCCGAATTACAGACTTCCGAGTTTGGCAAATGTTTCAAGATTAATTTACACAAAAGCCAAAGACTTTATCACAAAAGCGTTTACGGTCATTTTCGTTGCAACAATCATCATTTGGTTCTTGCAAACATTTGATGCAAAATTAAATATCGTGACAAATTCAGCAGACAGTTTGCTTGCAATGCTCGGAAACTTTATCGTTCCAATTTTCAAGCCGCTCGGAATTTGCGACTGGAGAATTTCAACCGCATTCTTAACAGGCTTTATGGCAAAAGAAAACGTTGTAAGTACGTTAACCGTTTTGATTGGCGGAGACACGGACTTGCTCCCGACTTTATTCACAAAGTTGACGGCATTTGTATTCTTGGTGTTCTCTCTGTTGTATACTCCTTGCGTTGCGGCAATCGCAACAGTAAAAAAAGAACTCGGCACAGCGTATGCGGTATTGGTTGTCATTTTACAATGTACAATCGCTTGGGTTGTAGCATTCCTGTTCTATCACGCAGGTTTGATGGTTTTGTAAAACAAAAAGACGGTTGAAAATCAGCCGTCTTTTTTGTTATTCATTTATTATTTATTCCGTAACCTTTAAGAAAACTTTCATAGCGGACTCGACTGTTTCGGAATTTTGCTGAACCTTTTTGGGTTCTGGTTCGATTTTGCTCTTAGGGGGAATCATTGTGTGAGACTCGCGAGGTTTATTCGCGGTTGCATCATCTTCAACAGTTTCGATTTCATCTTGGTCAATGTCATTTTCGTTGAAGTCTTCATATTCTTCTTCCTCATATTCTTCCGGAACTTGGATATGTTTTTTGAATACGAATTTTTTTGCCAACAAAATCATGACAATGATAATAACAATGCTTATCATTACCAAAATCAAAGCCACCAAAAGTTTTGTAGCAAAAGGATTTGCGTGAGTTATGGAACTGACGCTGTCCCCTATACTTCCACCCAAATTTTGAAGTGACACGGTCGCTTTTTGAACAGCATTACCCGCAGTCTCTGTCGGAACGGATGCAGCAACTTGAGCAGCAGCATCAGCCGCATTTGTTTGCGGTGCTTTTGCCTCAAGATTCATTGCGGCGTCGAAAAATTCTTCTTCATTCGCCGCAAATGCAATTCCTGAGTTAAATAACAATGCTATACTTATAAAAAGTCTGTTCATCTTATTCTTCTACTTTTGCTTTCGGTTTTCTTCCGCGCTTTTTCGGTTTTTCTTCCGCAGTTGCGGTTTCTGCATCTTCAACTTTTGCTTTGGGCTTTCTTCCGCGTTTTTTAGGCTCAGCCTTTAATTCTTCGTTGATTGCAGTTTCGATTTTTTCAACCGCTTCAGTTTCCTTGCTTGCTTTTTTTGCTCTGCCTTTGGTCTTCGGTTTTTCTTCCTTAACTTTTTCAACAGGCTCAACAGGTTTTACAGGTTCTTTTTCTGCTTTTTCAACAACAGGAGTTACAACTTCTTTAACTTCCTTAACTTCATTAACCTCTTTTACTTCAGGTTGTTCAAAAGTCGGTTTCGGTTGTTCCGCAGGTTGTTGTTCGTTGTTGTTATTTTCCTGATGTTGATTGAAATCGTTTCTGTTGTTATTGTAGTGATTGTTTTTGTTGAATTTATTGAAACGATTTTTGTTTTTGTTGAAACGGTTATTTTTGCTGAATTTGTAATTATTAGTTCCGTTTTCGTTATTATAATTATTACTCATTTCTGCGTTATTTTCCGCATTTTCAACATTTTCCGCAGGTTTAACTTCTTGTTGATTATTGTTATTTGTTTCTTCAACCGTTTGAGTTGTAAACACGTTGTTATTGTTGTTATTATTGAATTTTCCGTTCTTGTTTTTGAGTTGTTGAACAGGAATTTTCAATTTAGCGGCCTTTGCTTTCAATTCGCCTTCACCCGGGGCTGCCGCAAATTGGATTTCTTCAAAAATGTAGCCCGTGCCTTGGCAATGAGGACATTTTTTAGTAAATACTTCGCTCAAACTTTGACCTTGTCTGTGACGAGTAAGTTCAACAAGACCCAAATCAGAGAGTTGACCGACTTGAGGTTTAGCCTTATCTTGTTCGAGGGTCAATTCCAATTCTTCCATCAAAGCGAGTTTGTCGTTTCTGTTTGTCATATCAATAAAATCAACGATAACCATACCGCCGATATTTCTGAGTCTCAATTGACGAGCAATTTCGTGGACTGCTTCGATATTCGTTTTAATAATAGTTTCATCTTGAGTTGCAGAACTTACAAACTTACCGCTGTTTACATCGACAACTGTCAATGCTTCCGTTGTTTGGATAAACAAGTATCCGCCAGAGGGTAACATAACTTTTGTTTGAAGTGCCGACTTAATTTCCTTCATAACACCCGATGCTTGCAACAAAGGTTCATTTCCTTTGTATACAGTCAATTTGATGTTGCTGAGCATATTCCAGTTTTGAAGGATTTGCTGCGTTCTTTGTTGTGCAAAAGGAGTATCGACAACGATTTCCGTAACATCTTCCGTGCATGCTTCTCTGATTACTCTGTAAAGCAAGTCTTGGTCGCGGTACAAAAGGCTCGGTGCTTCTTGTGTTTCAGCAGCCGTGATGATTGAGTTCCACTTTTCAAGCAAAAGTTCCAAATCTTCTTGAATATCCGCATCCGTTTGACCTTCTGCCTCCGTTCTGACAATTACGCCGACACCGACAGGTTTAATCAAACTTACGATTGATTTCAATCTTGCACGTTCTTTATTTGAAACAATTTTACGGCTTACGTTAATACCTGTTTCTTGCGGGATTAGCACCAAAAAACGTCCGGGGATGCTGATTTCTGTCGTAACTCTTGGTCCTTTGTGACCTGTCGGTTCTTTTACGACTTGAACCATAAGTTTTTGTTTCGGAGTCAATCTTGTTTTAAGATTGCCTTTTCCCGGAACATCATCCGCGTGCAAAAAGCCCATTTTATCAGAGCCTACATCTACGAATGCCGCTTCAATACTCGGCAAAATGTTATCAACTGTTGAAAGATATACATCGTTCAGAAAGATTTCGCCTTTGTTCACAAAAAATTCGGTAACCTTGCCGTTTTCAATAAGAGCCGCAATGTTATCACGTTCAGCAATTACAATTTGTTTTGTCATGTTATTTCCTTTATAAATCTATTTCTTCCAGAGAACCGTCAAAAAACTTCGTCCTCTTCATGTCGAATTTTATTTCAGGTTTGAACAATTCCATAGCCGTATCGGGTCGAAGTGAAGGAATTTCCTGATTTTGTCCCGCCTTTAAGACCATAACGATTTTGTTATCTCTTTCCGATATTGAACGGATAGACGGCTTTATGTCAATTGTTCTTTTTATACCTTTTTTATTTTTCTTTTCAATGAGAATTTCCTCATTTTCGGAAAACTTTGCATTTATATCATACAACAAAGATTTTACGGGGTAAATATCTTTTTCAATCGGGGAAAATTCATACTCCGCCCACTCTGCGGTATTATCAATAGAAGGTTCTTTTCTCGGAATTTCTTTTAAATCCAAAACTCTTATTTGAGACGGGAACGCTTTTGAAAGTTTTTCTTTCAATTCGTCCTTACCGATATTATCGAAAAATTCAATATCAATAAATTCCGTTACGCTTTCCACAAAAATAGGAAGCGCAATTCCCAAAGAAATTTTCGGAGTCGGATTAAAGCCCTGTGAGAAGTTGAGTTTTAACCCTGAACGATAAAGCGATTTTATAATCGTATTTTGCCAATCAAGGTGAGATAAATATTTCAGGCTTCCTTCTTTGGTCAATTTCAAACGATATCTCGTCGGAACTTCATTATGTTTTTCTTCCAATTTTTCATGAAGTTCTTGTTCGGTTGTTTTCTTTTCGTATTTTTTATCAATAACTTTATGTGTTTTAAAGTTTTTGCAAACACCGCAATTTACGCAATTAAATTCACAAGGAATAGTATTTTCATTGCGCAAAGCCTTTTCATACTCCTGCTCAAACCAACTTCTCGGAATTCCGATATCAATTACTTCCCAAGGAAGAACTTCGTCTTTAGAAAACTGTTTAGCCGCTTCTTCATCCAAAGAAATACCGCATTCTTCCGCAGTTTCTTCCCACATTGAATAATCAAGATATTCATCCCAACTTGTCATATATGCACCTTTTTTATAAAGCGCATAAATCAAATCAGCATATCTTTCATCACCCCTTGTAAAAGCAGCCTCTAACTTTGAGACAAACGGGTTATGATAATTGATTTTGACGTTTTTAATTTTATCCGTCAAACTCAACAAATATGTAAGTTTTTCTTTGATTTCTTCTTTAGTGTTTTGTCCGTGGCGTTGAAAAGGAGTAAACGGCTTCGGAACAAAAATCGACAAAGTACATGTCAATCTGAGCGGATTTTGAAGCCCCATTTCTTTTTTAATAAGTTGAGATTTCCAACGAATTGTCGAAAGAAGTTTCGCCATTTCTTCAAGGTCTTCTTTGCTTTCCGTCGGAAGCCCCATAATAAAATACAACTTAATGCTGTCAGCGCCTGTTTTATAGCAGTTCAAGACCGTCGATAAAATCTGTTCTTCCGTGAGGTTTTTATTAATAACATTTCTAAGTCTTTGGCTGCCTGCTTCGGGAGCAAGTGTAATAGTTGATTTTCTTATGCCCCTGACAACTGCCGCCAAATGCTCGTTATATCGGTCAATTCTTTGGCTCGGCAAAGAAACCGAAACTTTTCTCTCGCAAAGCATAGCCGTTAAATCATCAATAACAGGCTCAATATTGGTATAATCATTCGACGATAAAGACAACAACGAATACTCGTCATAGCCCGTAATCGAAGTGGCTTTATCGACTGCATTAATAATATCTTCAGCCTTTCTTTCGCGAATCGGCAAAGTAACATGCCCGGGTTGACAAAAACGACACATTCTTCCGCATCCGCGACGAATTTCGATAATTGTTCTGTCATGAACGCAACTTGAATACGGAATAGGATTTGTCAAAGGCAAATTGTCATTATTAAGTTGGCAAATTCTCTTTTCCGTTTTATTCTGCAATATCGGGGAATAAACACCTTTGATTTTAGCGAGTTCGTTCAACTTTTCCGCACGGGAAAGATGTCTGATTTCCTTATATTTTTTCATCAATTCGACATTGAGTTCTTCTCCGTCCCCAATTAAGAACAAATCAATAAATTCGCTCATCGGCTTGGGATTAAAACAACAAGGTCCGCCGGCAACAATAATAGGATCGTTTTCGCCGCGTTCTTTACGCTTTACGGGAATATCCGCCAAATCCAACATTTTTAATACCGTCGGATATGCAAGTTCGTATTGCAGAGAAAAACCCACGAAATCAAACTCTTTAAGCGGTTTTTTGCTTTCTACCGCATACAATTTCACATTATTTTTTTCAAGAGCATCTTTGCAGTCAAATTCGGGCGCATAAGCCCTGTCTGCGACAAGTCCGTCCTCTTTGTTTACAACGTAGTACAAAACTCTTACGCCTAAATTGCTGACACCGATTTCATACTTGTCGGGAAATGCAAAAACGATAGAGACATCTTCATCAGACATCTTTTTCTTATATGCTAAATATTCATCCCCAATGTATTGATAAGGTTTCGTTACGTCAGCTAAAATCTTTTTTATTTCAGTTTGCATTTATGCTAAATCTTCCGGAATATATTTTTCGACTTCTATTACTCGCCCGTCAAATTCTCCGTTTTCAATTTTCGTCAAGAACATGCACAAACTGTCTTGAGAAATATAATAATTGTAAAGACAAACCTTTTTGTCCTTTTCTCGCATAACTCTAACCATATAACGGCAAGAATCCGCGTATTCTTCCAAACTTTCTTTTATAAACGGCGTACCGTTTAAGTCTTTGTCCATCTTGATATATTCAAAGCCCTGAAATTCTTTTATGCCGGATTTTTTACTGCCGACGGACTTTGCTCGATTTGAAAACTTTAAAATATTTTTATTATTTTGCTCGGACATATATTTATTAAACTACATTATAGATATTCAAGCAAGTTTTTTATTTTTTGTATAACAAAACGGCAATCTCCCGCCAAAGCGAGAAATTTGCCGTTTTAAAACTTTGTTATTCAGTCTTTATGCAACAGGTTTTCCTGCAACTTTTAAAAGTTGCTTGATTACTTTCGGCATTTGGCAAACAAATGAGTAATTGCCCTTTGAAACAGAACATCTTTCGCAAACGCAATTCAATTCATAACATTCAAGCGCTTGTTCCGTCCAACTTTGCGTAATAGAATTTGAAATCAATCCTTGATTTTGCGCGCAGTAAATTTCGCTGTCAGCATATTTGTTAGTACAAACTTCTTGAAACATTCCACACCCCATGTTTTTATTAACATGGATATTCTATTATATGTTGACCAACATTTACATACACTATTTATAGGATTTTACCAACTCATCCAACTTCTTCAAAACAGCATCGTTATATCTGTCCGTCATCTTAGAGAAAGGAAGCACGGGCATTTCAAGTTGTTTTTGAAACTGATTTACCGTTTTTTGCAAAATATTTTTTGAAATTTCATCGGTTTTGACGCAAAGCGCAAAAGACGGGAGTTTATTGAATTTTATCCATTCAGCCATTTGTGCATCATTTTTTTGAATAGGATGTCTTGAATCAATAAACTGAATCAAAGAAACAATCTCTTTTCTGTTCAGAAGATATTCTTCAAGATTTCTCTGCCACTCGTTTTGCATTTTTGCAGAAACACTCGCATAACCATAACCGGGTAAGTCAGCGATAACAAAAGCGTCATTTATCAAAAACAAATTTATAAGCCTTGTTTTTCCGGGCTTATTGGATGTTTTTGCCAATCCTTTATTGTTGACAATCGCGTTGATAAAAGAGGATTTGCCGACATTAGAACGACCGATTAATGCAAATTCGGGCAGATTGAAAGTCGGACACTCTTTAAGAGAGGGTGCGCTCGTTATAAATTTTGCCGTCTTTATTTTCATTTAACAATTTCTTTTTATATAAAACACTCGTCAATAAACTGTATGTTTTCGGACTGTTGTATACGCTAAGGTATACTTCCTTGTCCGAAACTTCAGCATCAACATGGCATGCTCTTTCACTCAAATCAGAGATGCCGGTATCAATATGTCTTACCCTGAAAATCTTCTCTGCGAAGAGTTTTCTCGGAAATGACCAAAATAAATCAAAAGTTCTGAATATATTCATAAAAAAATGATACCAAAATCGGTATCATTTTTAAAGTCTTTTTCTAAATTTAATACGTTTTTACGAGATTAAGCCAACTTAGCAACTCCGTTTTTGATGTTGTTATCTCTTTGTTTTTCAAAAGATTCCATCTTGGACTCGATATCCTTGAGTTGAGTTTCAAGCTGACCAAGTTCCATATCAAGTTGGTTATCTTTCGCTTCAAGAATTTTTACGTTCTTATCTTTGTACCATTCGGTAGTTGAATTGATAATCGAATTCATTTGACCTGTAACAAGTTCTCTTTGATCGGAAATTGCAGTCATTTTTTTAGAAATAGCATTCTTCTGTGTTGTTAATGCCAATATATTTAATTGAAAACATGAAATACCCATTTTTATTATCTCTCTTTTAAACTCTCTACTCTTATATAAAGTCTCGAAACCATGAATTATTGCCTTTTTTGAGGATTTTATATATATTTTTCTTAATATTTCTTAACAGTACATCAATGAGAAGTATCAGAAAAAAACGACAGACCCGAAAGCCTGTCGTTTTTACGTATTTTTATTTAATTTATTTTTTTGCTCTGATTGTAGCAATTCTTGTTTTAGCATACTGAGTATATTTATTGTCATCAGTTTCCATTTTCAAGAATTGTTCATAAGCGGGAAGAGAGTGATGAAATTCTCTTAACTTGTCAAAAGCCAAACCGATTGAGTAGTATGACAATGCATATTCGGGATTATATTGAATTGCAAGTGAGAAGTTTCTTGTTGCTTCTTCATACTTTTGAGTTGCATAACCTATGTGACCCAAATAGTAATACGCTTGAAAATCCGAGGGATTTTCTTTTACGATTTTTTCAAGAGTCTTTTTTGCTTCCGAATAATTGTTGTTATTCATAAAAGCAATCGCTTGATTCATTGCAACATTTGATTCCTGTTGAGTTAAATATTTGTTCAACTCTTTCGCATTTGCGTTTTCGGGGTCTGCTTTCAAAGCCAAATCCACGTATTTTTTAGCCGAAACAGTATCATTTTGAGTGAAATAGAGATAACCTATCGAATACAAAATTTGTGTATTTTCGGGCGAACTCTTATCTGCTTCTTTGTAATACTGAATAGCCACGTCGGGTTGACCGAGTTCATTGTAGCAAGCAGCCATAGCCGTCAAAGAACGCAATGTAGGAGGTTGAACCTGTTTCAAAACTTGAATAACATCGGCAAATTTTCTTTGCGCCATCAATTCATTGGCTTGCAAGTACAAATCGCTGTTGTTTTGAGAAGTTTGAACTGCGGGCTTTTCACCTTTTTTTGCTTTTTTATCTTTTTTAACCGTTGAAGTCGTATTGCTTGCAGAAGTGCCATCTCCTGTTTGCACATATCTCTTACCGTTTTTGTAGGTAACGACCATTTGTTTTCCGCCTCTGTTTGAAGAAAGTGAAGACGGATTTAAATCACCGCTCGAAGAAACGTTTCTGTAATTTTGGTCTTCTTGTACAGAATATTTATTTTGCGGATAATTTGATTTTCTTGTTTGTGTAATATTTCCTTGTGCTGTATCAATTTTCGGAGTATTTAAATTTCTCAAAGAAATATCATCAGTTTGTTCAAACGCGGTTGCAGATTGACCGTAATTATCTTCTTGATATGAAGAATAATTGTTTGAAGAATTTGATTCTTCCAATTGGTCTCTAAAAGTTTGAGGCGCATCTTCCAATGATTGAGATGTATCAGCATCCGTATTGATATTTACGATTTTAACAACTTTTCTGCCGTTAACGTAAGAAACCATTACGCGCTTAGAACCGCTCGGTTTAGCCTTTTTCGCTTTTTTGGCTTTTTTAGAGTTATCAACTTGTTCTTCTGCCTGCGTAACTTGAATTCTGTCAACTGCGGGAGTTTCTTGAACTTCTTGTTGTACAGGTTGTTGAACGGGTTGAACACGTTTTACGGGTTGCGGTTTTGTTTGTCTTATTTGTCTTACCTGTTGATTTTTTACGGGTTGAGTATATTCAACTTGTTGATATTGTTGAGATCTGTCAACTTCAGAAACTCGTCTTACAACTGCAACTTCTTTTTTAGCAGGTTTAGCCGCTGCGGTTTTTGTACCTACTGCAAAAGTTTTTGAACCGTTGGAGGCTTGGCGCATTTCAGGCTCAGCCTTAGTCTCGGGTGCATTGAACGCAACAAGTCTTTGTCCGTCCGGTGATGCAACAGGTCTGGAAAGTGCGAATGTCGATTTATTATAAGGCTTCAACGCATAAGGATCATAGCCTGAAACACCCGCATAGTTTGATAATTCATTCAAAGCAATAATTGTATCGTTATTTTCGGGTTCAAATGCCGATGCAACGCGATATTCTCTGATTGCATCATCATACATGCCCGCTTGAGTGTATGCTTTTGCCAAAGAAATTCTGTAATCGACTTCTCTGGGGTCAGACTTTCTCAATGTTTTCAAGATTGTTATTGCTTTATCGTAATCGTTATTATCAAGAGCGTATTGAGCATATTCGTTTCTGAATGTCGGATTGGTCGGGCTGTATGTTAAAGCCTTTTTTAAATATTCAAAGGCATCTTCATAAGAGCCGAAGTTTTTTTCCAAAATCGACAATTTGTAACTATATCTCGGATTTGAAGGAGCAAAAGCGTGAAAATCATTATAAACAGTTTTGAGTTTGTCGTAATATTCATTTACGACATCTTCGTTTTCTGCTTCTTTCAGCATGCCGATTAATTCATCAAAACTTGCGTCGGCATTTTTATATTCTTTGTTATTTTCATAAACTTGAATTGTCAAAAATTCCTTTTCATAAGGGTTATCAGCCTCGTCACGTTGCTCGTGAATATCTGCCAATTCAGGTGTAATATCCTTTGACATTTGTTGGATAATCGCACCGTTTGTATGGTAATTTGTATTAACTTTTGCTTCTGCCGTAGGGGCTGCAACCACTCCTGCAGCAAGGATTGTAGATGCAACTAATAATAGTGTTCGCTTATTCATATAAATATACGCTCCGAATAGTTATAATTATCTATCATTATTTTATCTTATTATACCAAAAAGACAAAGATGTTAAGCGTATTTAACCTAAAAAGTGTAGTTGTTTTAACTTTTTTGTTATAATAAAGACATTATGATTACTAAAAAATACGAAACTAAATTTCACGAAGCAGATTGCAAGAACAGAATAAAAGAAGCGGTTCTTCTTAATTTCTTGCAGGACATAGCAGCAGAAGATGCAGAAGTAATGGGCATCGGCTATTCCGAAATTCAAAGTAAAAACGTCGGCTGGTTTTTGATGAAATATCACATCAAAATTTTCAAAACCTTGAAAAACACAGGCAGCCTCTCTGTTTTCACAAAATCGCAAGGCGCGGTAAAACTTTCTTTCTACCGTGATTATGATATTTTCGACAATAATAACGAAAAAATCGGCGAAGCAACAAGTATGTGGGTTTTGGTAGATTTAGCAACGGGAGCAATCGTTTCCCCCGCAAAAGTTTTCGGAGAATATCCGTTGGCGGACAAATCCGCTCTTCGTTCAAACTTCCCGAAAATCGCAGCGCCCGAACGTGCGGATTACGAACAAACATTTACTGCAACATTCCACGATTTGGATGTAAACAGACACGTAAATAACGCGGTTTATCTTGTTTGGGCAGATGATGTTTTGCCGTTAGAAACACTTTTGACGACGAGAATTGCGGAACTTGAAATCCAATATAAACAACAAGTTAAATATAACGAAAAAGTTCAGGTCGTCGCGCAATATGACGAAGAAACAAATACTTTTTCCGAAGAACTCAAAAAAGAAGACGGAACTCAGGTTTGCTTAATTCGCCAAAGACGAGAAGTGGACGAAGAATAACCGACTCTGTTTAAAAATTTTTTCAAATAAAAAAGACGGGATTTTACTCCCGTCTTTCTTTTATGTTTATCTCGATTATGCCAAAACTGCATTTACGTTGTTGATAACATCAACGAGTTGTTCGTATACGCCGTTTGCTTTTTCGAGGAACTCTGCTCTAACTGCTTCTTTTTCAGAGCCGTTCGGAAGTTTCAATGCTTCCATTGCAGAGAGTTTGTTTTCCAAAGTTTCAGACAACATATTGAGTTGTTGAGCACCTTGCATTGCTTCGTTGCTTACCGCGGAAACGCCTGAAGTATGGATTTTTTCCAATACTGACATTATTTGTTGCGGAGCAAGATTTTTTGCAAATTCTGCCGATTCGGTTTTTACGAGGAATTTTCTGTAATTTTCGTAAACTACTCTTTGTTCGGCAGTTTTATCTGCATATTCCTTATCCAAAGTCTTGATGTAGTGTTCAACCGCATCTTTGTATGTTGAATAAGAAACCGCGCTGTCTGATGAGAAGGCTTCAAACTGACCGTCGAGAACTTTTACATCTCCGAATACTTGCGTCAATTGACCTTCCAATTCCTTGCAAGCATCAGGAAGAGCATCAAGTTGAACTGAATTTGAAATTACATCGACTGCTTTTTCTGACAAGCCCGTTTGAGCAAAGAATGTTTGCAAAGCCGTGCTGTTAGTTGCAGGGTTAGCAAGTTTTTCAACCAAGAAGCCGATACCTTCGTCAGAATCTAACGGAAGTTGTTCGCCCGTTGCGGTTTGAACGTTGTAATCAGCAAGTTTTTCTCTTGTCATTGCCGCAATAGCGTTACCTGCATTGTCAATCAAACTGTATTCGACTGATGCGACTTGTGCGCTATCCAAACCTGCCGTTAAGTATTCTCTCAACGTTGAAACAGTTGCTTCATCGGAGTTTTTCGATTGAACTTCCGTAATAAAAGCCTTGAGCAATTCGTTGGAATCTTTCGTGATGTGGCTTTGAGCGAGGAAGTTTTCGAGTTTTGCAGCCGCTTGATCAGCGTTTGCGGAATCTTTCTTAACCGCTTGAATGTAGTTGTTAATAAGACCTGTTGCTTTTGCTCTTTCTTGAGGAACAATATTTGCTTTCAAGTATTGTCTAACTTCCGCATTCAATGCAGCAGCCGCTTCGCCTTTGTCTTGAGCAACTTTGATTGCGTTAACCGTATCTTTAATCGTTGCGACTTCATCTTGAACTTGTGCAGCGATTTCTTCGTTTGATAAGATTTCTGCTTTCGGGAATGCTGCTCTTGCACCGTATTTTTCAAACATTTCCTTACCGTGTTGTTGAACGTAAGTGTAGTTATCAAGCGGTGACAAGTCCATCTTCATTCCTCTGTAACTCCATTCGGGAGCGTTGTCGCTTTGAGGACCTTCTGTCATGATAACTTGAATTCTTGCGTTTTGTTCAAATGCATCTGTTGCAACAGATTTTTGAGCATCCAATTGACGAACGACATCAAATGTTGAAACATTTTTGATACCCAAATCTTCGTTTGTTGCATCAGCGATGAACGCATTAAATTCATCGTTTGTCTTATTTTGAAGTTTTTGCAAGCCCGCCAACAAATCAGCATCTGTCGAAGTATTCATTTTCTTATCAACATATTTTGTGATAATTTTGCTCAAATCACCGTATTGAGCCATATCATCAAGTGATTTGATTGCCATATTTTCGTCAATTGTGTTAGCGAAAATTTCTTGAATTTCAGCAGTTAATGTTGCTGCAGCATTTTTGTCTTCAAGTTGACCGAGTTTTTCGGCAGCGTTTTCAGCCATTGCCTTTTTCAAGCCTGCAAGTGAACCGTCCAATTTATCGGGAGCGATTTCAAAGAGTCCTGTAAATACTTCTTGAATATTTGCGGGAGCATCAATGTTTTGATATGCTTTATCAAATGCTTCGATTACTTGGTCTTGGCAAAGTTGAGCAACTTGTTTCGGTGCTTGTTTTCCTTTTGCAAACGGTGCAGCCATCATTTCCTTTTGAATTTCGGGAAGTTTTGATGCAACTTCTGCAAGAGAATCTTTATCCAAAATATTTCCGATATATTTTCTGACTTCGTCTGTCGGAGCCGACAATTGAAGTGCCGTCTTATCAAGAATGAACTTCAAAGCGCCGTCTTTGATAGCATCAACATCAGCTTGTGACTGAGGATTGATTTTTGCGAGTTGGTTAGCCATAACTTGACCGACCTTACCCATGTGCTCATCTGCTCTGTCCATCAATTTGAAGTCGACAGGTGTTGATTGCTTCAATGTTTGTTCAAATTCGGCAATCTTTTGTTCAGCCGAGCCGAGAGTGAAGATTTGATTCATCATCTTATCAATACTTTCGTCAGCTTCAGGATTTACACCTGCAATTCTTGTAGTTTTCCAAAGGTCGAATTTTTGACCGTCGGGAAGTACACCCGGAGTAACCTTTTGATCTTCGACAAAAGTACCTGTGAGTAAGTGCTTATTGAAGATATAGCCGTCAGGTCCGCCGTAGCCGTTACCGTAGTCAGTTCTTTGAACGCCTCTTTCGTCAGTCCATACGGCGCTGTCTTCGCATCTGCCCCAAGTGTTATCGTGCCATAAAACATCTTTCATAACTTTTTCTTTGGTTACGGGGTCGATAACTTCGACTTGTGAAACTTCACATACATATTGCGCGTGACCTGAGTATGAAGTGTGGCTTACGTTTGTAGAAGATGTACCTGAGCCGTTGCCTGACTTGATATGTTCTACAACTTTGTCGATATCGTCTTCGTTGTGGTAGTGTTTGCCTGTAATCATTTCAAAGAGTTTAACACTTTGGTTATCGTACAAGCCGCTTTCGCCTTCACCGCCAACCCAAAGTTGACCGTTCAATCTGCCTGCTTCTGCGAACAATTCGTTCAACTGCGGAGCCAATGCATCCTTCATTGCTTTTCCGTTAACTTTTGCATAAGCCTTCATTGACGGAAGTTTTGATTCGATTTGTGCATAAACTTCTTTTTCTGCAGGAGTGAATTTGTATGCAGAATCGGGAACTTTCGGTTTTTTAACGCTCGGGTCAACGATTCTGTTATCGTCAGCCGATTTAATTTCAGCAACTTTATCAAATTTTGCTTGCATTGCTTGAAGCGATTTTTCGGGAAGAACTTCGCCTGTTGCTTCAAGAACATTCAAAACAACTTCTTTTCTTGTCGGAAGATTTAATTGTCTTTCGATTTGTGCTTGTTGTTCCGATGCAGACTTAATTTGTTTACCCATATCTGCGATTGTTTTATCTGCATTTTGACCGAGAACAGATGTCAATTGTTCGTTAGACATTCCGTCCGTAACAGATGTGAATGTCTTGTACATATCTGCAACCATTTCTATTTGGTTGTTATAGCCGAGCAATGAAACTGCTTCGCCGATTTGTTTGTTTGACGGATTGTCACCGAGTTCAGCCTTAGCCGCTTCGATTTTCTTGAGAACTACTTTTGCATCAGGCTTAATGTGAGCGTTTTCAGCAAATGTTTTCAATGCATCTTCGTCGCCTGCTTTAACTTTTTCGGCAGTATCTTCCAAGAAGTTTGCAACAACTGTTGCTCTGTCGCCCATACCCATTTTTTCCAAAATGTTATCAAGTTGTGCGGGGATTTCAACTTCAGATTTTTGAAGTGCATTGTTTACTGCGAGTTTAACCGCATCCGCATTTGCTTCAACTCCGAATTGTTCAGCCGTTTTGTCAACAACTGCTTTTGATGACAAGTTGTTCAAAACTTTTTGTGCAGAATCTTGAACCAAGTTTTCTCTTGCGGGAACGTTCAATGTTTTTTCGTAAGCAGCCAATCTTTCGGGAATTTCGAGTTCTGCTTCAACCGAACGTCTGTGGTGTGCAGCAGCCGTGAACAAGTTTTTGTTATATGCAAAAATTGCTTGCGGAGTGCTGTGTGATTTCAACTTAGCAAGTTTTTCGTTTGCATCGTTTGACAAATTACGCAAACCTGAAATCTTGTCCATATTAGCCTTGAGACCTTCTTCATCAATGTTAGGTGCTTGAGACTTAATAAATGCTGCGAGTTTCGCTTGAGTTGCTTCTTTTGATTCGCCGTCAATAACCTTGTATTGTTTGTCTTCAAGTTTATCGGCTTTCAAGATTTGACGAGTTAAAGTTGTTGCTTGCAAATCTGACATTGAAGGATCTAATTGTTGCAATGTAGATCTGATTGCAGCGTCTGATTTTACAACTTCTGTTTCAAAATCTTTCTTGAATTGTCCGATTTCTTGTTGAACTTTTGTAATATTTCTGTTTCTGCTTGCAGCCTTATCAACCGCACCTGCTTCTTTATCCAAGAATCTGATCCAAGTTTGTGCGGGTTTATATTCAGCAGGCAAATCATTTCTCCAATGAGCATCTCTGAAAATTTCATAGTTTTCAGCATCAAATGCTTGATAATGACCAGTTGAAATTGTGCCGTCACCGATTGTATCGGCAGCGTTCATCCATTGGTGAACACCTGTATCAACAATTCTGTAACCTTTGTTCATACCGTCTTGAAAATCAACGTATGCTTTTTGGATTTCAACCTTTTTGCCCGTACCGATTTGAGTTCTGTCATAAACTTCCATCGTCGGCTTGTCATCGAGTTCTGCCATCATAATTTCCATAGCACGAACTTTATCTTCGTATGTGATAGCCTTACGTGTTACGGAAATAGCAGCACACATACCCGTTTGTTTTTGGTTTGCATCTTTAATTGTATATGCATCTTCGTCCGGTCTTTGAACAATCAAGTCATTCAAAATTTCCGAGAAGGCTTGAACTTTGTGGTCTTTCAATTGAGGATTGATTTTATAATCGTCGCTCAAGAAATAATCCATTTTCTTCAAGCAGGTAACTTTATCTTCGTTATTAATTTCTGATGAAGCGATGAAGTAATCGAGGTTTTGTCTGATTCTTGTTGCTTCAAAAGTTTTATCGGCATCATCAAGAACGTTTGTCATTTCTTTTGATGTCAAAATAGACTGTCTCAAGTCGAGCATTTGTTTTTCCTGTTCGGTCAAGGGTTTTTCTTCACCGAAAACTTTTTGGAAGCGTGCTTCCAAAGCAGGTCTATCTTCTTCTGATTGAGCGTCAATTGCTGTTCTGATAGTAGATTGCAAAATGCCGTCCCAGTCGTTATTTTCTTTTTCACCGTGCTCTCCGCCTAAAGCCTTTGCAAATTCCGAATTGTTTTGAATACCGTATTTCATAGTTTCGACGGTACCCATCAACATTTCAATATCTCTTGCATCTGCTGTTTTGCCGACATTGTCAATCGCTGACAAAATTAATTGACGTTTATTCGGCAAGATGGGCATATTGTTTTCCGAAAGAGATTTAATATTGTTCAAATCATCTCTTCTGCCCTTAAATGACGGATTGCTGAATGTAGAATTAAAATTCATCTGGGTTGTCCTTTATTCTTATTTTTCCATTTTATTTTACCACAAAAACGCATGCATGGATATTAAGCCTTGTTCCGCTCAATATCCGTGTTTTCGTCTTTTTTTTGAACCTTCAATTTTGCTTGCGCAGCCTTGCTGTTCGGACATTTAAAAGCAAAAAACGTGATTTTTTTGCTACATGTCTTTGACATGTTCTTTCAATTTTTACATTAGTTTACAAAAAGTGTAAAAAATACCATTAATCAGGATAGGCAATTTTGCCCATAACAACATTTCGACTTGCCCCCGTGCAAGCAGGAACATTATTCGGTCGTTTCAAAAATGTTGCCAATCCCAAAAAAGCAAAGGCCAAGCACTCTTTCAACTTATTTGAGATACCGTAATCCTCGTGCGTTTTTACGGGAATTGAACCAAAATAATTTTGCAAAGATTTCATCAAAACCTTGTTATAAGCGCCGCCTCCGCCAATTACGACATCATCAATATCTGTTTTCGGGAAAACAAATTTTTCATAAGACTCATATATTGATTTTGCGGTAAATTCAGTTATTGTGCGCAGTACGTCGTTTTTGTTTTGAGGGGCGAATTTATAAACTTCTTCGGCATATTGTTGATTAAAATGTTCCCGTCCCGTGGTTTTAGGCGGTTTTACGTTCAAATAATCGTCTGACATAAGTTTATTAAGCCAATTTTCGTCAACAGAGCCTTCTGCCGCAAAATTTCCGTCTTTATCATATTCTTCGCCGAACAATTTTTGTGAAAAATAATCAATCAGCATATTTCCGACGGTGTTATCAAAAGCAAAGATATCGCAATCGGGCGAAACAACCGTAACATTTGATATTCCGCCAATATTTTGAATTGCATGTTTTTTTCCGTCATTAAACAATATTTTATCGGCAAAAGGAACCAATGGTGCGCCTTGACCGCCTGCTGCCATATCTTTTGTTCTAAAATCGCCGATTGTCATAATTCCCGTTTTTTCGGCAATGACGGAAATATCGCCGATTTGCAATGTGCTTGCAACATCAAAGCCCGCAACATTAACCTTATTCGGAATATGGAAAACTGTTTGTCCGTGGCTTGAGATAAAATCGACATCTTTTGCGGAAACATTGTATTTTTTCATAAGTTCGTCGGCGCATTTTGCAAAACATTCGCCGACAATAAAATTCAAAGAACAAATATCTGCCGTATTCGCATTTCCGTTTGAGGCGGATAAAAGGGCATCTCTTAATTCATTCGGATAACGAAGCGAGTAACTTCCCAGAATTTTGAAATCGTAATTTTCGGAAACGTCAACAAGGCACGCATCTACACCGTCCAAAGAAGTTCCCGACATCATTGAAATTATTTTATAAAAACCCTTGTTCATACCCGAATTATATTATATATTTGAATAAATTCAAAATGTATTTAGGCAAAATATCATACTTTAGCATGTATTAAAAATATAGAAATGATTGCAAAATAAAGTTATACGCAAAAATTTTGACAACAGGCATTGTTGCATCTGCAATTTTGTTTGCAGGTTTGAGTTCGCAAGCAGCGTGCAAATGTTGCAAATGTAAGGACAACGTGAAAGAAACACAAAAACAAACAACCTTTGAAAGACCTTGGGGCACATACACCGTCATTGATGAGGGTGAAGGTTATCTTGTAAAAACAATCACAGTTTATCCCGATCAAAAATTGAGCGTTCAAAGACACAATCACCGCGGTGAACATTGGATTGTTCTCGAAGGCACCGCAAAAATCATTAAAGGTGACAAAGAGTTGACCCTCAAAACAGGTGAAGAAATTGATATTGCGGTAAAAGAAATTCACTCGCTTCAAAACCCTTACAAAGAAAACTTAAAAATCCTTGAAGTTCAAAAGGGCGATTTGATTGACGAAAACGATATCGAAAGATTATCCGACATATACGGAAGAAAATAATTCTGAAACAATCAAAAAAAAGAGGCTTTTTTCAGAGCCTCTTTTTTAGTTCAAAATTATTGATACATTGATGAAATTATATCGTTATAAGTTTCAAAAACCTTGTTTCTCTTGATTTTTGCCGTCGAAGTCATCAACCCGTTATCAATGCTGAAGCCTTCTTTCAAGATTTCAAATTTTTGAATTTTTTCAAACGATTTCAGTTTGCTTTTTTCTTTGATATGAGTATCTATTTCGGATTTAATCAACTTTCTGAGTGCGGGGTTTTTAATGCATGCATCTTTTTGCATTCTCAAACCTCTTGTGTCGATACCGCATTTTTCAAGTGCTTCTTTCGTCGGAATAATCAATGCGCCGACAGCCGATTGGTCTTGTCCGACCAAAACAATTTGGTTAATGAAAGGTGAGTTAAGACAAGCATCTTCAATCGGAATAGGTTCAACATTTTCGCCGTTTGAAAGAACAATTGTTTCCTTAATTCTTCCTCTTAAAACGAGGTTATTATCATAAGTCAAATAGCCCAAATCACCCGTGCTGAACCAGCCTGATTCATCCAAAACCGCGCGGGTCGCAGCCTCATCATTATAATAACCGCCCATAACTTGCGGACCTCTTGCCATTACCAAGCCTTTTTCAAAAGGAGGAAGTTCTTTCTTCGTTTCGGGATGAACGACCTTGAGTTCGGTTCCGACAAGCGGAGCGCCTGCGCAACCGAGGAAGTTTTTACCCGTTACGGAACGCAATGTCAAAATCGGAGAAGTTTCGGTCAAGCCGTAGCCGATAACCAATTTAACTCCAATTGCGTCGTAGAAATATTCGTCTTGAGAAGCAATCGCGCCACCGCCCGAAATAGAGGCTTTGAAATTCAAACCTGCCATATCCTTGAGTTTTTTATACAAAGTTCTGTACAAAAGTTGATGCAAAGGCAACATACAAGCAGCCATAGCAGCGTGATAAACAGTTGCAATCGGGTTGTAATGCTTTTGTTCCGTAATTCTTCTCTCAACGTACATAGCGTGTTTTTTGTAGCAAACACTATATTTAACCGCTTTATCAAAGATTGTGTACATCAAGTTTGATTTCTGCTTCAACTTAGCGTAAACACCCGTTCTTACGGCTTCCCAAATTCTGGGAACGGATACCATATAATGCGGTGCATATTTTACGATATCATCCTTAATCTTTGACAAGGTTGTGTAGTGAACGTGACAACCTTCGCCGTAGAAATAATATGTACAAATTCTTTCATACGCATGCCAAATCGGCAAAATTTCAAGAGTTCTTTCGCCCGAATGAACAGGGAACCAAAGGTTTGCCGAATCAATTTGGAACATAAAGTTTCCGTGAGTTAACAAAACACCTTTCGGATTACCCGTTGTACCCGATGTGTACAAAATCGTAGCGTTATCGTCCGCCGTCAATTTTACGGGATTAAAGCATCTCTTTTTTCCCATTGCGATAATTTCTTCAAATGCATAAACGGGGCAATCAACGCCTTCCGTATCGAAATCATCGTTCGAGAACATAATAATTATGAATTTCAAATCATATTTTGAAAGATAGGGCTTCAATTTTTGGAAAAGTTTCGTCGTTTGCAAAACCAAACCGATACAGTTGCTTTGACCGATAATGTAGTCAAGTTCGTCAACAGGAGCGTTTGAACCTCTAACCGCGTCAATCGCACCGCATCTCAAAATCCCTTGGTCTACAACTATCCAACGTCCGTTATTTTCCGAAAACAGACTGATGATATCGTCCTTCTTAATTCCCAAACCTTGCAAACCTGCTGCAAAGTCTTTCGCTTGCAAAATATATTCTGCATAATTTTGTTCTATATTATTATATACATCTGTGATTGCGGGCAAAGTTGCGTGTTTATTTGCACCGGCTTCAAGATAATCACAAATTGTATCGTATCCCTTGAATTTATACTTGGTTCTCTTTCTTTGAACCGCAGTATTTTCTGCCATTGCTTGCATCATTATTGTATTTTCCAGATATTTATTAAGTATTTAAAATATTTCTTTGTTTTATTAAAAAAAAATATCACAGAATAAAACATTTGGCAAATTTGCAACAATTAATCGTTACAAAATCAATAAAGACACGACTTAATCGGGGAAAATCGTGCCTTTATTTTTTAATGTATAACATTATATTGATATACCAAAATAATCGTTAATTTTGATACTTTCTTTCTCTAAACTCTTTGTCCATATTAAATATCGTTTCACTCGGAAATTCAACGAGTTTGAGCTTTTGTAAGATTGCATAGAACATTGCTTCTTCTTCAACCTGCTCGGTAATGAACCATTCGAGGAAAATTTCTGCCGCACGGTCTTTTTCATGTTCAGCAGTATCGACCAATTTATTTAAAGATTCCGTAACATATTTTTCGTGAGCAAGTCCTTTTTCATAGACATCAACAATATTTATAAAGTCGGAATCAGGCTCGTCAATTTTCTGCAAAGAAACCTTGTTTCCGTTATGGATTAAGAATTTCAGCAATTTATCCGCATGAAAAAGTTCTTCTTTTGCCTGCACGGCAAACCAATTAGAAAAACCGTGCAGAGAAATATCCGCACAGTAAGCCTGCATCGAGGTATAAAGATAAGATGAATAAAGTTCTTTATTAATCTGTTCGTTTATACCCTCAACAGTTTTTTGTGAAATCATATTTTAACACTCCTTGTTTTCGTCCCTGCCATTTCTGACTCGTTCGATAATTTCGGAGACTTCTTTTTCTTCAAGTGTTTCGTGTTCGAGAAGTTCTTCTGTGACGGCTTTAATAACGTCGATGTTTTCGCTGAGGGCTTTTTTGCCGAACTGATAGCAATCGTCAATTATAGCCTTGATTTCGCTGTCAATTTCTCTTGCTGTTTCTTCGGAGTAATTTTTTGTTTGACCGAAATCTCTGCCCATAAAGACGTTTTCGCCCGACTTGCCATAAGCAACCGTACCCATTTTTGATGACATACCGTAAACGGTAACCATTTTTCTTGCGATATCGGTAGCCTGTTTAATATCAGCAGTCGCACCGCTTGTTATTTGACCGTCGAATATTATTTCTTCGGCAATTCTTCCGCCCAAAGCCATAATAATTCTATCTTTCAAGTCATCGTATTTATACAATGACTTATCGTGTTCAGGAATTGACCAAGTTACCCCTAATGCATTGCCGCGAGGGATAATAGACACCTTGTGGAGAGGGTCGGAATTTTTCGTGAAATAGTGCAAAAGCGCGTGACCGACTTCGTGATAAGCCGTGATTTCTTTTTCTTCATCCGTGATAATTCTGGATTTCTTTTCCGCACCTGCGACGATTTTATCAATAGCCTCGTCAATATTGTGCATTTCAATTACATCCTGATTTCCTCTTGCTGCAAGCAATGCGGCCTCGTTAAGAAGGTTCTTTAAGTCTGCGCCCGTAAATCCGGGGGTTCTTTTTGCAAGAGTTTTTAAATCTACATCAGGTGAAAGAGGTTTGTTTTTCGCGTGAACTTCAAGAATTTGCTCTCTACCCGCAATATCAGGGGCTTGAACGTAAATTTGTCTGTCAAATCTGCCCGGACGGAGCAATGCCGTATCCAAGATGTCGGGTCTGTTTGTTGCTGCAAGAACGATGATGTTTACGTTTTCATCGAAACCGTCCATTTCAACCAAAAGTTGGTTAAGAGTTTGCTCACGTTCATCGTTGCCGCCGCCCATACCTGCGCCTCTTTGACGACCTACCGCATCAATTTCATCAATAAAAATAATACAGGGTTGATGTTTTTTCGCTTGCTCAAAAAGGTCACGAACTCTTGACGCACCAACACCGACGAACATTTCTACGAAATCCGAACCAGAAATCGAGAAAAACGGAACACCTGCTTCGCCCGCAACGGCTTTTGCCATAAGGGTTTTACCTGTTCCCGGGTAGCCGACGAGAAGAACACCCTTCGGTATTTTTGCGCCCAATTTCATATATTTTTCGCCATTTTTAAGGAAATCAACGATTTCTTGGAGTTCCTGACGTTCTTCATCAATACCTGCAACATCGTTGAAAGTAACCTTAACTTTGTTGTCCATCAAAAGTTTTGCTTTGCTTTTGCCGAAGCCCATAGCCTGAGAGCCGCTTGATTGAAGAATTTTGCCCATAATCATAAGTATAATAATTACGATAAATATTGGGGCAATGGTTTTCAAAACACCAACGAGAGAATTTGATTCGTCAAAAGTTTTTAAGGCAACTTCGACGTTATTTTCCTCTAATGTTGTATATAACGAATTGTCATTCATAGGGATAATAACCTTGTATTGCAACTTTGACGGAGTTGTTTGCAATTTATTCAAGGGCAAATTTGCCGCAGGCTTAATTTCGTCGTTTACAGGGTGAGCAATAAGCGTATCGCGCTCAATTTGAACCGACTTAATTTCGGATTTTTTAACCATTGTAATAAATTGCGAATACGACAAATCGTGAGTTGATGACGGATTGCCGTTCATAAGCATTGACGCAAGTGATAAAATCAACAAAATTGCGACTATTAAAACCCCTACTGATTGATTTTTATTCATTTATATCCCTCGTAAATTCTATATTTGATGTGATTATAACATAACAATATCTGTTAAAAAGATTTTGTTTTAATTTGTTAAAATATATCCCGCCTCATCGGCAACGACTTGCTCTCTGACACTTGAAGAAAGCATCGTTATAAGATTTTGAAGTTTTTCGATATCATCAAAAACTCTCGTTTTAAAAGCGGTATTTTGCGCGTTTGTTTTGGCAAGTTCGACGAAATAAGCCTGAATTGCAGCCAAAATATAGGACAACGGCTTGTCGTTATTTTTTGAATAATCAAGCAAAAAGTCAGAAATCATTATCGCCTTTCGTCTGTCTATATTCGGATAATTCGACAGAGGTTCTCTTAAAAATTCAAAATCGTAAATCTGCTTACCGGAACCTGCCACATAAAAAGCCTGTGATCTTGAAACGATTGTAGAGATTATATTTTCAACATTTTCGGTCAAGAAAACAAACGTGACGTTTGCAGGCGGCTCTTCGATTGACTTCAAAAGCGCATTTGCCGCAATATCAGTAAAACATTTCGTTGTAAGACCACTCGGAATCCACGTTCCTTTTTCGGTTTGAGGTAATTTCATATTGAGAAAATCAAATCGCGACTGAATTTCTCTTTCTTCGGGAGTAAGTTCTCTTATATCCGCGTCACAAATTATGAAAAACCTGTGATAATCGGAAGAAACGACCAATTTGTCTTTTATCATGTCGATTTGTTTTGCAGAGATTACGGATTTTGAATCATCTCCGTCAGGCTTTGAGTTAATTTTTGAAATCGTCATAATTTCAGGATGCTCATTCGCCTTTATCCACCTGCAATTTTGACATTCACAAGTGATTGATTTATCTCCCGTACAGTTTGCCCCTCTTGCAAGAAGCAGAGCAACGTAATATTGGCACAAAACGTCCGGACCGTGCAAGATTATTGAGTTTGGCACGGCAAAATCGTTATTTAAAATCAAAGTGTCAAAAAAGTTCGAGATTGTCGGATATTTTTCCTTTAAAAGTTCGAACATCAGTCATCACCTCGCAAAAGAACACTTTCTAACATATATTCGGGGTTTTGAGTTTTCCCTGTTTTGATTTTAAATTCCGCATCGATGAGGTTATGTTTCAAATCCGAAAGTCTTGTCAGCGGAACGTTTTTGATTTTTTCCAATAGCAACTTTACGGGATATTCGGGAATGCGCAAAGCGTCCGATAAAGCCTTTGTGGATTTTTCACGTTCATAAGTTTTTAAGTACAGCAATTTGTGCAAATTCGTGTGCAACAGAGCAATGATTTCAAGCGGATGACGTTTTTCGATTACCGCAGAAAACTGTTTCATTACGGCATTTTTGTCTACTCCTACGATTAAATCCGCAAGTTCAAAAACATCCTCCGTCAAAGCACAATAGGTATTAATATCTTCAATCGTGAACTTTTTCTTAGGATAAATTGCCGTCTTAATTTTTTCGAGTTCGGAGTCGATAAGTCTGAGATTTACACCCAAACGCTCAGTCAAATGCGAAATTGTTTTTGTGTCCGCAGAAAGTTCTTTTTCCTTGATTAGAGAGGAAACAAAAGCGGTAAATTCCTTGTCATAATCTCTAAATTCCGCAAATTCTTTGATGTTTGAACTACCCGCAATGGTTTTGAACAATTTTCCTCTTGCGTCGACTTTTTTGTCTTCACCTCTCGGGTTGTTGCAAACGAAAATTATTGTGTTCGAATCAGATACGTTTTTCAAAGCAAAATCAAGCGATTTAATTTGTTCGTCAGAAAATTCGACTTTTTTGTTTTTTGTTTTGAAAAAGTAGTTTTCACAATGGATTAAGGAAATAATATTTCCGAACATCAACGGAGCGGTGTTGCAAATTTCCAACAGTTCTTCGGGCTGAGGGGAATAGAAAATTCTAAAATTCATTGATTTAAAAGCATCATCAAGAAGTTGAGTTTTTAATTTCTCAACTTCTTTTGAAATTCTAAATTCTTCTTTTCCGTGAAAAAAATAAATAGTCATTTTTACCCTGAAAAGATTTTAACATAAAAAACTAAGGTAGATTAAATTTTAAAGAATCTCCGGGTTTAAGTTCGATTTCCCAACCTGTGTCTAAGGGCGAGTCTTTAATTAATTCTTTTTTCAAAAAATCACCCGCACTTGTACTTTCTTTCGCAAGTTTTATGTCATAAGGTGAAAACGTAACTCCCGAGCCTGTTTCATCCCCGATTGTAAACGATGAGCGTTCCATGTTCGGGCGCATTTGTTGACGATATTTGATGGTAATCGGCGCATTCAAAGCGTGTTCGATGCCGTTTGCATCTCGATAACTCAATATTTCAAAAGAGAATTGAGCATTTTTACCCATTTTTTGAGGGGGAACAACATCTACCATTTTTCCGTACAAAATGTAGCCTTGTTGAAGTTCAAGATTACCGACCGTTGCAGGGTCTTTTACCTGAACCGCAATATCGCTCGGATGTTTTGTCGAAATGGACGAAACCGCTTTAACTTTAAGTACATCTCCCGCAAATGCGAAATTGGCACTAACGCATAGCATTGCAGCCGTTAACAAAAACTTTTTCATAAATCTCTCCTAAATAAATAACCTTAAAATTTTACCATTTTTCCAAGCCGTTGTCAAAACCGCGAAATGACAACTTTTATAACGTTTTGGGAAGATTAAAATTCAACCAAAAATTTTTTATAATCGGTTGAAAAACTCAATAAATATGCTATTATGGCAAAATGATTGACCTTGACAATAAAATCGGATTAAAGATTTTAAAAATTTCCCTTTTGGTTTTGGGAAATATTGTTTTACTCCTGCTGATTTTTTTAATTTTCGACTTTTTGATATTTTTTGCGGAAGACTCAAAGTATGATAAAAGAACGTTTGACGGGTATATTTCAGCTTATAAAAAGAACTGTTTTCACTCACATTTTACGTTAAAAAACTTTGATTCTTGGATAATTTATAAGACAAAACATCCTTATAAAAGCAGTTCACCAAAGAAGGAAATTTTGTTGTTCGGCTGCTCGTTTGCGAATGGTTATAAAATCAATGACAATGAAACTTTCGGAGCACAACTTGCGGAAAACTTCAACGCAACCGTTTATAATTTCGCGTTTAACGGGGGCGGACTTTTCACCTCGTTGTACGTTTCACAAAACGAGGATTTCCAAAAATTTTTCCGCGGAAAAACACCCGATTATATTATTTATGTATATCATCCCGGGCATAAAGATAAAGTTTTTACCCAATTTGCCTGCGATAGAGAAAAAGAATACTACCCGTCTTACAGAATTAAAAACAGAAGACTGGTTCTGTCCGACAACAACCCGATTTTGAATAAATCAATTATATACAGAAAATTTCACTATCTTGCAAGACGCGTTGATTCTCGCGAGTTAGCATATTGGGAATTCACACAATTTTGGGAAAATATGGAAAAAATGTTTCCGAATACACCGAAGTTTTTGTT
>CEAB01035370.1_pt1 | contig 33031 bp, 38 predicted proteins | sample 557651 | NCBI WGS metagenome assembly CEAB01 (sample SAMEA3182046, study PRJEB8094) | gut metagenome | biome: human; feature: gut; material: Stool; isolation source: human stools | place: Canada | collected 2011-11-15
GTGGCAACAACGGATTGCGCGAGTTTGGGATATACTGAGGCCTCCTGTCCAAACGGCGGCATAAAGTGTCCCTTCGGGAATTCTTGGAATTGCAAAGGAGATGGAACAACTAAACCATCTTGTGATTCCTCATACAAATATACCTGTACCGGAGCAAATCAAAAGCCGGGAGCAGACAACTGCGATGGCAAGTACAAATCTTGTAAATGCGCCTCCGGATATGAATGGAAAAATGGTGTGTGTAGCAAAAAAGAAATAGAACCAATTCTCGGACAGTGTACCGGTTATGCCAAGAATTGTGCTATCGGGGATATTTTAAACAGTGATGGAACGTGTACTGTTTATAAAGTTTTGGGTAAAAAACCAATCGGTGTGGTGGTCTATATTGGAGATGATAATTGTGGACAGGCTTTGGCTTTGGAGGATTTAGGGACTTCGGTATTTGGTGGAGGTGATATTTCCGGTTTGCCGAATTATGGTTATGATGATCAATCGGCAGCAGAACAAGATTTTGACAGCTGCGGCAATACGCAGAAAATTTTTCAGATTCTGGGTTATAAGGGGGCGGTTTCCGACGCGATGTCTTATGCACCGTATTCAGCACCGGAAACCGAAGGTTTATGGTGTTTGCCGGCATTAGGTATTGGGCGAACAGTGCAGGAACGTTATGGGGCCATTGATGAGGGATTGTCAAGAGCCGGAGGAGAATTATTACCGAGGCGGTTAAACGATCCAATATCAGATAGTCATTTTTTCTGGTCATCGACCGAGGTCGAGGCTGACCTTATGTGGGGATGGGGATGTAAAAGGTCAGAAATTTCTGTCATTCAGAAGGACGACTATAAAAATTACCATGTCCGGCCGGTGATTATGTTTTGAGTGTAAAACGGTCTCTGTTTTTATGGCGGCGGCTGTTTTTTATGTATTTTTCATGGCCAGTTGTTCAAGTTCTTTGATTTTGTCGCGGTAGATGACGGCTTCTTCAAATTCCAGATTTGCCGCGGCTTCTTTCATCTTCTTGGTATATTCTCTGAGCTTCTTGTCGATGTTTTTGAGGTCGGCAATTTCCTTGGAATTTAAATTGTCGTCTTTGACATAATCGGCTTCGGTCATGTCTGACAGGGCGCTGGAGATGGTCTTTTTGATGGTTTTGGGGGTTATGCCGTGTTCAGCGTTAAATTTCAGCTGTTTTTCCCGGCGGCGCTGCGTTTCTTCCAAAGCGGCCTGCATAGAGCCGGTCATTCTGTCGGCATAGAGAATGACTTTTCCCTCGGCGTTGCGGGCGGCGCGGCCAATCGTCTGAATCAGTGAACGGGTTGAACGCAAAAAGCCTTCCTTGTCGGCGTCTAAAATGGCAACCAGAGAACATTCCGGAATATCCAAGCCTTCGCGCAGGAGGTTGATGCCGACCAGAACGTCAAAAACACCCAGACGCAAATCGCGGATGATTTCGATTCTTTCCAGTGTTTCAATGTCTGAATGCAGGTATCTGACTTTAATGCCGTTGTCATGCAAGTATTCGGTTAAGTCTTCCGCCATTTTTTTGGTTAAGGTCGTGACCAGAACACGTTCGCCTTTGGCAATGGTTTTGCGACATTCTTCCATCAGGTCGTCGATTTGGTTTTCAACCGGGCGGACGATACAAACCGGGTCGGGAAGCCCTGTCGGGCGAATGACCTGTTCGGCAAAAACGCCTTGGCTTTGTTCCAGTTCCCAGTCACCGGGCGTGGCGGATACGAAAATACTCTGGCCGCGCATCTGGTCCCATTCTTCAAAACGGAGCGGACGATTGTCAACGCAGGAAGGCAAGCGGAAACCGTATTGTGCCAGCGTGCCTTTACGGTTGCGGTCGCCGCGGAACATTCCGCCGATTTGCGGAATGGAAATGTGGCTTTCGTCAACAAAAATAATTGCGTTGGGAGGAAGGTATTCAAACAGAGTTGGCGGCGGGTCGCCGGCTTTGCGCCCGGTCAGGTAACGGGAATAGTTTTCGATACCTTTGCAGTGTCCGGTCGTTTCCAGCATTTCAAGGTCAAAACGGGTTCTTTGTTCTAAGCGCTGGGCTTCGACCAGTTTGTTTTCATTGCGAAAAATTTCCAGTTGTTCGGCCAGTTCCTTTCTTATGCCGACCATGGCCTGTGACAAGGCCGGGCGCGGCGTGACGTAATGGTTGGCCGGGTAGATGACAATGTCACGCAAGTCGGCAGTTTTTTTGCCGGTCAACGAATCGAATTCACAGATGCTTTCTATTTCGTCTCCGAAAAAGGAAATACGCCAGCCGCGGTCTTCATAGTGCGCCGGGAAGATGTCCAGCACGTCGCCGTTGACGCGGAAGGTGGAACGGACGAAGTTTTGCTGGTTGCGTTCATATTGCAGTTCTGCCAGGCGTTTGTAAATCAGTTTGGGTTCGATTTCTTCACCGACATGCAGGTCAATTGTCATGGCCGAATAGGATTCAACATCGCCCAAGCCGTAAATGCAGGAAACGGAAGCAATGATGATAACGTCGTTGCACTCCAGAATGTTGCGGGTGGCGGCGTTGCGCATACGGTCAATTTGTTCGTTAATTGCCGAATCCTTTTCAATATAAGTATCGGTTTTGGGAACGTAGGCTTCCGGCTGGTAGTAATCATAGTAGCTGACGAAATATTCAACATGGTTGTCTGGAAAAAATTCTTTCATTTCGGAATAAAGCTGGGCGGCTAGAATTTTATTCGGCGCCATAATCAGTGCCGGACGCTGTGATTGCTCAATGATTTTGGCCATGGTGAAAGTTTTTCCCGAGCCGGTAACGCCGAGAAGCACCTGGCTTTTGTCGCCGCGTTCCAGTCCCTCGCACAATTCTTTGATTGCCTGCGGCTGATCACCTGCCGGTTCATACGGGCTTTCTATTTTGAACTTTTTATTAATCATTATTTTATGGTTTCACTCAAGCTGCTTTTCTGCATTGATTCCGCGTAGATTTTGGCAAAGTTGCTGAAAGCCGAAATGTTGTTGATTGTTTCATCAATATTTTTAATATCGATTTTATCCGCTTCCAAGGTGTCCGTCAGGACATTAAAGATACTGATGTAGGGCGTGTTTTGGAAGTATGGCTTGAACGTATTTCTGAGACGGACGATGACCGTTTCTCTTCCGGCTTTTTTCAGAGCTGTTGCCCATTCCAATATAAGCTGGATTTGTTCGTTGGTCAAGGGTCGGCCTTTTTGCGGTTTTTCAATCAGGTATTTGATGCTGTCGGCGGCATCTCCCCATTGGCGGTTGTTCCAGAATATCTCGGTTTTGACGAGAATGCCGTTGCGGCTGTAATCCTCTTTCAGCAGGTCAAGCGCTTCCTGCGGCCGCCCCAATGCGGACAAAGCCTTGGCGCGGATGATGCGGCGGTGGGCGATGATTGTCGGCGTCAGGCGGTCGCTTTCGGTTTTATCTAGAATTGCGACGGCTTTTTCCGGCTGGTTGTTGAACAGGTTTATCAGCGCCATACGGGTTCCGACGGTTCCTGCTTCGTTGGGTGTCAGGTTGCCGGCAGACAGCTGGGTTTCCAGAATATTATAAGCACGGCCGAGCAGGTCGACGGCGACGAGGCGGTCGGCCAGTTTTTGGACAATGGCGTTGTAGTGTTCGCTCATCGGTGCCAGCCAGCTGTAATCCTGATACAAGGCAAGCGATTTTAAGGCTGGAATATTGTCATCCTGATTGTTGTAATAAATGTCTTCAAACAGGCTGACCATTTTTTTTGTGAGGCGGTTTTTCTCTTCGGTGGTTGTATGCTCGCGTGCTTCTTCCAGCGTTTCAAGGGCTTTGTAATATTCTTTGTTTTGGGTATAGATTTCCGCCAGTTCTTCCAGCAGGCCGATTTTGAATTCTCGGTCACCCCAGGCATAACGCAGTTTTTCATATTCCGCCGCCGCCTTGTCCAGAGAGATGGTGTTGGTGCGGCGCTGGATATTGACAATCCGGCGGCGGGCCAGAGAGGAAAAATATGCGGAACTAGAGTTGGCGGCGTAGCGGTATTCCCGGATGGCGTTCAGCGGATATCCCATAAGCTCCAGTTTGCGGGCGTTATAATAGTTGATTGCCGGTTCCTGGTCGAGCGGGCTGTTTGAATCTCTGATGATGTCGATGTAATTTTGAATATTGAGGTCGTCGTTTACCATAAATGCCGGTTCAATGGCAACCAGAGCGATGCGGCGGCGAATCTCGTCCGGATAATTTTTCAGCATATATGTATATGACAGCAATTCCTGATTATCCTCAGCCTTAGGGGACAGAGCCGTTGCCGTCAGCTTTTTCCAGAACCGGGCTTCTTCGTTTTTATCAAGATTGCCGTAAGAAAATTCCGTTAAAGCCTCCTGATAGCGGCGGGCAAGGAAATTGGCCAAGCCTTTCATGCCATGGAATATGTCGCTTTCGCTTTCCGGGGCTTTTTCTTTTTCCATGGCGTTTAATATTTTCAGGGCGTTACTTCCCAGACCTTTGTTCAGAAAATATCCGGCTTCGCGCAGGCGAAGCTTGTTTATGCTGTCGGTGTCTGCTTTGATTAAATCCTGCTCAAGTACTTCGACGGCTTCATTAAACGGTTTGTTTAAAATTTCTGCGGGGATATTCATGACAAACTGTTTGTCTATGTTATCGTCGCCGTATGTCAGACTGCGGCGTTTCAGGTCATCAAGTTCATGCGAGATGTTGAGGTCGCTGTTGTCGCGGCGGATGTTGATGCCGCTGTTGCCGGTGGTGATGCTGATGTCGTCAGCTTTATAAATCAGTACCAGGCCGTTGATTGTTTTGATAAAATCAAAATCAGGATAGTTATAAGGCATGGTGATGCCGTAATTGGTGGTGTTGAACGGAATCACGCTGATGATGTCGCCGATTTCCGGGTCGAATATTGAAACAATGTTTCCGGCATCGGTTACCGGCGCAAAGAGATAGGCGCGGTTGAGGGCGTCGTATCTGGTGAAAACGGGGACTTCCCTCGTCGGAATGCTTTTGCCGCCCGTGTATAAGTCGACAATCCACAGCAAACCTTCCTTACGAATGCCGACTTTAATGTCATCACCGGGTGTCAGGCGGAGTATTGTTGCCTGAGGATTGGGGAGCTGGTACAAATCTTTGGCCAGCGGAGCAATGTTTTCACTTAATTCTTTAGTGTCTAAATTTTGATGGCGGTCAAAAACAATCCACAGATATTTACCGCGTTTGAAAGCGGCGATGTTTGTCGGCTGATTCCAGGAAAAGCTCAGGCTGCGAACTTTTAACAAGGTGTGGCTGTTGTTTTCTTCTTCAGCAACGGCGTTATCATTTTGTTCTTTACCGGTATAGATGATGATTCTTTTGCTTTCTTCAAAAGACTGGCTTGCCGCTTCGGGAATCGTGAAGACGTATTGATTTGGCGTTTCTTCCCGGAAAGTGATGGCGGCGCGCTCGGGGTAGGAAGCCAAAGAGTTGGTTAGGAATTTTATAGGTTTGCCAAATATCAGCCTTGTCTTGTCTGCGTCTTTTTTCAGTTCATAAGCGGGAAGTTCTTCAAACTTAAAGGAAAATTTTGATATGCCGGCATCTTTGCTGTAATCGAGTTTGGCGCTTTCCAGGTTGCGGTCATTCATTTGAACCCGCGGTTCGTCTTCAGGGATGCTGACATCCAGCACCAGCGTGTTTCCCTCGCGGTAGTTGCTGATGTTTATTGCCTGATTGAGTTTGAGGGCAATGCTTTTTTTGTCTTCGGAGATGGTGTAATCGGCAAAGAGGTTGGGATATTGTTCCTTTATTTCATTAAAGCGGGTTTCTACCGGATAGGTGAAAGACAGTTTCAGGGTTTTGTCCTTGTTTTCTATCTTATAGTCGTTTAAGCGGTCGATGTCAAAGCTGATGCGCAGATGATTGTTGTTTTGCATGAAGTAGACGGAGGCTTCCGCCGCGGATGGAAAACAAGCCAGACACAGCCAGAATGCCGCGGCCAGTATTCCTGACAGCAGCATTTTTCCGGTTTTAGCGATGTGTTTGGCCTGTAACAATTTATTCTCCGCTGTTGTTTAAGCTGTTGCCGATGAGGGCATCGGTGATTTCCTTGGCTTTGGCCGCGTCCATCTGCGAAATAATCGCCGAGGAAGTGGAGGGCTTCATCTCCCGTACCAAAGCCGTGGTTATTTCAAGGTCAAGCGTGTTAAAAATGCGAGCGGCGTCTTTGGGTTTCATGGTGGAATAGACCTTAACCAGAGCGTTGATTTTTTCTTTTTCCTTGGCGGTATATTCGCGCATCAGGTCACGGAGCTTTTTTTCGTAGTTTTGGAGCTGCGCCAGTTTTTTGCTGATTTCTTCTTCGGTGACTTTCAGCTGGACGGCTTTTTTATCAATCTCTTTGCTGCGCAGGTCAAGCGCTTCGCGCCGTTCGGCCAGCTCCTGCAAAATGGCGATTTCCGATTGGGAGAAAGTTTTTCCCGGGGTGATGCCGGCTGCGGGCGCAGATGCGGAGGCCGAATCGGACTGCTCAAGAATCCGGTCGAGTTCGGCAGTTTCCGTATCGGCTTGTTCTTCAGCCTGAGCGCTGTTGGGAGAAAAAGTGACGGTGTTTTCGCTTCTGTCCTTAATGTTATCAAAAATGTTGTTGATGCGGATTGACAGCATCAAAACGGCCATGAAGATGAAGACAGGCAAAATGCGGAATTTTTTGTTTTTCATTTTCTTTTTTATCTCTTATTTGATTGCGCGCAGGGCTTTTAACAGTTCCATTTCGGCTTCAGAGCGTGCCGAAGATATCAGCTCTTCGGTTTCCCTGTCCGTGGTCTGAGCCCGGGGCGTTTCAACAGCTGCGGCCGGCGCGGCGGTTTCTTTTATTTTCCGTCCGTTATGGATAACGTTTTCAAGGCGGTCGGCCAGGTTATCAGCACGCTCATTGATGAACGTCAGGTCATCTTTCAGGGTTTTGGCGCTGTCGACGACTTCCTTTAATTCGCCGGAAGTCGACTGGGTGGCGGATTTCAGTTTGGGGATGGAGTTTTCCGCCTTAAACGTCGCTTCATTGAGGGACTGGATAAGTTTTGACAGGCTGCTCTGGTTCTGACGGAGAATTGTCAGGTTTTTATTTAAGCGGTAAGCATAAATAATGGTGGGAATCAGTAACGCGATAATAACGATATTGATGATAAATTCCAAACTATGCATTTTTTTCGGCTTTCCCTTTTACTTTGATGACGATTTTGTCTTCTTTGCGTCCCATTGTGCCGCTCAGCAACGGGACATCCCCGCAGGCGACGGTAACATCGGCGCCAGGATCCATGTCAAGATTGATGAACGAGCCTTTTTCCCAACGGGCTATTTCCCGCAGGTTAATCATTTGTTCTTTCAGACAGGCTTTGAGTTCGACCTGTGTGTTCCAGAGTTCTTCGACCAGGTGGTTTTCCCAGATGGTGTCGCGTCCGTAGCGTTCGCCCATGAACATTTGCAACAGGATGTCGCGCACCGGTTCCAGCGTGGCGTAGGGAAGCATGAGATCCAGCCTGCCGCCGCGGTCTTCCATATCGACGCGGAGGTGGGCTACGATGACGGCATTTGACAGGCGGGCAATGGCTGCAAACCGGGGATTGGTTTCGGTACGGTCATAGCTGAAGTTGATGGTGGTAATCGGGTCAAAGGCGGTTGACAGGTCTGCTAATACCAGGTCAATCATGTCTTTGACGAGATTAAGTTCAATCGTGGTATAGGGGCGCCCTTCAATGCGCATGGCGGCGGTGCCGCGACGGCCGCCGAGCAGAACGTCGACGATGGAATAGACCAGCGACGAATCTACGGAAATCAAGCCGTAATTGTCCCATTCTTCGGCGCGGAAAACGGAGAGCAGCGTCGGCAGCGTTAGGGAATCGATATATTCGCCGAAACGCATGGACTCAATGCTCTCTATCGACACCTCGATGTTATCCTGCGTAAAGTTACGGAGCGATGTAACCATCATGCGGATGAGGCGGTCAAAGACGACGTCAAGCATCGGGAGGCGCTCGTATGATCCCATGGACGAGCTCAAAATGGCTTTGACGCCGATGTTTTCGGCATTTTCACTCATTCCTTCCGGCGTGTTGTAGCCAAAGAGAGAGTCTATTTCTTCCTGATTGAGAATCTTGGAAGAGCCTGCGGCGCTGCCCGGCGTATTCTCGTCTTCGCGGATGTTAATCGAGTCAGCCCAGTCTTCGTTTTGCTGCGGGGTTTGATTTTCGCTGCCGGTATTGTTTTGTGTTTCTTCTGCCACTTTGACTATTCCTTATTGATGGTCGTTTTGAATTTCAAAGTTTTTGAAATTAATGCTGTTGATTTTAATGGGGTCGGTTACGAGGTTGACGCGGTACAGCAACTCTTCCTTTAACCAGTAAAGACCTTCGCTGTCGGTAATTTCCGCCGGGGAAAGCTCTACCAAATGAGCGATGATAATGTCATTGATTTTGGAGGACAAGGCTTCAAGCGCGTTTATTTTGTCTTCGCTTAAATCAGAGGTTTCAAGGCTGATTTTCAGTTTGACGGTTGCGGTCGAATCGTCGCGGTTTTTCAGGATGGCGACAATTTCGGGCATGTCGTAAAAAATGACGGTTTTGGCGGGGGTGCCGTCTTCATTGCTGTTGGTGACGACGCTGTAGTTTTTGACAGTTTTTTTACTGCTGTTAAACACAGTATAAAAACTGACAACCAGCCCGATAATTATAATTGCCGGGAGGATTATCATCAGGATTTTCTTTTTGTTGATTTTTGATGAAGACATCCCCATATCTTCATCGTCTCTGTCGAGACCGTCATCCATATCAATCATTTTATTCCCCAATTCAATGATATCTTTACAGCAATGTATTATATTCTTCCGCAGATTAAAACAGGAAAAGTCGACTTATTAAACGAAAATATCATTTCCGGCGGCTCCAGAGGCGTTTTTTTAACTTTTAATTATATTATTTAGGATAAGGTAACGGCAATATAAAGGCGTTTTGTTACAGATATGTTAAATTTTTGCCTAGGCTTTCAGATATGTTGGATTTAGGCGGCTGTTTGTGATAAGATGAAATAAACAGAAGAGTGTTGAGGCTGAAAGATGTATATTTGGGTGGTGTTGGCAACATTTATCGCAATTTTGTACGGGTTTAATCTTTCCGTGCGATCCGACATGCGCCAGATATATGTTGAACCGCAGGCGGAAGCCGCTGTCAGCAAGATTGTCATTCAGCATAAGGCGGCTGTTAAATATATCGGCGATTTGGTATCTGACAAGAAGCCGTATAATGCCGGTGAAATTTCCACCAATGTTTTTGAGGCATATCTGCCGGCGGGCTATAACAGCACGGGCACTTATACGACGATTATGTATTGTCTGGACAAGAATGATAAGACGCTGAGCACGGCCAACGGCAACTGCAATGCCGAAAATTCAATCAATTATCTGGTCACTTTCGGTTGTGTGCCGCAGCGGTGGAAGAGTATTAAGGGCGGGCGCCCGGCCAATGATTTGGTTAACGCCATGAAGACAGTGGTCGGTAATGCCTCAAACTTCGGCTACACGCAGGAAATCAGCAAAACGGCGGATAAAAACCAGTTGGGGTCGACGATGGGAATAAACAACGGCAATAATCAGTGGCTGTCTATTCCCCAGTATATTATCGACAATGCCGGCGGAGAAGGAAAAAAGAGTTTTGCCAAGGAATGCGGTCCGAAAGGGATTTGTTCTTATTGTATGGTTTATATGACGCCGTTTGATCAGTTGTAAGGAGACGGGAGATGTTGAAAAAAGACGAACTTAAAAAAGAAGCCGGCAGCCTGATGGTTGAGGCTTTGGCCATGCTGGCTTTGATAGCCCTGGTGACGCCAATCCTTTATAAAAAAGCGGCGGAACGGACGACCGAGTTGCAGGATATCAACGCGGCCAGCCAAATGCGCGTTATGATTAAGGCCGTGGACGATTATCTGCGCGACAATTATCAGGACATTATGCGCGGTCAGGCTCCGAAAAACGATTGTAAGGGTACGAAGCCGAATTTTGCTGATTTTGCAACAAAAGAGAATGCAACGACAACGGTTGATTTGCAGCAGCTTTGCGATTATCTGCCTTATGGTTTTCTGGATGCAAACGGCAATGTTCAGGGCAGTTATTCTTTCGGCAGTTATCAGCTGGCAGTTAAAAAACATTCCAGCAAAAATGCCAAGAGCAGCGCAACCCTGACCGGTTTTATTATTGCCGATCCGAAAATGAAAGAGGGGATTCCGTTAATCCGCGCTTCGCGCATTGCGGCAATGATCGGCAGCAACGGCGGTTATACGCAGGGTAATAAAGGTAACGGCGTTCAGGGAATCTGGACGATTAACGATATAAAGAACGAGCTTGGCTTGGCATCCAAAGCGGACGGGTCGATTATGGCAGCTTCAATTCAGCCGGTGACTGACGGCAGCGGCCTGAACGAAAATGTGTTGTATCGTAATGAAGTTCCCGGATATCCGAATTTGAACACGATGGGAACAACTTTGGATTTAGGCAGCCATAATATTGAAAACGTTAACCAGCTGATTATTACGGCGGACAATGCTGCCGGCGGCAATAAGGATGAAGCGTTGTTATTGGAAAACGGTGCCGGCGCAAGTATCGGCGGCAAGTTGGAAGCCGCGGACGGAAAATTTACGGTTGACGGCGGAACGGGCAATGTGTCCACGCAAGGCGGGCTGCATGTTGACCAAGGTGCAGAAATAGGCGGTGATACCGAAATCGGCGGGGCGGCAGATATTGCCGGAGATACAAACATCGGCGGCAATCTGACAGTTGAGCAGAAGACTGACTTGAAGGGCGATTTGCATGTGGCCGGCAATGCGACGATTGATAAAAACCTGACGGTCAAAGGCGATACGGTATTGGAGAAAAATTTGACGGTCAACGGCGATACAAATCTCAAAGGTAATGTGACAATCGGTGGGCCAAATACAAACTTAACAGTAAATTCTCCGGCTAATTTCAAAGAAGACGTTACTATGGAGAAAAATTTGACGGTCAACGGGGCAATCATGACGCCTGATTTGCGGTCGAAAACATTACGCGGCGGTTTGCAACAGACTGATTTTTCGAATAATCCGGAAAATGATAAATATGCATTTACAGCTTATTGGAGCGGTGTAAATACCAGGTATAATGTTTATATTGGTGTTAATGATGAAATCAGAGTTGGTAAAAACAAGGTTCTTGTTGGTACTAAAGATGAACTGCAGGTTTTGTCTGATGAAGATCGTGTAGTTTCAAGAGCGGCGGAAACGCAGATTGGACCAAGCGATGATGCCAGAGAATTGATTGTTTCTGCCGGAGAGGTTTTGGTTGATAACGGCGTGTTTGAAGTTCAGACCGGTGACAATACTTACAGCCAGATTTTGACGGCGGATAAGCAAGTTGACATTATGAAGAAAAAAGATGGGCAGAGCAGCGCTGTTTTAACGGATGGGCGTGTTGATGTTTTGAAGGGGACAGACGGACAGAGCATTTTTGCGGTAGAAGATAATAAAGATGCAGCAAGAGGGTCTGTTCATATCCGCAAGGGAATTATTGAAGTCGCTTCTAAATACAGTAAGATTGCGGAAGTTGACGAAAATACGGCAGGCTATGTTAAGGCTGACCGCTTTGTTGATAACGAACCTTGGGATAGCGCAGCTGCGCCGCAGATGACAAATAACGGTTATTCTTCCAGTGGCGTAACACCGTATTCTAATTATCAGGTCAATCCGGCCTATACTTCGGTGATGCATGATATTAAGCTGACATCACGCGGCGGGGCGCGATTGAGCGATATTCTGCCTGACTTTATCAATAAAGGTATTTATGTGGTCGACAATACCTATAATGAAAATGTTCCGTATTGGACAGGATTAACCTTGTCGGTTAAAAACGGAAGAGTCGATGCCGGGCAGTCGGGCAAGGAGTGTACAGATTATTCCTGCTGGACATCCCCGTGGCTGGGCGTTATTCCGGCGCCGCAGTGTCCGCCGGGATATGCCAAAGTGGTGACGATTACGCCGGCCGGCTGGGCGATGGCGCAGGCAGGCGTGCCGCCGTCAGGTGCGGATAAGACCCGTAAGGATATTTTGACGCTGAATATGCCGAAGAACCCGAATGATTATATTGACGGGTCTGCGGATGCGCCGATGCCGCTGTATTTCCAGAAGAGCACCTGGTTACGCGCCAATGTTTATCCGCACGGTTCCGGAGCATCGTTTAAAGGTTGGAGTGCGATTATGGGCTTTATGTATCCGTATTCTTATTATAAGGAATATATTGATAAACTGGGAATTACGGTGAACAAGGACGGGGCTTCCAGTTCTAATCAATGGGTGGTTTGGAATCTGTTTCCGGTCTTGCGCCGCCAGCTGGAGGCTTATGTAACGGTTTATTGTTACTTTGATCGTACTAACAGCAGTTATAACAGCAAGTATGTTGACAAGTATGACCAGCTGAATAAGTTCCGTGAAGGCTGGGGCAAAGATAGTACATTTACGGGAAGACTGAACGATTCGACGACGTCGTTCAAGGATCCGTGGTAAAGAGCCAGATAAAACCGTCGGAGTAATCCGGCGGTTTTTTGCGCCTGTTGACAGGTGCGTATGTAAATTTTTTTTACTGGCATTCTTGGCGAATTGACATTATATTTGCTCTTATATGAATTTTGTGAAGGAGAGACATATGCGGTGGAACAAAGGAGCTTTGGTTTTGTTGTGCGGCCTGGCGGTATCTTTTCCGGCTTTGGCGCAGCTTGATATGCGAAAAGAGGGCGTTCAGGCTTTTCAGCAGGATAAAGATGCCTGGCGGCGGCAGGACAGTTCTAAAATCAATGTTTTGCCGAATATGGTTGATTCTCTCGGCAAAGCGGCGGTTGAAAATGTGGTGAATGCCGAGCAGGCTTTTTGTTATCGTGTCGAAAACCGGCCGGCGGATTATGACGGCTATACGATTGACGGTATGGCGGTTACCGGTTTTTGCGGCGTGATTAATGAGGATTTGCGGCGGATTATGGCAACGCAGTTTTTTGCATCGCCTGAAAATATTGACTTTGGTACTTCGGAGCAGTGTATTATCCGGCCAAAGCTGATGATTCGTTTTGTGCGCGGCGTTGATTTTACCGATGTGTTGGTGTCGGCGCCTTGTTATTCTATTGCGGTTTTCTATGCCGGTAAGGTAAAGGCTTATAATTTTAAGCCGGGAGGGGAAGTTCTTGACGTCATGGTGAATTCCTTCAATGCACAGACAAGGGACTTTACTTCTCCGGCGCTTTTGAACCAGCTGCTGCCTATCGGCGTGCCGCAGACGGCGGAGCAGCAAAAAGTCGTGCGCAGCAAATCACAGCCAATCAGAAACTGGAACACCGCTCCCGTTCCGGCAGCAGAAGAAAAAGCAGCACCGGCCGCCAAAAGCAGTAATAATAGTAGTAGTGGTTGGAATAAATTAAAATGCTGATTAAAAGTTCGGAGAGTACGTCATCTAGAGCGATTTTTTCCCGGTCGTAAGTTTCCTCACGTACTATTGTGTACGCTGCGGTACTTCCGCCGTTAAAATCACTCTATCTAACGTACTCTCCGAACTTTTATAAAAGCGCGCTCTGTGGTCGATTAGTACAGATTTAGCGGGTCAGCGAAATGCTCATTTACTAATATGTAAACTCCGCTTTCGCCGCCCTAAAATCTTACTACTCGACTCACATATCGCGCTTTTACAGCGGCTAAGAGGGGAGTTTGTGTAGTGTTATCGGTTTGATGTGGGGTGTTTGTGCATAATGAGGCGCGATGCTTAGATTGGAGCTGCTTTTTGTTCAATTAAGATTCACACCCACCCTAACCAATTCCGACTATATTTCGCTTCGGGAGCTGTCGCTACCTCGCTTAATAAGTCTCATTGCTTGGCTCACCAAAACAATTCACCGGATTGTTTTGGCTTCGCAGCCCTACCTCAGGGAGGGGACTAGATAGTGCTTGTTTACTGATAATTTAAAATAAAGAGTCTGATTATTCCCTCCCTGAGGTAGGGAGGGTTAGGGTGGGTGTGAAACAAAAACAATAATTTCCTTTCATATTCGGATGTCACTCTGAGAGAGTCTCCGAGGATGACATTCTTTGGGGCGTTTTATTACGGCAGGAAGACGGTTTGATTGAAGACGTTTTCTAAGAAGAACAGCGAGATAAAGCAGAGGCCGGCGGCGATTACCGGGGTGGTTACCCAGCCGATTGAGATTTTGCCGATAGTCATCCAGCTGATGTTTCTTCCGCCTTTGGCAATGCCGACACCCATAATTGCCCCGACGACAGCCTGAGAGCTGGAAACCGGTACAAGAGGCAGCGCGGGCAGTCCATGGGAAAGCAAAAAGTTTTTCAATGCGACTGAGGCAAATAAAAACAAAACCAAAGACTGGGCAAAGACAACAATCCAGGCAACGGCCGGAGTGATGGACATCAGATTGTTGCCGATGGTGCGGATTGTTTTTTGCGAGTAAGTGAAGACGCCGACACAGATTGATATGGCGCCGATGAAAAACAGAATCTGCGTGCCGTTGAGGCTGAAACCATGAAAGTCAATGCCGTTGAACGGGCTGGAACTGACGAAAACGCCCATGACGTTGGCAATATTGTTGGCGCCAAGGGCATAAGCGCCAAAAGCGGCGATGACAATTAAGCCGGTGCGGACATAACAGTCCTGACGCAGCAAGTGCATGTGCGAGCGGCGCAGCACTTTCCTGACCAGAAAATAAGTCAGAAAAGCGATGACGGCGCTGAGAATCGGACAGATGACCCAGGTAGAGGCGATTGTTTTTAAGACGTCTAAATCAGTCGGCTTTCCGCTGTATATGTTCCAGCCGACAATGGCGCCGACAATGGCCTGTGAGGTTGAAACGGGAATGCCTGATCCCAGCATCCAATAGACGGTAACGGCCGCAGACAAGGCGACCATGAATGCGCCGGCAAGGGCGTTGACAGAGCCAAGTTGTCCCAGTGTCTGGCTGGCGCCGGAACCGGCATAAACGGCGCCGAGAATGATGAAAACGGAGGCGATTATGGCCGCGGTGTTAAATTTGAGCATGCGGCTGCCGACGGCTGTTCCGAAAATGTTGGCCGCGTCGTTGGCGCCCAGGGACCAGCCGAGGAATAAGCCGCTGCTGAGGAAGACGAAAAACATTATGTCCATCAGATGTCTCTCTTAATGGTGAAAATCAGCAGTTCGTCAACGCAGTCTTCGGCGAGGTCGGCAATCTTGTCGATTTCATCAATCAGATTGCTTAACTGGAGTTTGTTGGCCAACGGTATGTCAGAATCAAATATTGCTTCTTTGAGATGGCCGGACGTGAGATCGCTTTCGTGTTCCATAAAATAGACTTTTTGCGAATAGTCGCGCACGAGGCTGAAATCGCGGAAGAACGAACGTGAGGCAATGCTCATGTTTTCGGCGCATTCGGTTACCTGGTCGACCAGTTCGATAATCCGGGAATGATAGATTGCGGGAATTTCCGGCCGTTCAATATAAAAACGGTAAGAAACCTCGTCAAAACGGTTGATAACGCTGTCAATGTTTTCAACCAGCTCCAGAACGTCGGCGCGGAGGTCGGGAATAAGGTTGTGAGAATAGAGATTGCTTTCAATGTCACGGCGGAGCTGGTCGGCGTCGTGTTCAATCTGTTTGATTTGTTTGTTTACCTTTTTGAATTCTTCGCTGCGCTGTTCCTGCAGAAAAACGCGGATGGACTTGTTGAAAGTCATTGCCGCGTCGATAACTTTGTCATGAAATGTATCGATTTTGTTTTCGAGTTTTTTGGTGTTGGCAAACAACGAAACCCTGATATTGAACATTTCCGCTTATCCTTATGTCTTTTCTTTTTTTTAGCCCAAGACTATTATATAGCAAAATTTAAATAAAGGTTAAGTTTTTTATAAATATTCAGATAAATAAAAATTTTTTAGTCTTGTAAATTGTATGGAATTAGTTAAATTAATAATGTTTATGTAATTTGCTTTTATTAAAGGATACTAATAATGAATAAAGAAAAATCAGGATTGATTGCCATTGTCGCTTTGGTTCTGTCCATTGCCGCTTTGGTTATGTGCTATATCTGCTGCCAGCAGCAGAAGAAGGCATCCGCAGTAGTTGATGCTGCCGCTGTTGAAAAGGCTTTGCTGGAAAAGCCGGAAATGGTTATCGGCGCTTTGAATGCGTATGAAATGCAGCAGCGCATGATTGCCGAACGCGCTTCTGCCGAAAGAATCAAGCCGTTTATGGCCGAAATTATTGATGAAACAAATACGCCGGCTATTGCCAATGCCGACGGTTCAATCACTTTGGTCGAATTCTTTGATTATTCCTGCGGCTATTGTCACAGAATGTCGCCGATTTTGAAGGAAATCGCCAAGAAAAATCCGAATGTAAAGGTTATTGTTAAACCGGTTGCTTTCTTGGGGCCGAATTCCGCTTATGCTGCCAAGGCTGCTTTAGTTGCCGCAGAACAGGGTAAGTTTGCCGAGATGAACGAAGCTTTGTTTGCTGTTGAAGGCGCATTGGAAGAAGCTGCCGTTGACGCTGCTGCTGCCAATGTCGGTTTGGATATGGACAAGTATAAAGCCGCTATGGCTTCTTCTGACACCGAAGCTAAATTGCAGAATGTTACATCTCTGGCTCAGAAGGCCGGTGTTAACGGCGTTCCGACATTCGTTTTGGACGGCATTATGTTTAACAGCGGTTCTGAAGAAGATTTGCAGCTCAGAATTAATGCTATTAAATAAGCTTCTGTTTAGATAAAAAAATAACTCCCGAAATTCGGGAGTTATTTTTTTGTGGTTTTATTAATATTTGCGGGTGATGATGAAATCTGCCAGGCTTTGCAAAACCGCTGCTTTTTCGCCAAATGTTCGGGTAAGGATTTCCTTGGCTTCATCAATATAGTCTTTAGCGGTTTGCCGGGCTTTTTCCAGGCCGTAGAGGCTGACAAAGGTCGCTTTCCCCTGTGCGCTGTCTTTGTTCAGGGTTTTGCCGACCAGAGCCTGGTCGCCTTCGACATCAAGGATGTCGTCGGCAATCTGGAAAGCGATGCCGATGCGGCGAGCGTAGGCAACAAGGGCTTCTTTTTCCGTTGTTGAAGCGCCGCCGAGCAGGGCGCCGGCTTCACAGGCATAACGAATCAGTCTGCCGGTTTTCATTTCTTCAATGTGTTTGACCAGGTTTTCCGTTCCGGCGTTTGGCGCTGTGTCGGCATAGAGGTCAAGCATCTGTCCGGCAACCATGCCGGTAAAAGCGCCGGCGGCATTAGCGAGAAGGTTGACAAGGGCAATACGGATGTCGGCGGAAGGGTGGGTCTTTTCATCGCTGAGAATTTCAAAGGCATAAGTCAGCAGGCCGTCGCCGGCGAGAATGGCTGTGGCTTCGTCAAAAGCTTTGTGGCAGGTCGGTTTGCCGCGGCGCAGGTCGTCATTGTCCATAGCGGGCAGGTCGTCATGAATCAGTGAATAAGAGTGCAGGCATTCCAAAGCGGCCGCCGTTCGGAGAGAATCTTCAAAGCCCAGGCCGAAGAGTTTGGCGCTTTCGCTGACCAGAAACGGGCGCAGTCTTTTGCCGCCGTTCATTACCGCATATTTCATGGCTTCGACAACCTGTCCTTCGGGAGCGGTTGTCAACGGGAAAAATTCCGGCAGGCGGGAGTTGAATTCCGAAGCGTAAGCCGTGATAAGTTCTTTGATATCCGTCATGGCTGTTTTCTATCCTTCAATCTTGTCAAGCGGAACGGTTTGCAGTTCTCCGTCAGGGGAGAGCTGAATCTTTTCGATTTTGAGCTGTGCGGCCTTGAGCTTGTTTTCGCAGAATTGTTTCAGGGCGACGGCTTTTTCGTAAGCAGTGACGGCATCGTCAAGTTTGATGCGTCCGGCTTCAAGCTCGCGGACGATGTTTTCAAGCTGAAGCAGCGCGTCTTCAAAGCTGATATCTTTAATTTCTTCGGTCATTCATATTCTCCTTAAATAAAACTTTTCAGATAGTAATACATTATTGGAAACGGCGCAACTTTTATATAAAACTTATGATTATTAATCTAAGGTATAGCTGTATATTAGTTATATTAGAACTATCTTAGCACTCAGAGATATGTTACATTAGTAATGTATGTGAAGGAGTAAGAAAAATGAAAAACATTGCAATTAAAAACGGCGCCAAGCTGTTGAAAGCGCTTGGCAATGAAAAAAGACTGGAAGTTGTGTTTTATCTGATGAATCAGGAAATGAAGGTCGGCGATATTGAAAAGCTGGTCGGCCTCAGCCAGTCGGCGCTGTCCCAGCATCTGGCGATTTTGCGGGAGAGCAAAATTGTTAAAACACGCCGCGAGGCGCAGAATGTTTATTATTCCGTATGCAGCGAAAACGCCAGAAAAGTTATTGAGCTGCTTAACGGCATGTACAACCGCGTTTATAAGTAATAAACAGCCATTTAAAATGTCATTTGAAAAGAGGCCTTATGGCCTCTTTTAACATTCAATAAAATCTATGGTTTTTTGTTCTTTATTAAAGCGGATGCTCAATGTTCCGTTGCGGAGCCTTAACGCGTCCCGCCCGAAAATTTCCAGTCGCCAGCCTTGCAGAACGGGATGGTTTTCATCTTCTCCGGCGGCGAAGGATTTCAGCTCTTCGTCAGAAGCAATAAGACGGGCGACGACGCCTTCCTGCCGGCTTTTGATGTTGAGCAGCAGCTTCAGCAGTTCGTATAGTTCGGCGCTGCCGGCAACGGCTTTCTTTTCCTTGGGCAGGCGGACGTATTCCGCCGCAGTGTATTGTTCGGCGGCATTGACGATATCTACCAGCTCTTTGGCCAGGCGTCCGCTTATAATGTCTTTGCGGATATTGCGAATCTGGCCGAGTTCTTCCACGCTGTGGGGGCGGGAGGCGGCAATGTTGAGCAGGCAGTCGTCTTTGATGACCGTTTGTCTGGGAATATCTTTGCTTTGCGCCCGGAGTTCGCGCCAGCGGGCCAAATCGCGGAGCAGGGTCAGGTATTTGGCGTTGTGCGAATGGTGTCTGATTTTGTGCCAGACTTCGTCAGGGTTTACGGCGTAGGTTTCCGGAGAGAGCAGCGCCTGCATTTCTTCATCAATCCAGTGTTCGCGTCCGGAAGCGGCAAGCTGTTCTCTGAGGCTTTTATAGATGTGTACCAGATGTGTGACGTCAGCGATGGCGTATTCCAGCTGTTTGGGGTTGAGCGGGCGGCTGCACCAGTTGGTGAGGCGCGAGCTTTTGTCCAGGTCTATTTTCAGAATATGTTTGACGAGATTTTCATAACTGATGCTGGCGCCGAGCCCGCAGACCTGGGCAGCGACCTGCGTATCGAACAGCGGTGCGGGGATGGCCCCGGTCAGGAGGTAAAGGATCTCAATGTCCTGCCGGCAGGAGTGGAAAACTTTAGTGACGGCCGGGTTTTGAAGAAGGCTGAAAAAAACATCCAGGCAGATGTTTGGCGCCAGCGGGTCGATGACAGCTTCGTCGCCGGGGCAGGCAACCTGTATCAGGCCGAGTTTGGCGTAATATGTTTTTTCGCGGTGAAATTCCAGGTCGACGGTGATGAATTCCTGTTTGGCCAAAGAGGTGCAGAAATCATTGAGTTGTCCGGTTGTTTCTATAACTTTCATTTTGTTTGTTTCATCTTGTTGGTCGTAAAAATTTTCCGTAGTTTAACCACTGTTTTTGCTCTTGGCAATGAAATATTTCAGTTTTGATAAAAAATAGTTGATTTTGTCTATAAAGTCTGCTAGTTTATTCTGGTTTTGTTATTATTAAAATATTATCAGATATGTTTAATTTTTTAAATTTAAGAATTATGTATACAATTTTTGCAGGTTTGAAACACAGTGAAAAAGGAAATGACAGTGCCAAGTTGGCAGAAACGATTGCCAGAGATTTAATTGCAGCAGGTATTTGTCCTGATGCTTTAGTTCCCGGAGTTGCCGTTTATGAAAGAGCCAAGCCTTCGGCTCCCGGTTTTGAAACGGTTGCCGAGCACGGCGTTGTCATGATGTTTAAAGACGAAGAAGAAGCCAAAAAAACCGCCTTTTATATGAAGCCGCGCCTGCGTCTTGGTACTTTTACGGTGAAGTTAAACGATTATGCCCGGGAAACCAAAAGTTTTTCGACGCATTTTGTTTATAACCAAGACGGGCATGACACGGTTGAAAAAGGGGCTTCTGCCTGGAAGGCTCTGAGCGAAAAAGCCAAAGAAAAAAACGGCGTTTTTGTTGCAGCCTGTTTGTTTGAAGCGCCTATCGGCGTCAGGGCAGTCGGCAGTGCAAATTCGGAGCAGACGGATATGCGGTTGTGGGAAGAAACGGTGATGCAGGTGATTAAAGACGCTGATGATCTCGGTTATCCCAAATTTACAGAGAATTGAATTCAGACACGTTATGTGTTTTATTGTTTAATTTTTTTATATATCATTATGGATAAAGAAAAAGCAATGATCATGGTTGAACGGTTCAATCTGGTCAAGTGGGAAAGCGGCTATGCCGGATGTCAAGAAATTACCAAAGACGGGAAGACCTTTGATAAAAAAGTTTATTTGAGAGAAGACTCGCCCGAGGAACTGGCCAAGGAAGTTGAGCACATCAAAGCGCTTAATCTGAAGCGGGTTTTTCTGATTGCGCAAACGCAGCTTATTCCCGAATTGAAACGCGCCGTTGTGGCCCGGTTTGAATTTCCCAATTTACAAAAAGGCGTCGGCTGCAATAATTGTATTGCTTACGCACCGCGCATGGGGGACAAGACCTGGGTCTGGGTAAACAATGCGATAGACTGCGGCATGACGGCTGTTTACAAGTATGAAGCAAAGGATGAAGAAAAGGTTATCCGTACGCTTCGTGACAATCTGGCGGCTATCGGCATCAAAGCCGACATCGAAATCGCCTATGTGTTTTTCAGCGGAAAATAAGCGCTGAGGTTAAAAAGGGTCTGCAGGAATGCGGACTCTTTTTTTGTGTTAATTTAAGTGCGAATCCTGAAAATGCGCTTGCTTTTCGTAAAAATCAGGGATAAAACTATTGTCTGAAGTTTAATAAAAAATGAGGATTGAAATGAATCGCTATCGTACCCATACCTGCGGTCAGCTTCGTGCTTCCGACATTGGCAAGGAAGTGAAACTGGCCGGCTGGATCCACCGTAAACGCAATCTTGGCAATTTGTGTTTTGTGGATCTTCGAGATCATTACGGCATTACGCAGTGTGTGGTCGACAGCAATTCCGATTTGTTTGAGAAGATTGAAGGGCTGCGCGTTGAATCCGTTATCGGCGTGAGCGGCGAGGTCGTGGCGCGTGAAAGCGTCAACAAACATATTCCGACCGGGGATATTGAGCTTAAGGCAAAGGCGCTGGAAGTTTATTCCGAAGCGCCGGAAACGCTGCCGGTACAGGTTGCCGGCGATGGTTCCGAGCCGGAAGAAATCCGCCTGAAATACCGCTTTTTGGATTTGCGCCGCGAGAAAATCCACAATAATATGATTTTGCGTTCAAAGGTTATCGCCTATATGCGCAAGAAAATGGTCGAGCAGGGCTTTACCGAATATCAGACGCCGATTTTAACGGCTTCTTCTCCGGAAGGGGCGCGCGACTTTTTGGTGCCGTCACGTATTAATCCGGGGAAATTTTACGCGTTGCCGCAGGCCCCGCAGCAGTTTAAGCAGTTGTTGATGGTTTCCGGATTTGACCGCTATTTTCAGATTGCACCGTGTTTTCGTGACGAAGACCCCCGTGCAGACCGTTCTCCGGGTGAATTTTACCAGCTGGATATGGAGATGTCTTTTGTTGAACAGGAAGACGTTTTTCAGGCGATTGAATATGTTATGGGCGGCGTGTTTAATGAGTTTTCAAACGGCCGCAAGGTTGACCAGGCGCCGTTTAGGCATATTCCGTTCCGCGAGGCGATGCTGAAATACGGTTCTGATAAGCCGGATTTGCGCAATCCGCTGGAAATTGCCGATGCGACGCCGTTTTTTAACAATTCCGGTTTCGGGCTGTTTGACGGCAAGGCGGCCAACGGTGAGAAAATCCGTGCGATTGTCGTTAAGGGTATTGCCGACAGGCCGCGTTCTTTCTTTGACAAGTTTGACGCTTTTGCCAAGGAAGAAGGCATGGGCGGCATGGCTTATATTGCGCTGGCATCCGGCGGCGCCAAGGGGATTGCACGTTTTCTGAGCGAGGAAAAAATGGCAGAGGCCAAAGCTTTCTTCGGGCTGGGCGAGGGTGATGCCGTGTTGTTTATGTCCGGTGCGGAACTCAAGGTCAGCAAGTTTGCCGGAAAAGTGCGCATGAAACTGGGCGAAGAGTTGGATTTGATTGAAAAAGACGCTTTCCGTTTGTGCTGGATTGTTGATTTTCCGTTTTATGAAGAAAACGAAGAAACCGGTGCGGTTGAGTTTTCGCACAATCCGTTCTCCATGCCGCAAGGCGGTTTGGAAGCTTTGCAGAACAAGAATCCGCTGGATATTTATGCTTTTCAGTATGATTTGGTTTGCAACGGCGTGGAACTGGCTTCCGGCGGTGTCCGCAACCATGAGCCGGAAATTATGTATAAGGCTTTTGAGATTGTCGGTTATAACAAAGAGTTTGTCGACAGCAAATTCGGCGGTATGATTAATGCCTTTAAATATGGTGCTCCGCCGCACGCCGGCTGTGCACCGGGAATTGACCGCACAGTGATGCTGCTTTTGGATGAACCGATTATCCGTGATGTTATCTTGTTCCCGCTGAATGGCAAGGCGCAGGATTTGATGATGCAGGCGCCGAATACGGTAACCCAAAAGCAACTTGATGAACTGCATATCAAAGTGGTTGATGACAAATAACAAAAATAAAAACCGAAGTTGTGAAACTTCGGTTTTTATTTTGCTGTTGTTAGCGGGCAGCAGCGGTTTCAACGAAGATGATTGTTGATTCCATTGCTCTCCAAGAAGAACTTTCCCTGAATTTTTTTCTTTTGGGCTTATATCCTTCTTCCATCGGTTCCGTTAAGTAAAAAAGGTCAGATTCTTTCCAGGTTGCCATAAGCAACTTTTCACCCGGTTCTAACTTTATTTCCATTGTTCCACCGAAAGTTCTGGTTCTTTCCTGTTCTGTACATGCGCTGAAGCCGATTGTCAAAAGCGCCATTAATCCTAATAATACTTTTTTCATGATTTTTTATAATTATATGTTTTACAGATTACAATATATCATATTTTGCCAGGATGAACAAATGTTATTTTTCTGCTTAAAAATTTTTTTATAAAATCTCTTGACATCCGTGATGAGTTTCAGTATAAATACTCTCGTTCTATTGCTTCATCGTCTAATGGTAGGACAGCGGACTCTGACTCCGTTAATCGTGGTTCGAATCCATGTGAAGCAGCCAATTCGTACAGGCTTGTGATTTCGTGTCGCAAGTCTTTGTTTTTTCTTCGTTTTTTGCGGTTCGAATTGGCGAATTTTGACCGGCTTCAAAATTGCCCGTTTTTTCGCTGTAACCCTTGCCGGATAACGGTTCGCAGAGATTTTCTTGAGAGTTCGAATTTTTTTCCATTTCTGAAAAAGGAAAGTTTAATTTATAGTAAATTGTACCTTCTTTTATTTTCAGTTCTTCAAAGATGAATCTTAATAAGAGGCGTTTTTGATTAATATCTTGGCTATGAGTAAATAAAGTTCCGGCGGCAGATGCGATTTCAAAAAGGCCGATAAGTGTTTCATTAAAGCTATTGTCAGCTTTGACGTGGGCTTTGAGCTTGTCTTTTGTACGCTCGATATTAATCTCAAGATCAGATTTTTTATCTTCGTACTGCTCTTTTGTAAGTTCCCCGTCGAGTCGCATATTTAAAAGCATATCAAGCCTTTGCTGGGCTTTTGTTATTTCACCGTTCAGCCGGCCAGTTTCTCTATTACGATATTCAATTTCAGCGCTTTTAGAGTTTTCCAAATGGATTTTAAGGGCTTGTAATGCCTGGTCCGGAAGTTTTATTTTTGCTAAAATATATTTTATCTGATCTGTAATGTCTTGTTCGGGAATGTAAATACGAGTCCCGTCTTGTTTGTAACAAACCAGATAGTAAAATTTTTTCTTTTTAATCTCGTTAGGGCAGGTTTTCCCGCTGTTTATGCAGGTAAAAAGTCCCCGATAGAGAAAAGGAAGCTCCCCATGTTTAAACGGCTGGCTGGATGTTTTTTTACGCACTTTCTGGCATTGGTCGAAAAGGTTTTTTGAAATAATGGGTTCATAGACATGCTTCATAATCCGCCCCTTTGAGTTCATTTCACCATAATAAAAAGGATTGTCGATAATGGTTGTCATTGTTGTATTAACAATTTTTCTCCCTGTTCGGGATTTTAAACCGATAGAATCGGCATATTTTGCAAGTTCATGAATACTTATGCCGCCTAAAGAATATAGCTCAAACAAAGATCTGACTTTTGTTGCATCCGGTTCTTTGGGACGTATGCTGTGTTTACCATGTTCATTGACATAATTTTCATATCCGGTTGGTGCTGCGCCGGCCATTTCTCCGTTTTTGACTTTATAGTCTATACTGCGCCGGACGTTTTCAGAGAGCTGTAAAACATAGGATTTTGCGCCCATTACAGAAAAATCCCAACGCATAATGTCGCTGGAACTTGAATTTTTACCGATAACCATTCCTTCGCGATAGAAGTGCAGCTCGATTTTTTCTTGCCGAATCAGATCATCCAGCATAACACTTTCTTTGAAAGAACGCTGCACACGGTCGACAGCATCGGCAATGATGGCTATTTTTTCGGGATAGGATTTGCAGAAATCAATCATCTGCATAAACTCTTTGCGCTTGCCGCGCGTTGAACTTTCAATAATTTGAAAGGATTTTATGACAATCAGCCCTTTTCGTTTAGCATATTCGGACAGGCGTGTATTTTGGGCGGGAAGACTGTGTCCCTCTTCCTGCTCCTTTGTCGATACCCTTGTCAAAATTACCGCCTTCACGGTCTAAAATCTCCTGTTTCATGGCTAATAGACACTTGACAGCGCCAACAAAACAGCGCACACCTTTCTCCAGCTCACCGTTAGGAACGGGACTTGAAGATAAAGAGCGTAATGTGTCTTCTAGATTTTTCATTTTATATATTTTTCGTGAAATATCAATGTATTTTAAATATTTTTTGTTTTTGCTGTAAGGGGATGTTTTTTGTGATATAATCTTGAATGATTATATGTTCTAATTTTCTCCAGAGCGTTGTTCTGTTTTCTCTATATTTATATTCCAATTCTTTCCATGTAAGCCCATAAAGAAAATCTTCTAAAAACTCTTTTTCTTCATTACTCAGCTCATTTAAAAATTTAAAGACAATATTGTTGTATTTGTCTAATCTGCTGAATTTGTGTAGAAGATTTTTTTTGGTGCTGACGGTCATTTATTCCTCCTTATCTTTGTCATTATCCCGGAAAAGCCAGCCGATGAAGGCTGAGAAAAGTTCTTTAATCATCTTTTACCAATCCCACCGACATTTATGACAATGTTTACAGCGTTCTTTTTTTGCATGAATCTTCTTCCAAAGCGGGTGAGTAATATCTTCCCACATGTGAAATCCTAACAAACAAAGCAATTTTCTAATCATCCATTAAACTCCTTTGAATTAACGGCCTCTTGCCAAGTCGGATATTCTGCAATTAATTCTGCTTCTTCCATAACGCTTCTATTAAGTATATCATGCTCCCCCTTAGGCGAAATCAAATAAATATCGTCGATAGGATTTTCTTGCCCATCAATCCAAGGTTCTATATAAGTAACTGCCATTATATATTTTAAGAACTTTGTTCTATAAATCTGTCCAGCTTTAATCATTTTAACGCTCTCCAAAAATAAAGTTAAAAACTAGCCCGAAGTTGAAGCCTCCGAAAAACAGGATAGAAGCGGCATAATCCTCAAAGAAAGCTGCTAAAAATAGTGTCACCAGAGCAGCAAAAAATATGAAAATAAATCGCTTGGTGATTTTTATAAGAAATTTTAAAAATCTTTCTCCCCTTGTTTCTTTTTCAGGGAGATAAAAAAATTTAAGCAATCTTTCATAATCGAAATTTTTCATGTTAGAATTTTCATTATTCATTTATCATTACCCTCAACATTTCCGCCAAAAGCGTTAAATTTTTCGGTATTTTTTAACATTTTGGTATATTCGTCGGCTAAAACAGAAAGAGCCTTTGCATCTCTTTCCGTCCTTTTCTGAAGCCTTGCGACTTCTTCCTTTGCCTGGTCTAGCTGTTCAGAAATTGATTTGAAACTGTAACTTAAATCTCTGATGGCGTATGCAAGACAGTCCTCACGGGTTTTGAATGTTGTGTTTTCATAAAGCAAATAACCATTGTCGTCGGTGTTCGGCCATTCATAGTTGTCGGTTTTGCTTTCAAAAATCTTATCACCCCGATACATAAATACCGGTAGAGGGGCTGCAATCTCGTCTTTTCCGTTGAGAATAGTTCTAAGCTCCCCATTTTCGCGAAGTTCTTTAATCTTCGCGATTAGGTTCTCCATCTTGTCATTAAGAGGAACGTGCCTGTCCACTTCAATTTTAAGCGTCTGCTTATCAATTTTTATAATATCGTGAACATAATACGAGCCGATTGCGGCGTAACCATCGCAGTTCTGGACAATGTACCCAGTGTCTAATATTTTTTTTAATTTTCTCGCTTGCATATTATATCTCCATATCATTAACAAATCGTGGGTTATCTTGCCATCATTCTATATCAAACAAATCTTTGATACTGGCTTTGCTCTTGCCTAAATAAGTATAACGGTTGGTAAATAAACCACCGTAATATATCTTTGTTACATGACCGTTAGTAAATATAACTTCTGCCCATTTATAAAGCTCGTTTTCAATATAGGTTATGCGAAAAACAAAACCGCTTTCGTTATGTTTCCACACATCGCAGACTTCTGGTTTTTCTGCACTCATTCTATTAACTCCCAATCATTAGCCAAAATACTATGTGCTGCCAGAAAGAATGGGTTTCGTGATTGTGTCAAAAAATACCATTTTCCGGTAAAAGAATCCCATTCAAAAGATATGTAGGTATACTTCCCCCATCTTTTTCGTCTTATTTTGGTTCCTTGCTTCACACAATTAGACACTTGAACAATATTCATTTCATTACCTCAAAATTATCTTTTAACCATTTTTTCATAATTCGGACTCTCTCAACGTCCCAAGTATTTTTCTCAAGCTCGCTCAGGCTTGAAATGACAGGGGTGATTGCTGCCCATGTTGACAGTTCATTTTGTTTATCAAGCTGGAGCATACAACCGATGACGAGGTCGTCAATTTTCTTCTGTGTTGTCAGAACAGGGTGGTTTGCTTGCCACCATGTTTTAATTTTATTTATCATTTCCAAGTACCTCATTTATTTTATCGAGCAGAATGTTCAGAGGAGTTACAGAAATCCCGTCGGACGTTAAGTGTGATAGACACTCCCAAAGCAACTCCCGAAGCTTTTCAACTTCTTTGTCTTGGCTGGCTTGCAAATCGATAAGGTGCTTATTTTTTGATTCCAGCTCAGAAATATAGCCGTAATCACAAGGGATAAGGACTTTCTCAATGTAGTTTCCGATAATTCCGTTGAAATGTCCGAATTTTGACAATTCAGTCGTTACAATTTTATTTTTTTTTATACTATTCAAACGACAAAAATATTTACCTGATTTAAAATCTTTTGATGTTTTCCAATCGTCTGTTAAACTCATTCGTCCAGCTCCTTATAGTTAAAGGGATAAAGTGAAAGCTAGCACCGGGCGAACGACGTAGTTGCTGAAGTAGTCGCCCTTAAGGTAGTAGCCCACGCCGCCTTGACTAGCGCCACGACCCGTACAGAAGACCCACGCGCGGTAGCGGGAGCCCTCGGACGACGACCAGTAATATGCGTCATCTTTAAAAGGTTTGCCGTACTTTTCCAGGCCGGCGTTAATTTTATCTAGATTGGCGGCGAGAAGACAAATATCTGATTTTTCCGGCAGGTAAAAGCCATGCGGCAGATTTTCGCATTTTTCACACGCATCATACCAGTTTATATTATCGCACAGATCTTCTAACGCGGTTACAAGCACTCTGGCAATGCCGTTATCAACGGTAATGGCTGAAATGACGCCGATTATTTCACTGTTAGCGGAGTATGGATCACCGACGCGGTATTGTAAGAACTTGTCAGAATAAGCTCTATCACTAGCTTTATCACTAACTGGTTCACTAACTGCCTCTGTGCAGATTTCAAAAGAGATGTCTTCGCCCCTCATTAAGGCATTTTTTATTTCATTGTATGTTTCTAAAATATTAGCGGTTCTCATTTCTTTTTCCTTAAAATTGTGATGGAATATAACATCCTAGTTTTGCTGCGAAATGCAGCAGATCATCAATATATTGACAAACTTCTTCCTTAAAGCCTTTTTCAAAGCATAGACGGCGCGGGATTTTTGTTTCACCTTTGGAGGTTTTAACAATGTCAAAATAGAACATTCCTCGCATGAAATAGTCAAACTGGTCATCTGTTATATTTTGGATTTCATAACCGGAAGATAGCAGGGCTTGTTTTAATTTTGGATAGATAACACCGTAAATATAACTTTGTTGTTTTCGACTAACCATGTCTTTAATAACTTTAGTTTCAACTTCAAATGGCTTAAATTTGTGGTGTAATTTGTTGTTCATTGCCTCAACAAATCTTATCCAATCAGTGGGGGTTATGATCATTATTTTAGACATTATAATTTTTCCTGATTATCTGTATGATTTCATTAACACGTGTCTTGCCTTTGGTTAAACCTCTGGCAAGTTTTTCCTGAAATTCTGGATTGACAGAGACTTCAATAATAATCATTTCTTCAGTGAAATGTGGATTATACACGCAATAAAACCAACGTTTAGCTCCGGTATGACGCATCTGCATTTGCATTTGAGCATAGTATTCCGGTTTAATTTTGTGGTCGAACAGAAGTTTTGCATAGGTATTGTCTTGCGGACATTTAAATTCAACGCCGGTTATTTCTGTTCCAATATGGATTAAGCCGTCGGGAGATGACCCCTCAAGCTCGTCAATCTCGATAAAGCCGACTTCTTCAACCGTGTAGCCGGTCTTCATCTCAAAAAGCGTGCGAGCGACGGCTTCGAGTTCGTTACCTTGCTCCATTGCGGCAGATTTGAAGGTTTCTTCCTTGCGTCCGGTTAGTTTTTCGGCGGCGATCTTAAAGCACAAAGTTTCAAGCCCTGCACCGGCGGTAGCAATGGTGTCGGCCACGCTGGCGGTAAAGCGCCCGAGGCGGATGGCGTACCATTCATCAGAATGCTGTTCAAAGTTATGAATTTGCATTGTTACCCCCTTTGCCTGACAAGATTTCAAGCTTGCGTGCCGTGCAACATTTGACGAACTGTTCTTTCATTGCCGCGGTTTCAAAATTTTTGTATTCATGGTCATATATCACCTTAAGGGCTTTAATATCTTGTGCTGCATTAATTGCATTGATAACAGCTTCCGGGAGTTCATCGCTTGGAATTTCAGCTTTTTCAAGATCGTAATTTTTATTATCCTCTTCTTCCATTTCGGAATAAACATCGTCAAAATGAAATTTGACTGCCTTTTTGATGATTGTCTTTTTGCACATCTCAGCAAACCAAGCCTGCCAGATTGTTTGCGTTTTGGCAATATTACGTGCCTTTTGGATTTCTTCGCGTGATAAAGTTGTAATGAACTCGCCGCGACGATTTTTGATAATGCAATAGCCGCCGATGATGTCATCTTCATTATGCACAAACGGATTAGATAAGATATGCTTATAGTCAACAACGCCTTTTGTCTTGCTAAATGAGAATTCGTCTCCCTTATAAACAAGGCCATCGTCAATTTTGCTTTCAGGATAAACAAGCAACATTTTATTTTTATAGGCGACATAGTCATAAGAAACGCCGTTTTCATTTAAAGTTATATGTTTGCCGTCAAATTTTAATCCAGAAGCCTCGATTTTATGCCAACAATCATCGAACCATTCTTGCGGTCTTTTGAGCGCCCAAGGATTAGCATCTTCCCATTGTCCTGTTTTATTTTTCTTTTTCTTGCTTTTAAGTTCGGAAACATATTTGTCAAATATATCTTTATCCATATCAAATCTTATTCCCTAATAAATGATTGTTGAAAGAAATATCAGCGTTCCAGTCAGAAGCCCAAAACTCATCCCGGATAAAAAGTCACTCCAAAAATGGTTTTCTCTGGCTTCTCGGTGTGCAGAAAAATATTCTATTGGCATTTCAACACCTCCCTGAAAATTGCACGCATAAATTCCGTTACGTCATGGCGAAGTATGTCATCATGTATCCACTCGTCAAAATAACCGCTGTTATCATCGACAAGCCGTTTTTTGGCTTTATATTCGTAGTCCAGACTATTGTCATTTGCTGCTAAAAAGTGTTCGACATAGTAGTTCTCTGTTCCTGTTTTAAAGAAAGTTTTGGCGAGTGCGTTAAATGTTGGAACTGTTTGCAGTATTTCTATAAGTTGATTTTTCATGGCTTTTCTCAAATAGATAAATGGTTAAAAATTAAAAAGCTAGCACCGGGCGAACGACGTAGTCGCTGTAGTTGTAGTACTTATTGCCGTAGTTCACGCCGCCTTGACTGGCGCCTGAGACCGTACAGAAGACCCACGCGTAGTAGTAGTCATACTCGGACGACGACCAGTAGTATTTATATTTTTCAATCGGGTCGCCACCAGCTTTAACAAGGGCTTTATTGACAGCTTCCAGATTTTCATCAATTGCCATCCATTCGTATTTTGTCGGAATTTTATATTTCACTGCTTCATACCAGTTCTTTCCGGTTGCTGCATTTTTAAGCGAAAGCACAATAACCCTGCCATTGATTTCCGCAGCTCTCACTCCTACCGGCTTGCCATCTTCTTTGACAATCATTACTTTGAATTTTGACATTTTGTTAACCTCTGTTGTTGTATTTATACTACGATTATGTGATTTAAATACAACATTGTCAATAGTAAAATTACAATAATACGGCGTTTTTTTTATAACTATTTGAAAATCAAAGAAAGAATTTTTGTGTGTAAAAGAAAAAGGACATAAAAAAACCGCCCGGAGGCGGCTGAAAAGTTATTTTGTTATAGCTAGATCCTAAATTTGTCACACTGAACACAAGATGAGGGAATTACAAAACCTTTAACATTATATGAATTAGATAAAATTCGTGTTAAAATTAACTGTTTGATGTGGGTATTATCAAGTTCTTTATCGTGCCAATTGAAAGAGTGTTTTTTTGAATAAACGATAACGTAGTATCCTTTAGAAAAAGGAAAGCCATCATCTAAATATTTTGTTGCTGTATCTACTATTTTATTTTTTAATTTTCGAGATAGTTCTTGTAGTCTTTGGGCAATTAGCTTTTTTGCATGATCTGGATTAGTTAAGGCGTAAGTCGATTTTTTTCCATTGGGAAAATATTTTGTTAAATCAAACCAATCTTTTACTTTATGTTCGATAAAAATTACTTTATGAGGTCTTATTAGAATTAAATCGCACTTATCTCCATTATATGATTTACCTTTTAGATATTCTTCCCAATCAAAAAAAATAGTTCCGGGAAGTAGATTTTCATTGCAGTTTCCAGGATGAGTGGGAGTGTGATAATTCCCGCATTTTTTACAAAAAGAAGTTTTAGGTAGTTTATTAGTCATGATAAAAAGAATATAAAATATCATTCGGTGAATAAAGGCTATCATAAATTTTCTCGATATTATCGTTAACATTTACCAAATTGCTATAATTTTTATCTTCAATTTTTTCAGCTAAATAGAAGTTAACTTTTTTTGTATCAATATTATATTTACGAGCGTAAGTCGCTAGCGCATATATAAAAGTTGGGCTGTGAGAGGTTAATACAATGTGATAATTTTCTTTTATGAGTAGAATGAGAATTTCGGCATATTTAATTTGCCATTCTGGGTGTAGATGGTTTTCAGGTTCGTCTAAAACGATAATTGTGTCATTTCTTAGTAAATTTGTTTTTAAAAGAAGGTATAAAATACCGAAACTCTTAGAGCCTGAAGCTATACTGGTTATTTTTAAGCTATCAGCATCTAGGGTTACTTTGTATTCAAGGTCTTTGTTTCGGCTATTATAAGAAAATTCAGCATTGTTTAGTATGGCAATAATTTTTTTGGTTATTTCAGTGTCTGAGCTTTTTTCTAAAAGTTGTTGGGCACTATTAATTTTTTGTTTTAAATCCTGTATGTAAACAGCCTCAGAATCGTGAGACCTTTCTAAATATAATGGGCTATCAATAAAAGTGACATCAGTGAAAGATAAGAAATTCTTTTCTTTATCTATTTGGGCTTGGGATATAGTATTATTTTCAATGGAGAGTTTAGAGATTACATTTCCTTTGAAACTAAAAGAAAGTTCTGTTTTTTCTTTGTGAACAGAATTATTGATATTATTAGAGAAGGTGTTTTTAAAGTAATATTCCGCGATATTCTTAAATTTTTTTTCGTCAGACACAGTATTGTTATATTCAGTTTGAATATCAAAAATTGGTTTGCAAATTTCATCGCTTAACTTAAATTTATTTTTACAGCGTGTAACTATGTCAAATACATTTTTTATAAGAGAGTCGCTTTTATCATTATTGGGATTAGATATTTGGTCGGCGATAAAAAATCTAAAACGCAAATCGGACAGCTCTTTTAATAATTCTTGAGATGCAGGATCGTTATTATTGAAGTCCATACTTCCAATGAAGGAAAAAAAAGGGTTTAGTAGTTTGGAAATTATACTACGATTATGAATTTTGTTATAAAAATCCGGAAAACCGACTTGAGATTTGATGGTGGCATATAGTGCTTTTCCAATGGTCGATTTTCCTGTGTCGTTAGGTCCGGCAATGACTGTTAAGCCGCCGATTTCTATGTCCGCTTTCTTTATTTTGCAAAAATTAGATAATACAATACTCATGAAGATGTTACTCGTTACAATTTAATATAGTATATATA
>CEAB01042598.1_pt1 | contig 32639 bp, 35 predicted proteins | sample 557651 | NCBI WGS metagenome assembly CEAB01 (sample SAMEA3182046, study PRJEB8094) | gut metagenome | biome: human; feature: gut; material: Stool; isolation source: human stools | place: Canada | collected 2011-11-15
GCTTGCCTCCTTCAAAACGGAAATGCCGTCCAGCTTCGGCAGCAGCAGGTCCATGATCAGCACGTCCGGCTGCTCGCGATGTAAAAGCTCCACGGCGCATTCGCCGTCGTTTGCAGCGCCGACAACATCAAAGGCAGGATTCTGACCCAGCACAGACGAGAGCTGCGCGGTAAAGGTCTCATTGGCGTCGACGAGCAGAATTTTGATTTGAGATTCCATATGGGACTGTCTCCTTTAAATCGTGGAGTTGTCCGGCCAGACACTATTTTTCGCTGCGATGACTATAATTTACCACATATCTGCAGAAATTTCAATATTTTGCGCGCATAAATTTTCCACTTTTTACAGACACAATTCGACAAACTGAGGCAGGAACCCGAAAAACGTCAATTTTTGTCCAAATTTGTCAAATAGAGCCCACAAATGTAAACGTCTGGTTTACAAGTGTAGCAGTTACGAAAAATTCTCCCGACCCCACATGGGGTCGGGAGAATATTGGTGCCGGTGACCGGGCTACGAGTCCGCGGACTAAAAAACAGTCCACCGGACTGTTTTTTGCGGCTTGCGAGCCGCCGTCCTGTTCGAGCCCGACCGTTACGAAAAATCTCGCGCAGCCCAGACGGGCTGCGCGAGATTTTGGTGCCGGTGACCGGGCTCGAACCGGTACGAGTGTTACCTCACGGGATTTTAAGTCCCGGGCGTCTGCCAATTCCGCCACACCGGCAAATCGGCTTCTATATACTACCACGAACGCCGGACCTCGTCAAGAAAAAATCGCGCGACGCGAGGACGCGGGCGGCGAAAACGTTAAGTTTACATAAATTCTTAAGTATTTAAGGCAAAATTAAGGATTTGTAACCAAATTGTAATTGCTTCTTTTGCCATTCGATGCTAAACTAACCATAGGAAACGGGGATTTCCATATCCCAAACCATGAATTTAGTAGGAGGAACACTGAATCATGAAAACAAGTAAAAGATTACTCAGCATCCTTCTGATGCTGACCATGCTGGTGAGTATGTTCACCGTCATGGCTTCCGCAGAGACTGTAGGGTCCTGCACGCATGAGGATGAGGTGGGAAAGACTACCTACACTTATCATGAAGCAGAGGAGGCAACCTGCACAAAGGAAGGGCATAACGAATATTGGCTGTGCAGCAAGTGCGGTGCAGTGGCGATCTATAATGCAAGCCTTGAGCGGTACGAGGTACAGCCGAACGGCATTCCCAAGATAGCGATAGACCCCACCAAGCATCAACTCAGACAGGTTGCGGCTAAGGATGCTACCTGCAAGGAGCCGGGCAACATAGCCTATGTCGTTTGTGATCTCTGCGGCAAAATGTGGAGAGATATGACGCTGAAGGATCAGCTCGATGTCGTTAACACCCCCATTGATACAAGTAAGCATAAGCTTGATAAGGTCGATGCAAAGGACCCGACCTGCACGGAAGACGGCAATGTCGCATACTCACAGTGCTCGGTCTGCGGCAAGGTCATTGACGCAGAAGGAAAGGAAACGAACCTGACGGCTGTTACTTCTCCCAAGCTGGGTCACAAACCCGTAGAGGTTATCGCTAAGGCTGCTACCTGCACCGAAAATGGTATCAAGAAGCATTACAAATGCGCAAGAACAGGGTGCGGAGCGTTGTTTGAAGATAAAGCTGGCACAAAGCCGCTTACTGACAAAGACGTAGTAATTCCTGCTACCGGTCACAAGCTGAAGAAGGTCGAAGCAAAGGCACCGACCCAGACCGAAGAAGGCAACATTGAATACTGGTATTGCGAGAAATGCGACAAGTACTTCTCCGATAAGGATGCTACTGCGGAAATCCGGAAGGAAGATACCGTTATTCCGCAGCTGAAAGAAGAAAAGCATACTCTGACGATTGCTGTTGAGAAGGTCAATGGCGCTGTTCCCGGTGAAGTTCAGTACGCCGGCAAACCCTATGAGATGCTCGAAGGTTTGCAAAAGGGTGAAACCAGAGAGTTGACGGCAGTTGCAAAGTCGGGCTATCAGTTTAAAGAGTGGAAGATCAACGGTGACGGTGCAAGTGTCTCTGATTTGAAGAAGGCAACGACAACCGTTACGATGGGCAATACGGACGCAACGATCACCGCAGTGTTCGAAAAGACCGCCACTCCTGTCCGGTATAAGCTGGAAATCGACAGAAACAACACAAAAGGCAGCATCGAGTATAGAACTTGGTTCGGGAACAAGTGGAGCCGTTGGTATACAATCGAAAAGAATGAGTACCCCCTTGCAATTCAGGGCTTGCAAAAGGGAGACAAGATTCAGATCAAGGCGTATCCCGATTCCGGTTGCGTGGCGACTTGGATGATCGATCGCGTAATTGAGACCGTCAAGGACAATACCTATACTGTTACAATTGATGATGCCGACGTCTCCGTATACGTTATGTTCCAGAAGAAGATCAGCTCCGATCGCGAGCTGGATCTGGATATTTCCGGCTGGAAACACGGCGAGATCAAGTACCGGGTGAATAACGGCACAAAGTATACCCTTAAATCGAGCGACTATCCCTTCACACTTGAAGAAGGCGACAAGATCACATTCTACATTGACGCTGACAGCGGATACACCGCAAAGTGGAACCTCGACAAGGAGTCCAAGAGCTACAGCGATGAGTTTACCGTTCGATACAAAGATATTGACGAGGACGGCTCCACGCTCCATATCTCCTTCGTCAAGAAGAGCACCATCGTTGACAACGACTATCCGACCCTGACCTTCGACATCACCGGCGGCAAGCACGGCACGGTTTACCGCGGCACCCGCGAGTATGAAGACGGCGACGTCATCTCCATCAAGAAGAACGATAAGATGACCTTCAAGGCAAAGACTGACAAGGGCTACGTGGCTGTCTGGACCTACAAGGGCGAAAGCTACGTCGGCGACGAGTTCACCGTCAAGATGGGCTCCAAGGATGCAAAGCTCTATGTCGAGTTCATGGATAAGGACGACATCCGCCTGACCGAGCTTCCGTTCCGCGATGTTTCCAAGCGCGACTGGTACTATGACGATGTAGTCTATGTCTACCGCAAGGGCTACATGGATGGCATGTCCTCGACCCGCTTCGGCGGCGAGCTGAACACGACCCGTGGTCAGATTGTCACCATCCTGTGGAGACTGACCGGCGAACCGAGAGCAACGAAGAGAAACCCGTTCACCGATGTCTCTTCCAGCCAGTATTACTACGATGCCATCTCCTGGGCATATGACGCAGGCGTGGTCGACGGCTTCGACGCACGTACCTTCAAGCCCGACCAGAACGTCACCCGCGAGCAGCTGGCAGCCATCCTGTACCGCTATGCCAAGTACATGAACCTCTCCACCAGCGGCTCTGCGTACCTCGCAAAGTATAAAGACGCTGACAAGATTGCAAATTGGGCATACGACGCAATGGCATGGGCAAACTACCGTGGTCTGATCAACGGCACGTCCGCAACGCGCATCGACCCGAAGGGCTACGCAACGCGCGCACAGATCGCAGCCATCCTGCATCGCTTTGCCGTGGAATACGGCGCATAATTCCCAGAACAAAAGAACCTCCCCACGGGGAGGTTCTTTTTTGCGCCTTTGAGGCGGAGAAAACCGCCGCCCGGAGTCTCCGGGCGGCGGTTGGTGTTTTTGCGTTACACGTTGGCGATGAACTCAATCTCAACCTTCGCGTCCTTCGGCAGGCGCGCGACCTGAACCGCGGAACGAGCCGGGCAGGCGCCTTCGGGGAAGAACGTGGCATAGACCGCGTTCATGGCGGCAAAGTCATTCATGTCGGCGAGGAAGACGGTTGTCTTCACGACGTCTGCCATCGTGCCGCCGGCGGCTTCAAGAATTGCCTTGCCGTTGGTGAGCGACTGCTTCGTCTGCGCGGAGACGTCTTCGGGCATGACGCCGGTCGCCGGGTCGATGGGCAGCTGACCGGAGACGAAAACAAGAGAGCCTGCCTTCGTCGCCTGCGAGTACGGACCGATGGCGCCGGGCGCGCCGGTGGTTGCAATGATTTCTTTCATGATAGAATCCTCCTTATATAGCTTACGCCTTCGCGGCTTTTGCCTTTGCCTGCTCCAGCGCTGTCGCCAGCTGGTCGGGACAGGATGTGGGCTTGTAGCCGCAGCGGATGCCGCGCAGACGGGAAATGACCTCGTCGACCGGCATGCCCTCGACCAGTCTGCCGATGCCCTGCAGATTGCCGTTGCAGCCGCCGATGTATTCCACGTTCTTGAGCTTGCCGTCTTCGATGTCAAACAGAATCCGGCTCGAGCAGGTGCCCTTGGTCTGATATTCGTAATGCATGGTGTTGTTCCTTTCTATACCGTCAGGTCGCAGAATTCTGCGCCGACATATTCACAAAGCGCGTCCGGATTCAAAAGCACCTGCGCCCCGCGCTGCCCGGCGGAGACGCCGATCTCGTCGTATAAAATCGCCGTCTCGTCGATAAACGTAGGGAAGTGCTTTTTCATGCCGATGGGGCTGCATCCGCCGCGGATATAGCCCGTGAGCGGCAGAAGCTCGCGGACCGCAATCAGCTCGACCTTCTTGTCCTTCGCCGCCTTTGCCGCTTTTTTGAGATCCAGCTCGCAGCAGACCGGAATGCAGAAGACAAGATAGCCCTGCTTTTCGCCCCGGGCGACGAGCGTCTTGAAAATCTGCTCGGCTGGCTCCCCGATGCCCTCTGCGGCGTGAAGACCGCTCAGGTCGTTTTCATCGTACGCATATTCCTTCGCGCGGTAAGTGATTTTCGCCGCGTCGAGCAAACGCATCACATTCGTTTTGTTCATACTTTCGCCCCCAACCGGCGCAATTACGCAGGTCTGCCTGCGTGACATCATTATACCCGATTGCGCGCAAACTTGCAAGATATATGCAAATCTGCTATAATACAGGTTTGACAGGAAAGGGGATGGCATGATGTCGATGGAAAAGGTAAAGGCATATTTTGCGCAGCTCGGTATGGAGCAGCGCGTGCTGGAGTTTGAAGTATCGAGCGCAACCGTGGAGCTGGCGGCGCAGGCAGCCGGCGTGGAGCCAAAGCGCATTGCAAAGACGCTGTCGTTCCTCGTGGGAGATAGCTGCATCCTGATTGTTGCCGCGGGCGACGCGCGCGTGGATAATAAGAAGTACAAAGAGCGCTTCGGTGTGAAGGCGAAGATGCTCGCGCACGACGACGTGCCGGAATACATCGGGCACGCGGTGGGCGGTGTGTGTCCGTTCGCGGTCAAAGAGGGCGTGAAGGTTTACTTAGACGAATCGCTCAAGCGCTTTGAGACCGTTTTTCCGGCTGCCGGCAGCGCAAACAGCGCCATTGAGCTGACGATTCCGGAGCTGGAGCAGTATTCGAAATTCGATGGATGGGTCGATGTGTGCAAGGACTGGAGAACCGACGCGGAAGGATAAAAAATCCCATTTTCGGGCATACTGCCTCCAAAGAACATTGGAGGCAGGCACATGGAAGAGCAAAAGCAGCAAGAGTGCACCGCGCAGACGCAGGAGCTTCTGGAGTTGGGCGCAAGCACGACAAAATCAAGCCGGGGCAATATTTATACGCTCACAATCATCGGACAGATCGAGGGGCATCAGGTCCTTCCCGAGACGGTGAAGACGACGAAGTATGAGCATGTCATTCCGCTGCTGGCGGCGGTGGAGGAGTCGGAGGAGATTGACGGGCTGCTGCTGCTTTTGAACACCGTCGGCGGCGACATTGAGGCGGGGCTTGCGATTGCCGAGCTGATTGCCGGGATGAAGAAGCCTACGGTGTCGCTGGTTCTCGGCGGCGGGCATTCGATCGGCATTCCGCTGGCGGTGTCTGCGAAACGGGCAATCATCGCGCCGCGCGCGAGCATGACCGTTCACCCCGTGCGCATGACGGGGCTGGTGGTCGGCGCGCCGCAGACGTATCATTACTTTGACCAGATTCAGGACCACATCGTCGACTTCGTGACCGAAAATTCCCGCATTTCCCGGGCGGATTTTGCGCGCTATATGATGGCGACCGGGAACATGGCAACGGATGTAGGGACGGTGCTGTACGGCGCGGAAGCGGTCGAGTCCGGGCTGATGGACCAGCTGGGGAGCCTTTCGGACGCGCTGGCGTACCTGCATGCGCAGATTGCGCAGGAAAAAAAGAAGCGCTCCGGTCCGGATGCGGGCGGCGATAACTAAAAAGTATGGAAATATTCCTCCGGTTGTGATAATATAAATCAGTATGAGATTTTTACGCGGCGCACTGCCGCCGGATCAATCGGAGGATTGTCTATGACCTATTGGAACGCGGCTTTGCTGGGGCTGGTGCAGGGATTGGCGGAGTTTCTGCCGATTTCCAGCTCCGGACATCTGGCGGTGCTGCAGAATTTCCTCGCCATCGGCGACATGGAAAACCATATGCTCTTTGACGTGCTGCTGCATCTGGGGACGCTGGCAGCGGTCATTCTCGCGTTCTGGAAGGATGTGCGCGAGGTTGTCACAGAATTCCTGCGGATGCTGCATCTGCGCAGAACGCCGCGCGGCTTGAAGCCCAACCGGCGCGAGCGGCGGCTGATCAGCTTTCTGATTCTGGCGACGCTTCCGCTGATTCCGGCGGCGTTTTTATCAAACGTCGTCGAGAGCCTCTATCAGAACACGTTTTTTATCGGCTTCGCGTTTGTCATGACAGGTTTTTTGCTGTTTGCTGCCGACCGCATGGGACACGGCAACAAGGACGAGCGCAGTTCGACTTCAGCAGATGCGATTGTCGTGGGTCTGGCGCAGGCGGTTGCGGTGGTGCCGGGGCTGTCGCGCTCGGGGACCACGATCAGCGCCGGGATGCTGCGCGGCTTTGAGCGGAGCTTTGCCGTGAAATTTTCGTTTTTACTGTCCATTCCCGCCGTGGTCGGTGCAAACCTGGTGTCGCTCATCAAGGTATTTTCAACCGGCGTGGAGTGGAGCTATGTGCCGATGTATCTGGTGGGTGTCGCCTGTGCGTTTGTGTCGGGGTACTTTGCCATCTACTTTCTGCGGCTGATTGTCCAGCGCGGAAAATTCGGCGGATTCTGTTATTATTGCTGGGGCGCGGGGCTTGTGACGCTGCTGCTGTCCCTGATTTCCTGAAAGGACGGAGCCTTATGGCGGAAAAGCAGACAAAAAAACGTGCCTCCGGCGGCAAAACAACCGGAAAATCCTCCGGTAGCCGGAAAAGCACGTCAAAAAGCTCCCGCGCAAAGGCGAATGCCCGGACGCCGGTCCGGCGAGAGGTCGGAGCAGGCATCTGCCTGGTGCTGGCGCTGTGTACGACGCTGGGCTGCCTCGGTATTCAAGGCGCACTGTTGTCGTTGCTGATTTCCCTGTTCCGGGGACTCATCGGCAAGGGCTTATACATACTGCCGTTTTCGTTCGTGATGGGTTTTCTGATTCTGCTGCTGCATGACGGAAGACCCGTCGCGCTGCGCGTGACGTGCAGCATGCTGCTTGCCGTGACCATCGGCGCGCTGGTGCAGCTCGTCGGCGGGCAGGAGGGCGCGGACTGGTCTGCCTCCATGCTGGCAGACCTCTGGGACGGCGGACTGGACGGTAGCTGTGCAGGCGTCGTCGCCGGGCTTCTTGCGCAAACGCTGGAGCTGATTATCAGCAGAGCGGGCGCTGTGATTGTGCTGCTTGCCGCGCTGGCGCTGGAGCTGATCACGAGCCTGAATATGACGGTGCGCGGAATTATTACCGCGATCAAAAACCGCCCCAGAATTGAATACGACGAGCCGAAGCTGGAGCACCCGGACCCTGCCGAGCGGATTGTCAACCATGTTGCGACGCGGCACATCGAACATGTGCAGCAGGAGCAGGAGCGCCGCCGCGCGAAGGCGTCGGAGTTTGATCTTCCAGTGGACGAGCCGCCGCTGCCGGTGCAGGAGGCAAAGCCCAGAAAGAGAAAAGCGCCCATGCGCCCGGATGTGTTCGTGGAGGAAAGCCGCCGCGCGATGCAGACGGCGTCTCAAAAACCGGAACAGACAGATCCAGGACCGGACATCCTTGCCGAGCGCCCCGCAAGAGGGCAGCTTGATGCGCAGGTGCAGGAACAGAATATGGAGCAGGAGCAGCCGCTTCCGAAGCAGCTGCCGCCGTTGAATCTCGACGAACTGCGGCGCGATTCGATGCCGCTTGTCGTGCCGAATCAGCCGCGCGAGGAACTGTATGCCGAACCGGAAGAAGCGGAAGCGCCGCAGCAGGAGCCGGTTTCCGAACCGGAGCGCAGCGTCCATATGCCGCACCCGTGCGCGCCCGCGCCGATTTCTCCGGCGCCGGTTGCCGGAAACAGCAAACTGCCTGTACCGGCAGAGGCAAAGCCTGCGCAGATTCCGCCGGCAATCCCCGAGCCGGAGGAAAAAATCAAAAAGGAAGATGTGCATCTGGAGGCAGCGGCAATTGCGCAGGAAATTGCCAGCGCGCCCGAGCCTCCGGCATATCAATATCCGCCCGTGGAGCTGTTGAAGGAAGGCTCCGGACAGACGCACGACGGCACCGAGGAAATGCGGCAGAACGCCGAGCGGCTGGGCGATACGCTCAAGTCCTTCGGCATCAAGGCGACAATCATCAACGTCACACGGGGTCCGTCCATCACGCGCTATGAGCTGGAGCTGGACCGGGGCGTGAAGCTGTCGAAAGTGACCAATCTGGCAAACGATATTGCGCTGGCGCTTGGCGCGTCGGGCGTCCGCATCGCGGCAATTCCGGAGAAAATCTCCGTGGTCGGCATTGAGGTGCCGAACCGCGTGGTGTCTACGGTATTGGCGCGCGATGTGATCGATTCGCCGGAGTTTGTGAGGAGCAAATCCAAGGTGTCGTTTGCCGTCGGCAAGGACATCGGCGGAAACCGCATCATCGGCGATATCGGAAAGCTGCCGCACCTGCTCATTGCCGGTACAACCGGTTCCGGCAAGTCGGTGTGCATGAATTCTCTCATTATCTCGCTTCTGTATAAGGCGAAGCCGGAAGAGGTCAAGCTCATCATGGTCGACCCCAAAATGGTCGAGCTGGGCGTGTACAACGGCATTCCGCACCTGCTGATTCCTGTCGTGACCGACCCCAAGAAGGCGGCAGGCGCGCTGCAGTGGGCAGTGACGGAAATGATGCGGCGCTACCGTCTGATGGCAGACGAGGGCGTGCGCGATCTGGCGTCTTATAACAAGCAGGCGAAAGCGACGGGCGAGTTTGAAACCATGCCGCAGATTGTCGTCGTCATTGACGAGCTGGCAGATCTGATGCTGGTGGCAAAGAAGGAAGTTGAGGAGTCGATCTGCCGCGTGGCGCAGATGGGTCGTGCGGCAGGCATGCACCTGGTTATCGCGACGCAGCGTCCGTCTGCGGACGTCATTACGGGTCTGATGAAGGCGAATATCCCGTCTCGTATTGCGTTTGCGGTTGCGTCGGCAATGGAGTCTCGTATCATTCTGGATACCGACGGCGCTGAAAAGCTCGTCGGCAAGGGCGATATGCTCTATGCACCGCTGGGACAGGGAAAGCCGAAGCGCGTGCAGGGCTGCTTCATCACCGACGACGAGGTGCAGGAGGTCGCAAGCTTCATCAAGCGTACGAATGCGGCGGACTATTCCGACGAGGTGATGGCGGAGATTGACAAGAAAGCTGCCGAGAGTGGGAAAAACAGCGGCGCTTCGAATGCGGGCGCTGCACCCGACGCGCCGGACGAAGGCGACGAAATGCTTCCGGCTGCGGTCGAGGTGATTCTGGAGACCGGGCAGGCGTCCGTGTCCATGCTGCAGCGCCGCTTAAAGCTCGGCTACGCAAGAGCTGCGCGCATCATGGACGAGATGGAAGAGCGCGGCATTGTCGGGCACTTCGAAGGCTCGAAGCCGCGGCAGCTGCTGATCACAAAAGAGCAGTGGCAGACCATGCAGTCCGGGCAGCAGATGACGATTCCGGAGGAGGACTACAACCCGCCCGTCGAGGAGGAGATTTTGTAATTTTTGAAATTCCGCGAAGGCTCGCGTAATTTATCCATTGTGCAAGAACCGGAACACCCGGCTCAAACACAAAAGGTCGTTTCGAACAGAATCGGTCCGCAGAATGCGCCGCAGATTTTCTGTCAGACAAGAAAAAGACGCAGGGAACCCTGCCGGGTTTCCGAGGATTTTTGCGCAGTATGGCGGGAAAGCTGCAAGCAGGCGGCGGGCTGGGGCTGGGCGATGCGACCGAAAAATAATGAGGCATTGCATCCGGACACATTTTGCCGGAGCGAGAGCTGGAGGTACTTATGAAAAACGAAAAACATACATCCGTTGTCCGTCTGACGTCGCTGGCGCTGCTTACTGCGCTCATCGTCGTGCTGCAAACCGTCGCAAGCGGCATCAAGATCGGTCCTGTGCCGATTTCTCTGACGCTGGTTCCGATTGTCGTGGGCGCCATTCTCTTTGGACCGGGTGCCGGCGCGTTCCTTGGCGGCGTATTCGGCGTTGTCTGCCTGATTGCGGGCATTGCCGGAACCGACCAGTTTACGAACCTGCTGTGGGTCGCAAACCCGTTCTGGCTGACCGTCGTCTGTGTCGGCAAGGCGGTCCTTTGCGGCTGGGTCGCGGGGCTGGTGTACCGGGCGCTGGAAAAGCGGCAGACGCTCGGCTGCATTGCCGCGGCAATCTGCGCGCCGATTGTCAACACCGGCGTTTTTGCCATCGGCATGCTCACGGTTTTTAAGTCCATTCTGCAGGACTTCGCGGGCGGGACGGACATCGTCTATTATTTCTTTGTGTTTTTCATCGGCGTCAATTTCCTCGTGGAGTTCGGCGTCAACACGATTCTGAGCGCGGCAATCGCCCGGATTGTGAAGGCGGTTGAACAATCGCTCGGAAAGAAGAATCAGTAAGAAAGCGGTACCGGAGCGGGAAGTTTCCCACTTCGGTCCTGCGGCTATCAGGAGAAACGAAACATGGAACACAGCTTCCGCGCCGCCGTCTTTGATCTCGACGGGACGCTTTTAGATACGCTGTATGACCTCGGTGCGTGTGCCGACGAGGCGCTGCGGCAATACGGCTTTCCGGGGCACACGATGGAAGAATACCGGACCTACATCGGAAACGGCATTCCGAGGCTGATTGCAAGAGCCGTGCCGGAGGGAACGAGCGAGCAGGATATTCAGAAGGTCCTGAACTTTTACCTCGGCTATTACCCCGTACATTGCGCCGAGCATACGAAGCTTTTCCCCGGCGTGGCGCAAACCATCCGACTTCTGCGGCAGCGGGGGTATGCGCTGGCGGTTTTGTCGAATAAAACAGAAACGACGGCAAAGAAAATTATCGCAGAATACTTCCCGGACGAGCCGTTCTGTCTCGTCTGGGGCAATAACGGCGTAAGACCTCTCAAGCCCGCGACGGACGCGGGGTATTCTCTGCTGCAGGAATTAACCTGCAGACCCGAAGAGGTATTTTATCTCGGAGACGGCGACACGGACATGGCGTTTGCCAGCCGGATGGGTTTTTTTGCCGCGGGCGCGACCTGGGGCTACCGCCCGGAACAGGCGCTGCTGGAAGCGGGTGCAGACCGGCTGTTTTCGTCCATGCAGGAAATTCTGCCGTACCTTCCGTAACACAAAAGACAGAGTTGAAAGGAGCAGACAACCATGCGCGAACTTCAAAAGCACATCGAGACCAACTGCGTTCAGGCGGGCTACACCCCCGGCTCGGGGCAGCCGCGGCAGATTCCGATCATCCAGTCGACCACGTTCAAATATGACACCTGCGAGGCAATGGGGCAGCTGTTTGATCTGGAGGCGGAGGGCTACTTCTACTCGCGCCTGCAGAATCCGACCTGCGATATGGTAGCGGCAAAGATCTGCGCGCTCGAAGGCGGAACGGCGGCAATGCTGACGTCCTCCGGTCAGGCGGCAAATTTCTTCGCGCTGTTCAACCTTGCCTCGAACGGCGACCACATTGTCGCATCTTCCAGCATCTACGGCGGCACCTTCAACCTGATTTCCGTCACAATGGCAAAAATGGGCGTGGAGGCGACGTTCGTTGCGCCCGACTGCTCCGAGCAGGAGCTGGAAGCGGCATTCCGTCCGAATACGAAGGCGGTCTTCGGCGAGACCATTGCAAACCCGGCGCTGACGGTGCTGGACATCGAGCGCTTTGCAGACGCCGCGCACCGGCACGGGGTGCCTCTGGTGGTGGACAATACGTTTGCAACACCGATCAACTGCCGCCCTTTGGCGTGGGGCGCGGACATTGTGACGCATTCGACGACCAAATATATGGACGGTCATGCGGCGGCGCTCGGCGGCGCAATCGTTGACGGCGGGAAGTTTGACTGGATGGCGCATGCAGACAAGTTCCCCGGGCTCTGCACGCCGGACGAGAGCTATCACGGCGTCACTTACGCCGAAAAATTCGGAAACGCGGGCGCGTTCATCACCAAATGCACCGCGCAGCTGATGCGAGACTTCGGCTCCATGCAGTCGCCGCAGAGCGCGTTTTACTTAAACCTCGGGCTCGAAAGCCTGCATGTGCGCATGCCGCGCCATTGCGAAAATGCGCAGGCGGTGGCAGAATTCCTGGCGCAGCATCCGAAGGTGGAGACCGTCCACTACTGCGGACTGCCGACCGACCCCTATTACAAAACCGCGCAGAAATACCTGCCGCATGGCTCGTGCGGCGTGGTGTGCTTCGAGCTCAAGGGCGGGCGTGAAGCTGCAGGCGCTTTCATGCGGGAACTGAAGCTTGCCGCGATTGAGACGCATGTGGCAGACGCGAGAACGTGCTGCCTGAGCCCGGCGTCCACGACACACCGCCAGATGACCGACGAGCAGCTCAAAGCCGCCGGCGTTCCGGCAGGTCTGATTCGCCTGTCGTGCGGTCTGGAAAACAAAGAGGACCTGATCGCGGATCTCACAAACGCACTGGAGGCGATTCGCTGATGCCGATTAAAATTCCCAACCAGCTTCCTGCCACGCAGACGCTCCGGCAGGAAAACATCTTCGTGATGACCGAGACGCGCGCCATCACGCAGGACATCCGCCCACTGCGCATTCTGCTTCTGAATCTGATGCCGACGAAGGTCGACACCGAGACGCAGTTTGCGAGAGTGCTGGGCAACACGCCCCTGCAGATTGAACTTGAGCTTGTCGCGCCGAGAAGCCATATATCGAAAAATACCTCGCAGGAGCACATGCTGGCGTTTTACAAGACGTTTGACGAGGTCAAGGAGCAGAACTTCGACGGCTTGATCATCACGGGCGCGCCCGTGGAGCATCTGCCGTTTGAGCAGGTCGATTACTGGCAGGAGCTGTGCCGGATTATGGAGTGGTCCAAAACGCACGTTCACTCAACGCTTCATATCTGCTGGGGCGCGCAGGCGGGTCTTTACTACCACTACGGCGTCCCCAAGCGGGCGCTTCCTGAAAAGCTCTTCGGCGTGTTCCGCCACACGGTGGAGGAGCCGAACTTCATGCTGTTCCGCGGCTTCGACGACGAGTTCTGGGTGCCGCATTCGAGAAACACGACGATTCTGCGCGAGGACATCGAAAAGGTGCCGGAACTGAAGATCATGTCGTGCTCGGAGAAAGCGGGCGTCTATGCCGTCAAGACCCGGGACGGCAAGCAGGTCTTCCTGATGGGACACGCGGAGTATGACCGCGATACGCTCAAGCGGGAGTATCTGCGCGATGTGGCAGCGAATGTACCGATTCACGTGCCGGAGCACTATTTCCCGAACGACGATGCGAGCAGGACGCCGCTTGTCACGTGGCGCTCGTGCGCGCACCTGCTGTACGGAAACTGGCTCAACTACTTCGTCTACCAGACCGTGCCGTATGATATCACACGCATTCAGTCCGGCGAACGGACAGAGGACTGAACAAAAACACCGAAGGAAGACTCCTTCGGTGTTTCTGCGTTTTATTGCAGCTGCATGGCAGTGTCGTGATAGAGGCGGAGAATCTCATACAGAAGCTCCATATGCGGGAAATCCTTGCGGTAGACGAGGTTCATCTGGCGCACCATGCTGAGGTTTTCAATCGGCAGCGCTGTGAGCTTTCCTTTGCGCAGCTCGTCCATGCAGGCGCTGCGCGCAAGAATCGACACGCCGAGATCCTTGCGGATCAGGTCCTTGATGGTCGCGATGTTGTCGACCTCCATTGCCACATCGAAAGCGTCGATGCTCATGCCGAGACTCAGAAGGTGCGCTTCGAAGAGCTTTCGTGTGGCAGAAGAGGGAAGGCGCAGGATCATGCGCTCTTTTTTAAGGTCCTCCAGCGTTACCATCGCGTGGCGCGAGAGGGGATTGTTGTTTGACAGCACGCACATGATGCAGTCGGTGTCCAGCAGCAGCGCGTTGAGGTCTGCAGACGGCACGGTGCTGTCGACCACGGCAAGGTCCAACTCAAAATGCTCCATTGCATCATAAAGATTTTTTATGGTATCAGTTGTAATCGTTATCGATACGCCATCGTTTTCCTGCCCGAATTTTGCAAGCACCTCGGTGATGAGATTGCTCTCCGCCGTGTGCGTGATGCCGACGCGCAGGCGTGTGAGCCGCCGGTCGGCGGACTGCAGATCATCGAGCAGCTGCTGTTCGAGTGCCTTCATGCGCCGGACATACTGAACGACGATTTCTCCCTCCGGTGTCAGCGATATTTTGCCCTTTGCGCGCACGAAAAGCGTCACGCCGAGCTGCCGCTCGAGCTGGCTGATGTGGTGACTGACGGCGGGCTGTGTGAAATTGAGCGCGGCTGCCGCGCGCGTGAAGCTTCCAAGCTCCGCTGCGGTGAGAAGCGTGCCAAGCTTTGGATTCAGCATACGAAGCACATCCATTCTGAAAATTTATGAAGATTAAAGAAAACATAATTTGCGTTTATCTGAAACCTGTTATATCATATTTCATATCCTAATGCAAGAGGGACGGGAGGGATACCTATGTTGGGAGCTTTTCCACAGAAGCTGGCGCAGTCGGGGCAGACGGCTGGCGTGATCATTTCGGTTGCGCTGATGCTGTTTCTCGGCTTTGCCATGACGAGAATTACAAAGGCACTGCGCCTGCCGGATGTGACGGCGTATATTCTGACCGGAATTCTGATTGGTCCGTATTGCCTGAATCTGATTCCGGCGTCTGTCATTTCCGGCATGGATTTTATTTCCGATATCGCGCTGGCGTTCATTGCGTTCAGTGTCGGCGAGTTTTTTAAGCTCTCCACGCTTAAAAAGAGCGGCTTCGGTGTGATTGTCATTACGCTGCTGGAGGCGTGCGTGGCGTCGGTGCTGGTGTTTGCGCTGACGTATTTCATTCTGGGGCTTGATCTGGCGTTCTGCGCGGTGCTGGCGGCGCTTGCCTCGGCAACGGCGCCTGCGTCCACGGTCATGACCATCCGCCAAACGGGCGCGAAGGGCGATTTTGTGGAGACGCTGCTGCAGATTGTGGCGCTCGACGACGTGGTGAGCCTGGTTGCCTACAGCATCGCCATCTCCATTGCGCTTGCCGGTAGCGGCAGCCGGGGCAGCGGATTTGAGACGATCGGAAAGCCGATTCTGGTGAACCTGTTTGTGCTGGCGCTGGGCGGCTTCTTCGGCTTTTTGCTCAAGCTGCTGTTTCGCAAGCGCTCGACCGACAACCGGCTGATTGTCTCGCTCGCGACGCTTTTTGCGTTCTGCGGCGTGTGCGCGCTTCTCGATGTGTCGCCGCTTTTGGGCTGCATGTCGATGGGCATGGTGTATATCAACCTGACGAACGACTCGAACCTTTTTCAGCAGCTGGCGTATTTCAGCCCGCCGGTGCTGTTGCTGTTTTTTGTGCGGTCGGGTCTGAATTTCCGGCTCGACGCGCTGTTCGGCACGCAGAATACGCTCGGAAGCGTGCCCTTGATTCTCGTGGGCGTGCTCTATTTCATCACGAGAATTGCCGGCAAATACGCGGGCGCCTGGCTGGGATGCCTGCTCGTCAGAAAACCAAAACGGACGCGCGATTATCTGGGGCTCGCGCTCATTCCGCAGGCTGGTGTTGCCATCGGTCTTGCCGCGCTCGGTGCTCGGACGCTCGGGGGCGAGATTGGGCAGGATTTGCAGACGATCATCCTTGCCTCGTCAGTACTCTATGAGCTGATCGGTCCCGGCTGCGCGAAATTGGCGCTCTACCTATCGCATTCGTACTCGACAAAGCTCGAAGAGCTGGTCGAGGTGGACGAGACGCCGGAGGAAGTGCCCAAAAAGACTGAACTGGAGCTGCTCATCGAGCGCATCCAGAAGATTCAGCAGGAGCTGCCCGCGCACAACTATGATATCAGTCCCGAGGAGCAGGCGTTTACGCAGGCGGCAATCGACCAGCGCGAACAGCTGGGCTACGGCAGGCTCGCGGGGCGCAGCGGCATGGGAAGAAAGGGAGGCTAAGCAATGTACTACGATCCGATTGGAAATCTGCTCGGCACATGGGCGATGGGCGACGGGCTCTGGACAATTGCGCTGCGGCTGCTGCTGGCGCTGCTGTTCGGTGCGGTGCTCGGCTGCGAGCGCGCGGCAAAGCGGCACGCGGCGGGGCTTCGGACCTTTGTTCTCGTCTGTTTGTCCGGCACGGCGGCAATGACGCTCGACCGCGCGATAGGCAGCCTGCCGGTCATTTCGGCAGCGGTCGTTCTCGGCATCGCGATCATCAGCACAAACTCGATTCTGTTCAGTTCCAAAAGCCAGATCCGCGGTCTGACAACGGCGGCAGGGCTCTGGTCGTGCAGCCTGCTGGGACTGGCGCTCGGCGCGGGGCTTTATACGCTGGCGCTGCTGGGTTTTGCGGCAATTCTGGCGTGCCTTTCATGGCTGCCCGCATTTGAGACGTATCTCAAGGACCGGTCGAACCATTTTGAGGTGCATCTGGAGCTGAAAAGCAAATACAACCTACAGGATTTCGTGGCGACGATCCGCCGTCTCGGGCTGAAAATCGACGACATTGAGGCAAACCCCGCGTACCTGAATTCGGGACTCAGCGTCTACACCGTCGCCATCACCATCAGCAGCCAGGAGCTCAAAAAGTACAAAACCCACAAGGAAATCATCGAGGCGCTGCGGTGCCTGGATTATATCTACTATATCGGAGAGCTTTGAAACGACGCAAACGCCCGCCGCCGGAGGTGTCCGGCGGCGGGCGTTTTTTCTTGAAAATGTTCTGAAAAATGATTTACATAACTATTTCAAAAGCGGATGCCTTTGCCCGGAAATGGTGGAAAGAACCTGAAAATGTGAACGCAGGAGCAGCAAAATGGAGCGAGAACACCAAAAAAGAAGGAAAAACCGGGCATTCTTTCAGAAATCTTACAAAAATGGTGGAAATCTCTGAAAAGTTGATGTATAATGACTCCATACAGGAAGGCAGGGAAGAAGCATGCAGCCGCAGTCTGAAAAGAATCGGAAGACCGACAGAAATCCAAAGTCGCGCAAAGCCAGGCGTCACCAGAAGGAGCAGCAGATGAAGTTCCTCCGGCAGAACTCCTGGCTGATTTTGCTTGCGGTTCTGGTGCTGGTGGCGCTGATTCTGTTTATCTGCGTGATTACCGGCGGGCAGGAAGAAGCGCAGCAGGAGCCTGCCGAGACGCAGAAGACGAGCCGTTATGAAAAGGCATATCTCTGCGCCGACAACCCGAGCGTAAGCTATCTCGATGAAAATCTGGAGCCTGCCGGAACTGCCGTGCGCGGCAGCGAGGTGACGTATTCTGCGGAAAACACCCGCAAAAAAGACGGCGTGACGTATTACCTGACGTATCTGGACTCGCTCAAATACGGCTACATCGCCGAGACCAATCTGACTGATAACCCGGACGATGTGGTCCGGGAGGAGAGCGTCTTCGTGCGCACACCGCAGAACCTGCGGCGCAGCCCGGATTCTGTCGAGCTGGGCGGACTTCTGGAAAAGGGAACCGAGCTCAAGATTGTGGGCTACGACTATATGACCGACGGCATTGTCCACCTCTATCAGGTGACGGCGGGCGAGGAAACCGGCTATATTTCAGGCGAGTACACTGCCAGCACGCAGGAAGCTGCGATAGAGGTCTATGACCGCTTCGGCGTCTATATGATTCACGCCGGACGCGCAGACCGCTTTGGAGGCGGCGACGGCGAGAGCCTCGACTATTATCCCAGACAAAAGGCGAGCTTTGAAAATAACGTCATGCCGGAGCATGTCTATGCGCTGTACCTGACCTGCGACCCGGACGTACTGGGAAACATCGACGCCTACATTGCCTACGCGAAGACCACAAAGATCAACGCCTTCGTCATCAACATCATGGATGGCACGTCCATCGGCTACGATTCCGAGGTCTTCCGCAAGTATTCGCCCACAGCGGATTCCTACGCCAACAACACGCAGGAGGAATACAAGACCTGTATTCAGAAAATCAAGGACGCCGGTTTCTATGTGATCGGCAGACTGACCACCTTCAACGATTCGTTCTTCGTCAGCGATCATCCGGAATATGCGATTTCAGACGCCGCGGGAGACCCCTTGTACATCGCCGGCAGCTACTGGCCGAGCGCCTTCTGCCGCTACGTGTGGGAATATAAGGTGGAGCTGGCAAAAGAAGCGGTGGCGCTGTTCGGCTTCAACGAAATTCAGTTCGACTATGTCCGTTTCCCGGACGGCACGTATGATTACGAGGAAGACGGCAACATCGACTACCGCAACGAGTATGACGAGACCAAGGCGCAGGCGATCCAGCGCTTCCTGATGTATGCCTGCGACGAGCTGCATGACTGCGGCGTGTATGTCAGTGCCGACGTCTTCGGCGAGACCTCCGGCAGCTACGTGACCGCCTACGGGCAGTACTGGCCCGCTATCAGCAATGTGGTCGACGTGATCAGCGGCATGCCATACCCGGACCACTTTTCGCAGAACGGCTCCTACCGCCCCTGGGAGCATCCGTATGAGACGATGCTCGACTGGGCAAAGAACGCGGCAAAACGCCAGACCGAGACGCCGAGCCCTGCCATCGTCCGTACCTGGATTCAGGCATACGATGCTATCCGTCCGCCGTACAACACCTACGGCGCGGAAGAGGTCGGCGGTCAGCTGCGGGCGCTGCAGGAAAACGGACTCGACGGCGGCTTTATGGCATGGAACGCGATGTGCAGCATTCCGAAGTTCGAAACACTCAAGCCCGCCTTCGACGCATTGCCCGACTGAACAAAAAGATAAGAACCATGCGCGCCGCTTTTGAAAAGCGGCGCGCATTTTGTCACATGAGAGCAGGCGCCTGCGTAAGCTGTATCAGGTTCTGATCACACAGAACCGGTAGGAGGGAACGCAATGCGAAAAAAGAAGATGCCGTTGTCGGAGGTGCTGCCGGGGCAGACGGCACGTGTGGCGGAAATCCGCCTGGAGGGCGCGCTGCGGCGTCGGCTGTTCGATCTGGGGCTGATTCCGGGGACGCTCGTTTCATGCCGCTGTGTGGCTCCGTCGGGCTCTCCGCTGGCATTTACCGTGCGCGGTGCGGCAATTGCGCTGCGGCGCTGCGATGCTTCGCAGATTTCTGCGGAGGAAGACGCATGACAGCGGCGGAAAGAGGCGCTGGCGCACAGGAAACAAGGCTTGTCGCGCTGGCAGGAAACCCGAATGTCGGCAAAAGCACGATCTTCAACGCCCTGACCGGCATGCACCAGCACACCGGAAACTGGCCAGGCAAAACCGTTGCACTGGCACAGGGCACGTGCCGGTACAAGGATGCGGAAATCCGGCTGGTCGACCTGCCCGGTACATACGCGCTGGTCAGTAAATCGCAGGAGGAGGCGCTTGCTGCCGGGTTTGTTTCCGGCGGGGAGGCGGACTGTGTGGTCGCCGTATGTGACGCGACGAGTCTGGAGCGGAGTCTGATTCTTGCCCTGCAGGTGCTGGAGCTGACCGACCGGGCGTTCGTCTGCGTGAATCTGATGGATGAGGCGCAAAAGCAGGGAATTCGGCTGGACCTTGCGGCGCTGTCGTTTGAACTGGGCGTGCCCGTCGTGGCAGTGTCGGCAGGCAGGGAAGAGGGCATGCAGGAGCTTCTGGAGCAGCTGCGGCGGATTCTCGACGGCTTTGAGGAGCCGAGACCGCGCCGTCTGGGCGTAATAGACGCAAGCGTCCGCGGCACACAGGCGGCGGTACTGGCGCTTCAGGGCGGCTCAGAACAGGCGTCTGATGCGATTGCAAGCCGGTTTGTCCGGCGCGCCGAGGAGATTGCCGGGCGCGTCGTCTGCGAAGAAAACGAGAAGGCAAAGGCGCGCGCGGTGCGAGCCGATCGGATGCTGACCGGACGCTTCACCGGCGGGCTGTTGCTCGGCGCGCTGCTGGGGCTGGTATTCTGGCTGACGATTCAGGGCGCGAATGTGCCGTCTGCGCTGCTGCAGCGGGGCTTTGATGCCGTGGAAGGTGTCTTGTGGGCGGTGGCTGACAGTTTCCACGCGCCTTCCTGGCTATCGGGCGCGCTGATCGCAGGCGTGTATCAGACGACGGCAAAGGTCGTCTCGGTGATGCTGCCGCCGGTTTTAATCTTCTTTCCCTTATTTACGCTGCTGGAAGACAGCGGCTACCTGCCGCGTGTGGCGTTTTTGCTGGATGCGGGGTTTGAACGCTGCGGCAGCTGCGGCAAGCAGGCGCTGACGATGTGCATGGGCTTCGGCTGCAACGCGGCTGGCGTGAGCGGCTGCCGGATTATCGACTCCGAGCGCGAAAAGCGCATCGGTATGCTTACCAATGCGCTGGTTCCGTGCAACGGGCGGTTTCCGACGCTGCTTACGCTCAGTGCGCTCTTCTTTGGAGGCACTGCCTGTTCGGCAGCGCTGGTTCTGACCGGGTGCGTGCTGCTCGGCGCGGCAATGACGATGGCAGCGTCATTCGTGCTCGGGAAAACGATCCTGCGCGGTGCGCCGTCTCATTTTACGCTAGAGCTGCCGCCGTTTCGGATGCCAAATGTCGGACGGGTGCTTGTACGGTCTGTGATGGACCGGAGTCTGTTCGTCCTCGGCAGGGCTGCTGCAGTAGCCGCTCCGGCGGGACTGCTTCTGTGGCTGCTCGGAAACGTGCAGATCGGGGGAGAAACGATTCTGACGTTTGTTGCACGGGCACTTGAGCCGGTGGGCGCGTGGCTCGGGATGGACGGCGCGATTCTTCTGGCGTTTGCCCTGAGCTTTCCGGCGAACGAACTGCTGCTGCCGGTATGGGTGATGATCGTTTCCTCCGGTGCGACGCTCGCGCAGGCGCAGACAGCGGACGTGGGAGGGCTGCTGCTTTCGTCAGGCTGGACGATGAAAACCGCGCTGTGCGTGATGGTCTTTACGCTCTTTCACTTCCCATGCAGCACGACCGTTCTCACCATCCGAAAGGAAACCGGCAGTACCCGCTGGGCACTGCTCGGAATGCTGCTTCCGGCGGCAATCGGTGTGCTGTTCTGCAGGCTTCTGAACCTTCTGCTTTGAGTGCACAGTCCGGAGAAAATAAAAAACACGCTGCATGAGACCATGCAGCGTGTCAAAAAACCTCGTAGAGTTTCGCCCCGTAGGGCGAAATAAAATGAAAATCCATGTTATCCGGCGGCTCCGCCGACCGGAAACATACTGCGCGCCTCGACTGCGCACAAATTATGCGCGCAGTCGAGGCGCAGTTCCTTTGTCCAAAAAGCGTTAGCTTTTTGGACAGCTGCAAAAAACACGCTGCATGAGACCATGCAGCGTGTTTTGGTATGCAAGACAGATCTTACTTGATCTCGACCTCTGCGCCAGCTTCCTTGAGCTCGGCAGCGAGCTTCTCCGCGTCGTCCTTGGAGATGCCTTCCTTGAGGTTCTTGGGAGCGCCGTCGACGAGCTCCTTCGCTTCCTTCAGACCCAGACCGGTGACAGCACGGACAACCTTGATGACAGCGATCTTGTTGGCGCCAGCGGACTTCAGCACGACGTCGAACTCGGTCTTCTCTTCTTCAGCAGCAGCAGCGCCGGCAGCGGGAGCAGCGACAGCAGCAGCAGCGGCGGAAACGCCGAATTCCTCTTCCAGAGCATGGACCAGCTCAGCCAGTTCCAGAACGGTAAGAGTCTTAACTTCTTCGATCATAGCAGTAATCTTTTCGGATGCCATTGTAATTACCTCCAATTAAATGTTTGATAGTAAGTTTGAAAATTAAGCTTCTGCTTCCGCAGCCTCTGCGGGAGCGCCGCCCTTCTGCTCCAGAATCTGGTTCAGGACAACAGCGAGGGAAGAAATGGGAGCGAGGAACGTGCCGAGAACCTGCGCAACGAGCGCGTTCTTGGAAGGCAGCTCGCCGAAGGACATGAGCTCGTCAACCGACAGAACCTTACCTTCAACCATGCCGCCCTTGATCTTGACGACGTTCTTGTTCTTCTTGGCAAATTCGCAAATGACGCGAGCCGGAGCGATGGGGTCTTCCGTGGTGGACGCCATGGACGTCGTGCCGTTCAGAAGCTCGTCGAACTCGGTGTAGCCAGCCTTGTTGGCGGCGAAACGGGTCAGCGTGTTCTTTACGACAGAATATTCGACATTCGCAGCACGGAACTGGTTACGCAGCTCGGTATCCTGTGCGACGGTGATGCCCTTGTAGTCTACAAAAACAGCAGAAGTAGCGTTCTGAATTTTATCAGACAGAGCATCAACGATGGATTTCTTGGTCTCTAAAACCTTTGCGTTGGGCATGAATGTCACCTCCGAGAAATAAAATGTCCTCATGCCAAAAGACATGAGGACACAGAAATGTTACCATTTTTGCGAAACCTCGGCAGGATGAACGCCTGTTCATTACGGCATAATGCCTCCTGCTGTCTTTGGCAGCTAGGTTATTATAGCAGAAAAACGGGAAATGTCAAGGACAAAATTACAGCTTGGCGGCTGCGACCTTGATGCCAGGACCCATCGTGGAAGCGACGGTGCAGCTTCTGACATACTGACCCTTTGCAGCGGCGGGCTTTGCCTTGATGACGGCGCCCATCAGAGCGTTGAAGTTCTCAACGAGCTTTTCGGTGCCGAAGGATGCCTTGCCGATCGGGCAGTGGATGATGTTGGTCTTGTCGAGACGGTACTCGATCTTACCGGCTTTGATTTCCTTGACAGCGGCGGTGACGTTGGGGGTCACGGTACCGGCCTTGGGGGAGGGCATGAGACCCTTCGGACCGAGGACCTTACCGAGACGACCGACGATACCCATCATGTCAGGGGTAGCGACGACGACGTCGAAGTCGAACCAGTTTTCCTTCTGAATCTTTTCCACGAGCTCCATGCCGCCGGCGAAGTCAGCGCCTGCTGCCAGAGCCTCGTCGAGCTTTGCGTCCTTCGCGAAAACGAGGACCTTGCGGGTCTTGCCGGTGCCGTTCGGAAGAACGATGGCGCCGCGGACCTGCTGATCAGCGTGACGGGAGTCAACGCCGAGCTTGATATGAACTTCGACAGTCTCGTCGAACTTTGCCTTCGCGGTCTTGACGACCAGATCCATGGCGTCGGAGACTTCGTACTGCACGCTGCGGTCGATCAGCTTCGCGCTGTCGACGTACTTTTTACCTTTAAACAATGTAATATCCTCCTTAGTGGTGATGCGGAATAATCCTCCCACATATTTATGAGGTCCGGTCCTGAACCGGAATCCCTCGGGTCAAGCAATCTTAGTCGACAACAACGATACCCATGCTGCGGCAGGTGCCTGCAACCTGGCTCATCGCGGCTTCAATGGTGTTGGCGGTCAGGTCGGGCATCTTGCGCTCGGCAATCTCCTTGACCTGTGCCTTGGTAATGGTAGCAACCTTGTCCTTGTTGGGAACACCGGAGCCCTTTTCGATGCCCAGAGTCTTCAGAATGAGGGTCGGGGTCGGGGGGGTCTTGGTGATGAAGGTAAAGCTGCGGTCGGCGTAGACGGTGATGACGACCGGAATCTTGAAGCCAGCCTGATCCTTGGTACGCTCGTTGAACTCCTTGATGAACTGGGAAATGTTAACGCCGTGCTGGCCGAGAGCCGGACCGACAGGGGGCGAAGCGGTTGCCTTTGCGGCAGGAATCTGAAGCTTGATATAACCTGTTACTTTCTGTGCCATGATAAGCACCTCCTGAATAAATGTGGTGATACGCGCCGATGGCGTATTTCTGGCGGGGCTGAACCCCTCCCACGTTCCGGTCTGCGCCGGAGATTACTCGCTGACCAGTTCGACCTGATCCAGCTCGAGTTCGACGGGCGTCTCGCGTCCGAACATGGACACAATCACGCGCACCTTGTTCTTTTCGATGTCCACCATGTCGACAACGCCGGTGAACGACGTCAGAGGACCGTCTGCAATCTTGACGGTGTCGCCTTCAGAGTAGGCGACGACGATCTCATGCTTTTCAACGCCCAGCTGCTGGACCTCTTCGTCCGTCAGGGGGGTGGGCTTGGTGCCCGAACCGACAAAGCCGGTCACGCCGCGCACGTTCTTGATGATATACCATGCCTCGTCGGACATGATCATTTTCACCAGCACGTAGCCGGGGAAGACCTTGCGGTCGTAAGTCTTCGGACCGTTGTCCGTGATCTCGGTGACGGTCTCCATCGGAATGGAGACGACGTGGATGAGATCCTGAAGCTGACGGGTCTCGATGGTTTTCTCGATGGTAGCCTTGACGGTATTTTCATAGCCGGAATAGGTATGCACAACATACCATTTTGCTGCTTCCGCCATGCTGCTACCTAGCCTTTGACGAGGGTAATGATGCCGTTGACCACAACGCCGCCGACCGCATCAAAGACCCAAATGAAAATGCCGACGACCAGCACGCAGGCGAGGACGATGAGCGTATTGTTGATCATCTGGCTCTTGGTGGGCCATACGACCTTTTTCAGCTCACTCTTCATTTCGCGGAACCAACGGCTGATTCGCTTCCCGGCACGCACAAAGAAGTTTTCCTTTTTTGCTTCTGCCATGATTTCACCCTTTCTGCAATGTATGAATCATTGCCTTACTTCGTCTCGCTGTGAACGGTCTGCTTCTTGCAGAATCTGCAATACTTCTTCATTTCGAGACGGTCAGGGTCGTTCTTCTTGTTCTTCATCGTGTTGTAGTTTCTCTGCTTGCACTCGTTGCATCTGAGAGTGATTTTTACGCGCATGTTCGGCACCTCCTTAAATCTTGCCTCCCTGTATGACCGCGTTCTATGGTAAATTTAGGCGACGCCGAAACTACAATGGCGCCAACGCGGCTGAAAAAACGGCATACGTATCCCTTTTTTCGCAGGTGAAGACATCATAGCATAAATTGGAGCGGAGGTCAACCGGAAATTTGAAAAACGGGCGGGAAAAATTCCCCGTCATTGTCTTTCGGCGCGAATTGTGGTACAATGTCCAAAATAACAGGCGGCGGATACCTGCCGGAATGGAGCGGCTTGATGAAAATTATGGCAATCGATCTGGGCGATGCGCGCACGGGCGTGGCGGTTTCAGATACACTGGGGATGCTGACGGGGCAGACAAGCGTGATTGAGTCCTGGAATAAGGAAAAAACCGCGCAGCTGGTGGCGGAGGCATACCGCAAATCGGGCGCAGAGCGGCTGGTGATGGGCTTTCCCCGCAACATGGACGGCTCCGAGGGTCCGCGCGCGGATCTGTACCGCGCATTTGCGGCAAAGCTCGAGGAACTTATCAATCAGCCGGTCGTCTTATGGGATGAAAGGCGTACCACGATTGAGGCGCATCAGATTCTGTCCGACAACAACTACCACGGCAAAAAGCGCAAAAAAACCGTCGACGCGGTCGCCGCGTCTTTGATTCTCGAGGGTTACCTCAGCTATCTTCGCACGCACAAGGAGTAACACGCACAATATGTTCACAGGCTACAGCGACAAAACAGTGGATTTTTTCTGGGATATCCGCTTCAACAACTCGCGCGAATGGTTCCATCCCAGAAAGGACCAGTTCAACGCCTACATCATGGACCCGACGAAGGCGCTCTCCGGCGAGCTTTACGACTGGCTGACGGAAAAATATCCCCAGCTGCACCTGAATCTGCACATCTCGAAAATTTACCGCGATGCCAGAAGGCTCTTCGGCAGAGGTCCCCTCAAGGACAGTATCTGGTTTTCATTCCAGAACGAGCTGGAGGGAAGGGAAAACGCGCCCTGCCTCTGGTTTGAGCTGGGCTGCGAGGGCTATGGCTACGGCTTCGGCTACTGGTGCCAGCCCGCGGCTGCGGCAAGGTTCCGCAGGCTTGCCGATCAGAACCCGAAGGAGCTGGAGAAGCTCGCGAAAAAGCTGGACGAGCAGGACGTGTTTTCTTTGCAGGGACCGGAGTATGCAAGACCAAAAGGGCACGCGGACGACAGCCTGAACCACTGGTATAACCGCCGCTCGTTTTCCATTTCCTGCGAACGCAATTACGATGCGCTGTCCTATTCCAGAGAGCTGCTTGGCGCAGTCAAAACGGGCTATGAATTTTTGATGCCGTATTACGAGTATTTTGACAAATCCTACCGCATGGCGGATTGAAGCGCCCTGCGGCAGGACCGGGGAAAGGAGAACCGCATGAGAAAACGGCGGAATATTGTGTTTGGGGCTTTGATATTGGCAGTGCTGGCAGCGCTGGTGCTGAGTCTGAGCGCTTGTGCAAAAAAGCAGACGGCAACGGTTTCTCTGGAGCCGTATACCACCGGCTGGGATGGAACGGTCTATACCGTCACGCCGATCGACAATTACAAAGGCACCATCACAGACGGAACATACACCTATTCCTACCGCTACGATACGAGCGGCAGCAGCTACGGTGTGACCTTTACCTATCCCGACGGCGAGACGTACCGGTGCACACAGAACGGCAGCACGTCCAGCGGCTCGGCATTTTCCAGCGGCTCGGCAAGCCTTGATTTTGACTTTGACAAATACCCCGACGGCATGACGTTAGACCGTGTGCTGAAGCGGTCGCCAGCCGCGAAGCACGAAGAAAAGTCCACAAAGAGCTGGGGAATCATCCTGTTTCTGCTGTTCGTTGGCGGCATCAACACGGCATTTCCTCAGGCGGCATGGCATCTCGATGTCGGCTGGAAGGTCAAGGACGCGGAGCCGTCCGAGGCGGCGCTTGCGTGGAACCGCATCGTCGGCGTCGTGCTGCTGCTCATCGCGGTGGTTATGATGATTGTATAATATGGCACTAAAAATCCGGCGGTTCAGCCTGAACTGCCGGTTTTTTTGCCCTTGAAGAAGACCTCGCTGATGCCGACGAGGACCAGAAAGCCGCCAAATAACCTTCGCAGCAGCGCCGTGTCCACGCTTCCGGCAAGCAGCGCACCGGGGATGGCGGTCAGGCACCCGGCAATTGCGGCGGGGACGACCGCCTTCCAGACGATCTGTCTGTTCTTGACGTGAAAAATAAGCGAGCAGCCGGCGGCGGGCAGAAAATACAGAAGATTGATGCCCTGCGCCGTGCGCTGGTCCATGGAAAGAAGCGCCGTCAGCCAGACCATCAGCAGAGAGCCTCCTCCGATGCCGAATCCGGACAGCACGCCGCAGATGAGCCCTGCAAGCACGGCAAGGAAAAAATCTACCATAGCAGCAGCCTCGCGCCGCCAAAGAGAATCAGAAGCCCCAGCGCAATGTGCAAAACCCGCGCCGAAACCTTCCGGAACCAGAGCCCCGCCAGCACGCCGCCGCCCGCGCCGCCGAGCAGATACGGGAGCGCAGCTTTGATATCCAGCGCACCGTTTTTCGCGTAAATGACGAGCGAGACGATGGTGAGCGGCAGAATGATGCTGATGGCGGAGGAGAATGCCTGCTTGTCGGCAAGCCCCACCAGAACAATCAGCAGCGGCACGACGAGCATGCCCCCACCCGCGCCGAAAAATCCGTTGACAAAGCCCGCAAGAGCTCCGGTCAGAAGCACCTTCCACAGGGCAAATTTTGCCTCCCGCATAATAAACCTCCCCTGACAAAGCGATTGGAAATAGCTTTGCCGGGGGAGGCAGTTTTTATTCGTTTGGGGCAGCTTGCTCCTGCGCGCGCGCAAGCAGCTGGCGGACGATGAAGCCTGCGATCATCATGCCCGCACACGGCGGCGTCCAGGAAACGGAGCCAGGCGGTGTGCGCGTTTCGTCTTCCTGCACGGGCAGTCTGCGGGGCTTTGAGGGAAGCTCGTCGCTTGCCAGCACGGTATGGTGGTTGATGCCGCGCAGGCGAAGCTCCCGGCGCATGACCTTTGCCAGCGGGCAGCCGGAGGTTTTGCTCAGATCGGTGATGCGGAACTTCGACGGGTCGAGCCGGTTGCCGGTTCCCATGGAGCTGATGATCGGCACGCCGCGGCGGATGGCGGTTTCAATCAGATCAAGCTTGCTGCGCGTGGAGTCGATGCAGTCGGCAATGTAGTCGAAGCCGCGCGAGAAAAAGTCCTCACGGCACTCCGGCTCGTAGAAGACGGGGAGGTTTGTGACGCGGCAGGAGGGGTTGATATCCAGAATGCGCGATGCCATGACGTCGGTTTTGCGCATGCCGAGGGTCGAGTGCAGCGCGACGAGCTGGCGGTTGAGATTGGTGAGGGAGACAGTGTCGTGGTCAATGAGCGTGATGGCGCCCACACCCGCGCGCGCCAGCGCCTCTGCCGTGAAGCTTCCCACGCCGCCGACGCCGAAGACGGCGACGTGACTGGCGGCAAGAACCTGTATTGCCTCGTCTCCCAGCAGCATCCGCTCCCGGTCAAATTGCGTTTCTGCCATAGGTCCTCCTATCACAAAGGGCTGCCTTGCGGCAGCCCTTTGTTTCGTTCGTCATTCAAAGCTTACTTGGTCACAAAGCGCATGCCGGAGGCAACGGTCTCATAGCTTGCGTTCTCGGTAGTGGCGGTGAGCCAGTCGGTGTAGACGTTGCCGCGCTGCTCGTCTTCCACCAGCTTCATGCGGTAGTTCGTGCCGAAGCCGGAGAAGTACATGACGTGGTAGCCGTAGGTGCTTTCCACAATGCCGGTGTCGCCGACCTGGCGGCTGGCGTCGAAGCACCAGTTCTCAAAGTCTTCGACCATCTGACCCGGCGTGATGTCTTCATAGCGGGCAGACTCTGCGGCAGTGCCGTCTGCGTAGGCGGCGTCGCCGATGGCAGCGAAGGCGTCTTCGGTGTGTTCGCCCGCCTCATACTCGGCAAGTAGCTTCTCTGCGGTTTCCTTCGCAGTCGCCATTGCCTCTTCGTCAGTGGTATCCGAGACGGAGATCAGAATGTGGCGGGCATTCGGAAGCGCGTAGTCGTGGGTGTCGCGGCTCTCAAAAATCGCGACATAGTAGGTGCCGCTGGTCTCGACGCAGGTGGCGTCGCCGGTTTTGCGGTCGGATTCAAACAGCCAGTTGGAAAGATCGGAGTCGGAATGACCGACGTCGGTGCGCAGGGTGTAGCTGTCGTCCTCGTAGTTTTCCTTGGTGTCTTCGGAGGCGTGGTCGTAAGCAGCCTGGATGAACGCCTCGTCGCCTTCCTCGGCAGCGGCAAGCAGCTCGTCGGCAGCGGTCTTCTTGAGATCAGCCAGCTTTTCCTCGTCTTCCTCGTCAAACAGCGCGTCGGTCACGGCGAACACGCGGTAGTCGACGGTGTCATAGGCGTTGGGGTCGGCGGCATAGTCCGCTGCAAGCTCGTCTTCGGTGTAGACGGGCGTGTCGTAGACCTTCTGCGAGTAGTTGTTGGCAAGGGTTTCGATGGAGAGGAACTCGCGGAAGTTCTTCTCGTTGCAGCCTGCGCCGTACATGGCGGCAAGGTAGCCGTTGACGTTGGAGTAGCCGTAGTAGGTGGCGTAGACGCTGAGGTTGGAGACGGTGGCGTCGATGCTGGACTGATCGTCGTCGGAAAGCGTCTCGCCGTTTGCAACTGCTTCGTCGTAGATGGCGTAGACGCGCGCCGCGCTGGTCAGACCCTGCTCAATCAGGGTGTCAGCCCAGGTAATGCCGTTTTCCTCGTCATAGTACTGCTCATTGAGCGGCGTGTTGGAGTCGATGATATAGCTCATCATGTCGCCGTACTGGCTGCTCATGGAGTTATAGGCTTCCTTATAGAAATAGTTCACCATCGCAGGCGAGAGCTTGTGGCTGCCCACAGTTGCGGCGGTCGTGTGACCGGCAAGGTAGCCGCTGGTCAGCATGGAGAAAAAGGTGACAATGGCAATTACCAATACAAGGCAGATGATGCCGATGGTCCATTTCAGACCCTTGCTCATACCCTTTTTGGCGGGTGTGGCGGGGGCTTCGGCAGAAGCGTTCAGCTCCTTGCGCTTGTTCTTTTCGCGCGATGCGCTCATTCAGGATCATTCCTCTCAAGTATTCTTACGTTTCGCCCAGAGTGTATCAGATGCACCCTGACAGGCGATACTCAACGTATTATACAGAAAAAGCCACGTACTTGCAAGCGTTTCTTTCGGAAATTCAAAAATTCGTAATTTTTCCGGGTTTTCCCCGGGAACCGCACCGAAAACCGGAAAAGCAGCCCCGCAAAGCGGCGTGTCCGGCAGCTTTTTCTGGCATTCCGGTTGACAAGCGCGCAGGTTTCGTGTATTCTATAATTAACAATTCGGTTAAATGTTAAAGGAGGATGCGCCATGGGCTTGCAGCAGACCTTAAAGGCGCTTGCCGACCCGATTCGCCGGGAGATATTGAATCTGCTGAAAAAAGGGCGTATGCCGGCAGGAGAGATTACTGCGCATTTTTCTGTATCCGCGCCGGCGATTTCCCGGCACCTGTCGGTGCTGAAGGAGGCGGACCTGATCCGCGACACCCGGGAGGGAAAGTTTATTTATTATGAAATCAACACCTCCGTTCTGGAGGAGACGATGCTCTGGCTTGCGGATTTGAAAGGAGATGGCGGCAATGCTGCGGGAGAATAAGAGGAAGCTGTTTTTGTCGTCGGCGGTGATTCTGCTGCCGGTTCTGTTCGGGCTGATCGTGTGGAACAGGCTGCCCGGCACGCTGATCACCCATTGGGGCGCGGATGGAAAGGCAGACGGCAGTGCGGCAAAGGCGCTGGCTGTTTTCGGTCTGCCGCTGGCGCATTTGCTTGTGCACCTTCTCTGCCTGCGCCTGACGCTGCGCGACCCGAAGCAGCAGCGCCAGAGCCCCAGGGCGCTGGGGATGGTTTTCTGGATTCTGCCGGTCTGTTCGCTTGTTACAAGCGGCATGATGTATCGGGCTGCGCTGGGCAAAGAGCCGGAGGTCGTGGGGATCGTGCCGGTGCTGCTGGGCGTGCTGTTTGTCTGGATCGGCAACTATCTGCCAAAGCTGCGGCGGAACAGCACGCTGGGCGTCAAGGTCTCCTGGACGCTGGGCAATGAGGAGAACTGGAACCGGACGCACCGGTTTGCCGGGAAGCTGTGGGTCGGCGGAGGATTGCTTCTGCTGCTGGGAGCGCTGCTTCCGCTGCGGGCAATGGTCTGGGTGATGATCTGTGTGACTGCCGCGCTGGGCATTGCGCCGATTGCATATTCTTACGCCATTTTCAGACAGCATCGGAAGGCGGGCGTTGCATATGAGAAAATACCCAGAAGCCGGGCGGAAAAAATGGCGTCCAGAGTGGCTGCCGTCCTTGTCTGCGTGACGCTGCTGGGTACGGCGCTGCTGCTGTTTACCGGCAGCATGGAGGCAAGCTGCGGCGATACGGCGCTGACAATTCACGCGACCTGGTGGGCGGATCTGAGCCTCTCGTATTCCGAAATCGATACGATCGAATATCGCAGCAATCTGGATACCGGCATGCGGACGAACGGCTTCGGCTCGGCGAGGTTTTCCCTGGGTACGTTCTGCAATGACGAATTCGGCTCTTACACGCTGTATGCCTACACAAAGGCATCGGAATTTGTCGTACTGACGGCAGATGGTAAAACCCTCGTCATCGGAATGGATGAACCGGAAAGAACGCGGGAAATCTATGACGAACTGATTGCCCGGATACACAGATAACAAACGGGGTAAGGCGGAACGCCTTACCCCGTTTCGGTATGTATAAAAACCTCGTAGAGTTTCGCCCCGCAGGGCGCAATCCCTTCTGTCAAGAAAGAGATAACTTTCTTGACAATATGGAAATCCCCGCGAAAGCCGTGCGACTCCAATTATAACCTGCACGAAAGGGCAGGTGGGTTGCCTCTCCGATGCTTCTCTGCTTCCAACGTCCACCACCGGTCAGAGCCGTGGGCGGGAGGCCTGCAATCGACACCGGAAGATTCCGGCATCCCCTGAATATAATGTGGGTTTAAGTGGAGCCGTCACGCACCCCGCAGGGAAGTCGTGACAGAATATAAAGTTCCGGTGAAGCTCAGGTCTCGGACGGTTCTTCTTCCTCGTCCTCGTACATGAGATCCATCAACGCACTGTAGACCGCCTCGAGCTCGTCATCGTCGTCGATGGTGACGAGAATTTCTTCGCCGTTTTCGTCCACCGCCTTGAGGATGCTGACTTCCAGATCCTCCTCGCCGTCGTCATCGGCGGGGACAAGCGCCAGATATTTGCTGCCTTCGTATTCCAGCTCTGCCAGAACCTCCAGCTCATACTCCTTGCCGTCTTCGTCGGTGATAGAGATAAAATCGCTTCCGTATTCGTCGCTCATAGGTGCGTCCTCCGCATGATTTGTTCTTGCCTCTATTTTAGCGGCAAGCGTCTGCAAAATCAAGAGGAAATTCTGCCATCTGCCGGCTGGGGTGTATTCTTCCAACTCCCAACGCACCCGGACAGCGGGTCTTTT
>CEAB01045897.1_pt1 | contig 32620 bp, 29 predicted proteins | sample 557651 | NCBI WGS metagenome assembly CEAB01 (sample SAMEA3182046, study PRJEB8094) | gut metagenome | biome: human; feature: gut; material: Stool; isolation source: human stools | place: Canada | collected 2011-11-15
CCAAAACACACTTGGGGCTGTGCCCCAAGACCCCCTAACGCTAAGCTGCGGCTGGATACGAACGATGCGAAAGCATCGTCCGTACGGCGCCGCAGATACGCTCCCAAGGTGCCTGCGGCGCATTTTATTTTGGATTCAGCAGAAACCGAATTAAAATAACACCTTATAAGCGTCGTCGCGTCGGACGCAACCTTCGCTTAAGTCGGGCTGACCCTGCGCTTTGCTCCGGGCAGCCCTCCCCGCTGCGGTGCATCCTCCTTTCCCCACAAGGTCTTACGACCTTGCGGGGGCCCCGATTATACGGGGTGTACCGACGCGTTACGGGTTTTTAGGGCGGAGCCCTAAATGACTTTTGCCTACTTTTCTTCATAGAAAAGTAGGCCCCCGCCGGGTAGGCGGGATAAAACCAAGCCATAGTTTGTACTGACAATCCCTCCGGCTCATTTCATTCGCCACCTCCCTTTGCACAAGGGAGGCTTTGGGTCGGTACGGGGCCGCAGACTGCTTTACAAGCTCATTTTCGCCATCAGGCGGTCCACACGGCGGGAAAGGGCGGGAAGGGTATCCAGCTGGGGATCACGGGCGAGGAGCTCGCCGGCGGCCTGCTGGGTCTTTTGCAGCAGGCGGCTATCGGCGGCGAGATCCGCCACCTTGAGCTCCGGCAGGCCGTGCTGCCGTTCCCCGAAAAAGTCGCCGGGGCCGCGCTGCTTGAGGTCCTCTTCCGCTATTTTGAAGCCGTCATTGGTGCTGCACAGCACCCGCAGACGCTCCCTGGTTTCAGGGTTATCGGTATCGGAAAGGAGAATGCAGTGGGACTGCACCTGGCCCCGGCCCACCCGGCCGCGCAGCTGGTGGAGCTGAGAAAGTCCGAACCGCTCGGCATTTTCAATCATCATAATCACGGCATTGGGGACATCCACGCCGACTTCCACCACGGTGGTGGCCACCAGCAGCTGGATCTCCCCGGCGGCAAATTCCGCCATGACCTTTTCCTTTTGGGCGGGGCGCATTTTGCCGTGGAGCAAACCGACCCGATACTGCCCAAAGGCGCCGTGGGCCAGCTCCTCGGCGTATTCCACGGCGGATTTGAGATGGGCGGCGGCCGCTTCTTCCTCCTCGCTTTGCACGGCGGGGCAGATGAGATACGCCTGATAACCGGCATCGAGGTGGCGGCGGATATAGCCGAAGGCCCGCTCCCGGATCTCGCTATTGATGAGGTAGGTGCGCACCGGCTGGCGGCCGGCGGGCAGCTCATCGATGATGGAGAGCTCCAGATCGCCGTAGACGATCATAGCCAGGGTGCGGGGAATGGGGGTGGCGGACATGACCAGGACATGGGTATCCTGGCCCTTTTGCCGCAGGGCGGTCCGCTGCTGCACCCCAAACCGGTGCTGCTCATCGGTGACGACCAGCCCCAGCCGGGAAAATTCGGTATCGGCGGTGAGGATGGCATGGGTACCGATGCAGAGATCGAGTTCCCCGGCGGCGAGGGCGGCTTTGAGGGACTCCTTCTTTTTGACGGAAAGGGAGCCGGTGAGGAGGGCCACCCGCATACCAAGGCGCTCCAGGAGAGGGGCGAGATTGTGGTAATGCTGCTGGGCCAGGATCTCGGTGGGGGCCATCAGGGCGCTTTGTGCGCCATTGAGGAAGGCGAAATAGCAGCAGGCCGCTGCCACCGCCGTTTTGCCGCTGCCCACATCCCCCTGCACCAGGCGGTTCATGGGGGTACCGCTGCACATATCGCCGATGGCTTCGGCAATGGCGCGCTGCTGGGCGCCGGTCAGCTGATAAGGCAGAGCCTGATAGTAGGCGGTAAGGGGGTGCGGCTGCATGGGGACGATATGCCGCAATGCCCGGCCCTGGCGCATCCGGGCAAAGCAAATGGTAAGGCAGAGCAGTTCATCAAAGACCATGCGGCTGCGGCCGGTTTCGATCGCCGCCCAATCGCGCGGGAAGTGGACGGCATGGAGGGCTTCCGAGTAGCTCATCAGGCCGTACTGCTGCGGCAGACCGCTGCCCGCCAAAGGATCGGGGAGCTGCTCCACCTGGTGGAGGGCTTCGGTGATGTGGCGGCTGACCATCTTATTGCTGAGGCCCTGGGTGAGCGGATAGACCGGCAGCAGGGTGCCGGCTTCCTCCGGGCGGAATACCTGCGGGGAGTCCATCTGCCGGGCGTAAAAGCCGCCGGTAAGGGTACCATAAAAGAGGTACTCCTCTCCCTCGCGCAGCGAATCGACGGTGTATTTGGCATTGAAAAAGGTGATGTGGAGGGTGACGGGGCCATCCACGGCGGTGAGGCGAAAAACGGAAAGCCCCCGGCGGATGCGCTGCTCCCGGCCCTTGGCGGCCAGCAGCGCCCGGACGGCGCATTTCTGCCCCGGAATGGCTTCTGCCAGCGGGGTGGGATGGGTGAGATCGACATAGCGGCGGGGGATGTGGTAGAGGAGGTCCTCCACGGTATCCACGCCGAGCTTATGGTAAAGCTGGGCGCGGCTCTCCCCTACCCCTTTAAGGTAGCGGATATCGCTTTGCAGTTCCAGCGGCACAGAGCGGCCTCCTTTCCGGGGAGTACTTGGGTATGAGTTTATTATACCCGGTGGCGGTTAAAAAAGGAAGCCCCCGTAGGGGGGCAGGGTGATCAGGAGGCAACGCCGAAGCGGCCGGTCCACACCAGGATATTGATGGTGAGCACAAAGAGCAGAATGGCGGTGCCGATGAAGATGAGCGCGATGCCGACCTTTTTGAGGGCTTCGCCCTCGTCACCGCGCTTAGAAGCGACGCGGGCCATGATGCCGCCGATGAGCAGAACGCCCAGACCGATCCAGAAAAGCATAAACATATCCTCCCAAAATTAACGCTGAAAGTATTATAACGAAAGCGCGGGAAAAATGCAATGCGGGGCGGGGAAATGTTATAGCCCATTGCGGGGAAAAGATGGGAAAGAGATGGAAAGTATAGTGATAAAATGCTTGACAAGCCGGGGGGAGGCCATTATAATATATCTGTTGCCATGCGGCAATATGAACCATTAGCTCAGCCGGCAGAGCATTTGACTTTTAATCAAAGGGCCCGGGGTTCGAATCCCCGATGGTTCACCAAAAGAAAAAGACGCCCAAAGGCGTCTTTTTCTTTTGGTGAACCTTACCTTATCACAGCAAAAGCTCCCCCGCGGGGGAGCTTTTGGGGTGGGGCGGATGATTTTATTTTTTGCGGGAGAGGACGGCCATGCCAAGGGCGGAGACGGCCATGAGGGCCGCGGCCGCGGCGACCATATCATTGGCGCCGGTGGAGGGGTTCTTCTCGGGCTCGGTCTTGGGGGTGTCCCCGGCGGGGGTGATGATGACGATTTGAGTGGGGGCGGCCTTGATTACGGTAGCGTCCTCAAGAGCACCATCACTGGTTGCTGCTTTATTCGGGTTAGTGATTGTAAGTTTATTATCCTGAGAAGTAATCTTCTCATTGGGCAATTCAGCCTGATTCCATACAAGATAAGGTGCCTTAATAATGTTATCGCTGATTGTCACATCGGCATCCAGTCCGCTATAAAAACGGAACGCATTGCCGGTATTGACATCAATCTTATTGTTGGTGATGATAAACTCTCCGCCCGTGGTAAGCTGAATGGCTGCGCCATAGGTCTGATCATTCTTGGTGTATCCGGTCAAGTTGGTGATGGTGTTGCCGGTGATGGAAACAGTTGCAGTAGAACCCGCCTGGACATTTACGCCACGCTGATAGCCAGAAATTTTATTCCCTGAAAGCACTACATTACTCATTGTGCCCTCTTTAGGGCCCTGCACAAATATCGCATAATCACTAGCTACTTCGCCAGTAAAAGTGCAATTTTCCACTTTCAGAGTAGCGTTCTCTCTGTTATGGGGCATTCTAAGGTCCGCTTTGAAAGTGCAATTAGTAAAAGTAAGGCTTCCGGGGTTACCATCGTTTCTCATGGTATCTTCAAAGGTGATGTTTGCAAATACCACTTCATCTGCGTTTACGCTTACACGGTATTTATCATTATTTGTTTTGCTGATGGTAGCATTGTTATGGCCAGTAACGGTAACTTTACTTACAGTAACAGCAGGCGTAAAGTAACCGCCAGTAAAGATACATTCTCCTGCGCCATTGTCGCCTGCAACACCAGCGCCATCGCCAACAGGAACCGTGCCATAGATGTTCCACACTATGGATTCTACTGTGCCCAAATTGTTTGCACCGAAGGTATTTCCTTCGGTTACAACGCCTTTGTTCTCACGCCAAGCCTTTGCGGCGGCAGTAAGGGTATCGAACTTGCCATTGACACCTTCAATGGTGCAGTAATTGGCATCATCCGCCATCGCGGTGACCGGCAGCATGACGGCCAGCATGAGCAGCGCCAGCACAACACTTAAAAGCTTTTTCATTTGAACAAACCTCTCTTCTTTTTTATTTTTCCCGCAGGCGGGGTTGTGTTTGCTCTGCAAACACAAAATATCCCCATGGGGATATGATTGGTATAAACAGGATAGCACGGCGGGGCGGGGGGGTCAATTGGCACAGGAAACAATTGGGGGAATGCACAAATTTTTCTCCCCTTCTTTGTGCGATATTTTGCCCCGGCGGGGCTGTTGTAAATTCCACCCAAAGCAGATATAATGAGGCTGAACACATTTTAACAGATAGGAGGCGCAGCAATGAAGGTTTTGATCCTGAACGGCAGCCCCCGTGTGGGCGGCAATACCACTGTGGCGGTGGAGGAAATGGAGAGGATCTTCCGGGAGGAAGGCGTGGAGGTGGAAACGGTGCAGGTGGGCACACGGGATATCAGGGGGTGCATTGCCTGCGGCAGATGCGCCGAGACCGGCCGGTGTGTCTTTGATGACATCGTAAACGAGCTGGCGCCCAAGCTGGAGGCGGCGGACGGCCTGGTGGTGGCCAGCCCCGTCTACTACGCCAGCGCCAATGCCACGCTGGTGGCCTGCCTGACCCGGCTTTTTTACAGCAGCCACTTTGATAAATCCATGAAGGTAGGGGCCAGTGTGGTGTGCGCGCGGCGCGGCGGGGGCAGCGCGACCTTTGATGAGCTGAACAAATTTTTTACCATAGCGGGGATGCCGGTCGCTTCCAGCCAATACTGGAACAGCATCCACGGGCGGGCGCCCGGTGAAGCTGAGCAGGACGAGGAAGGCCGGCAGACCATGCGCACGCTGGCCCGCAATATGACCTTCTTGATGCGCAGCATCGCGCTGGGCCGGGAGAAATACGGCCTGCCCCAGCGGGAAGCGCCCATCCGCACCAATTTCATCAAATAAGCGCAGCAAAAAAGGCCGCCCGGCTGGGGCGGTCTTTTGGTTTGCGGGGTTTGCTTACTCCTGCCCGGCGGCGGGGGTCTCCGGCTCGGCGGCAGGCTCTTCGGTCTCTTCGGCGGTGACATCCTCGGAGCAGGTGGGTTCTTCCTCCAGCTCCACCTCGGCGGCAGGGAAATTTTCGCCATGGATGGCGCTCCAGGCTTCGCCGGCGGCTCCCTTCACCTTCTCGATGAACTCGGGGGCTTTTTCCTGCACGGCCCCGATGGCGGCAGCGGCCTTTTCCCGGACCTCTGGGGCCTTCTCCCGCACCTTGGCGGCGGTTTCCGCGTACACCTCGCGGGCGGCTTCCTTAACGCCGTAGACGGTATCATTGGCATCCACAGCGCCATCGCCGTTCAGATCCGCGTTCGCGTTCTTCTTTTCGTTGTACTTCTGCGCTACCTTAACGGCAGCATAGGCGGTGCCGGCGGCAACACCCAGGCCCAGCAGATTTTTCAGAAATCCCATAATACGACCTCCTAAAATGAATTTTTTATGGTGATACGGGCGGCGGGCGGAAAAGGGAGGGGATGGCAAGGCTGCACCCAAAGGAAGGCTCGCGCCCGGCGCAAGACGGGCTTATGCCTTTCGAGGGGGCAACGCAGCCAGCACCCGCTTTTGCGTTCGCCGCCTGGGTTGTCTTTTTATCAAAAGCCCAATTTGGTAAAGACCCACGGCCACAGGAAGGTACCGAACAGGCCCATGAGGCCGTAGCGCAGGGAGTGACACCACATCATATCGGGCAGCAGGGCCTTAAGGCCGATGCGGATGGCCATGATAAGTGCAAAGCCCAAAATGAGCCGCAGCGCCCCGCCGAAGAAGCCATTGGCGGAGCGGAACTCCACCAGACCGTCCTCCAGCCACATGCCCAGTACAGCGCCCACGCCCATCGCCAGGGTTTTTACGCTGTCGCCGGAGGGGCTGACCAGCAGCATCAGGCCGGAAAGCAGCACAGCGGCGGCCATCAGCAGCAGGCGGTGCTGATAAAAGCGGCGGAACAGCAGCCCGCACACCCAGGCGCACAGCAGGCCCAGCACCGCGCCCACAATGGTATCGGTGGGGTAATGGACGCCGAGATAGACCCGGGAGAGCATGACCAGCAGGATGACCGCGATGCCGCAGACTTTGATCCCGAGCTTGCGGCCATTGATAAGGCTGCCGTAGATGCTGCCGGCGGTTTGGCTGTGGCCGCTGGGGAAGGACCAGGAGGAAGAAAGGTGCTCAGTATCCACCAGCAAGCCCTTTACCTTGACATAGCGCAGGTCGCTGAACTCGTCATTCAAAAACGGGCGGGGACGGCAGATGATATCCTTGAGCAGGCCGTTGAGACTCATGGCGGTGTAAAGGGAGAACAAGAGATATTCGCCGATCCGCTTATCCCAGCACCAGTACACGGCAATGAGCAGCAGAATAGCGAAGGTCTCCTCGCCCAGGAAGGTGAACGCCAGCATGATCTTATCCATCATGGCACCGCTTAGCTGCTGGATGGCGGCCATCACAGCGTGATCGAAGGGCTGGCAGAGCTGCAAAAGGGTAGCCATAGAAGAACTCCTTTCGGTCGCTTTAATTTTTGTAAAAGACGGCAGACTGTGGGTAAGTCTGCCGCCGGGGGTGCGTGATTTTACAGAATGACCTCGCCGTAGACTTCACCGGAGCAGCCGGCAGCATTGGCTTCATCGGTATCCAGGTGGCAGGCGGTGCCGGCCGTGGGGGAAACACGGCAGATGACATCATCGAACACCAGACTGCGGCTATCGGAATCAATTTTCAGCCGGACGATCTGCTTATCCTTAACGCCGAACTTCTCGCCATCCTCCGGGGTGAAGTGGATGTGGCGCTTGGCGACGATAACGCCTTCCTTCAGTTCGATCTCGCCCTTGGGACCAACCAGACGGCAGCCGGGGGTACCGGCCAGGTCACCGGATTCCCGCACGAAGGGGGCGATGCCGATGGAACGGGCGTCGGTCATGGAAAGCTCGACCTGGGTCTGCTTGCGGACGGGGCCGAGAACCGAGATCATGCCCATGGACTTTTTGGGGCCGATGACCTCGACTTTTTCATTGGTGGCAAACTGGCCGGGCTGGGAAAGCGCTTTTTTGAAGGTCAGCTCGAAGCCCTCGCCGAACAGGGTCTCCAGATCCTGCTGGGAAAGGTGCAGATGACGGGCGGAAGTTTCTACTAATACTTTTGCCATAGGGGTATGCCTCCTTATTGTCGCATACTTTTTTGTCCATAATATTATAACACCCATGTTCTATTTTGCAAAGAGTCTAATTATCTGATATAATAGATTTATCGAAAAATTTACAAAAGGAGGCGACACCCATGATGGACTGGGAAAGCCTGAGAGATACCGCGCTGCACTGCACCGCCTGCAAGCTGTGCCAAGGCCGGCACCATGTGGTCTTTGGGGTGGGCAACCCCAAGGCAGAGATCATGTTCATCGGGGAGGGGCCGGGCCAGCACGAGGACGAGCAGGGAGAGCCCTTTGTGGGGCGCAGCGGCCAGCTGATGGATAAAATGCTGCACTACATCGACCTGGACCGCAGCCGCAATATCTACATAGCCAATATAGTAAAGTGCCGCCCGCCGCAGAACCGCGACCCGGAGCAGGAGGAGATCGCCGCCTGCATGGGCTACCTGCGCAACCAGGTGGCGCTCATCCGGCCCAAGATCATTGTGTGCGTGGGGCGCATTGCCGCCATGACGCTGATCCAGCCGGATTACAAGGTAACACGCCAGCATGGCGAGTGGATCCAGAAAAACGGGGTGTGGATGATGGGGACCTTCCACCCGGCGGCGCTGCTGCGCAACCCCTACAATACCAAAAACGGCTTCGCGGATTTTCTCTCGCTGCGGGAGAAAATACAGGAGCTGGGGATAGAGATATGATTTTTGTACCGGGAGGGCCTGCGGGCCCTCTTTTTTTGTGGCTTTCGCACGGATGAGCGGCGGGGACAGGCGGCCCGCAGGGCCGGGCGCCGCAGGCGCCCGTGGGGCGGCGAAGCCGCCCTAAAACCGTCCCGGAGGGACGGTTTGCCCTGCGGGCCGAACCGGCACCCTGCAGGAACCTGGGGCAACATCCACCGGGGCGGCATAGAATGGCACCAGCGGGCGCGAACGCCATACCCCGCCGAAAGGAGCCTTTTCATGGAAAAAACGATCCCCTGCCGCTGGTTTATGGGGTGCAATTCCCAAAACGGGTTTTATTCGCTGTTCGGGCAGTTCACCCGGCCGGAGGAGGGCTGGCGCTGCATCCTCATCAAAGGCGGGCCGGGCACCGGCAAATCCACCCTGATGAAGCGGGTAATAAAGCTGGCCCTGCAGCGCGGCCAGCCGGTGGAGGAGATCCACTGTTCCTCCGATGCCGCCAGCCTGGATGGGGTCATTCTGCCGCGGCAAAGGACGGTGCTGCTGGATGCCACCCCGCCCCACGCGCTGGAGCCGCAGTTCCCAGGGGCGGTGGAGCAGCCGTTTTCTCTGTGTGGGTGCTGGGATGAGGCGCTTTTGTATGCCCGGCGGGAGGAGATCGTCCGACTGGGGCGGGAGATCAGCGGGCTGCACTGGCAGGCGGTACGGTATCTTTCCGGGGCGGGGGCGCTGCTGGGGGAGGTGCGCCGGCTGGCGGCGGAGACCCTAAACTGGGAAAAAATCGAGCACTATGTGCAGCGGTTGGCTGCCCGGGAGTTGCCTGACCTGGGCAAACCGGGCAGCGAGGCGCTGCGGCTGCTCTCCGCGGTGACCGACCGGGGCACCATTTTGTTTCATGAAACAATTTCGACGCTGTGCGAGCGGGTCATCTGCCTGGAGGACCCCTGCGGGGCGGCAGCCGCAGCACTGCTGCCCCGGCTACGGGATGAAGCAGTGGCACGGGGGTACCATGTCATCAGCTGCCCCTGTCCCCTCTCCCCCGAAAAGCTGGATCATCTGCTGATCCCGGAGGCGGGGCTGGCCTTTGTGACCAGCAACAGCCTGCACCGGGTACCGCTGGCGGGCCGGGCCATCCACGCTCAGCGTTTTACCGATGATGGCAGCGCCATAAAATCCCGGCGGGTACGCATCCGCTTTTTGCAAAAGACAGCCGCGACACTGCTGCGGCAGGCGGAGCTGGCCATTGCCGAGGCGCACCGGCGGCACGATGAGCTGGAACAGTACTACATCGAGGCAACGAATTTTGCCGAAGTGGACCGCCTGGCGGAGGGCCTGCTGAAAAAGCTGGCGGCGGAAATGTAGCTTGTGCCGGGAGCGGGGCGGGCCACAGGCCCGGCGGCGCAGCCGCCGACACGGGCTTTGCCCGTGTGCCCGCCTTCGGCGGGCGGCCTGCGGCCCGCCTCCCCTGCCCCCTGCGCAAACCAAAAAAAGCAGGAGCCTGCCCTCAACGGCAGACTCCTGTTTTATTCCGTTACTTATCACTGAAGCAATCCCTCAGCCGTTCCGTAAAGCTCTTGCGTTTCTGGTAGTTCTTGTCGCTCAGCGCCGCGTCAAATTCCCGCAGCTTATCCTTCTGGGCCTTGGTCATGCTCTTGGGCACCTCCACCACCACACGCACATACTGGTCACCGCGGCCGCGGCCATTCAGGGCAGGGATGCCCTTATCCCGCAGGCGGAATACCGTCCCGCTTTGGGTGCCCTCCGGCACATGGTAGCTCACTTTGCCATCCACGGTGGGGACTACAATGTCATCACCCATAGCCGCCTGGGCAAAGGTAATGGGGATCTCGCACCAGATATCATAGCCGTCACGCTCAAAGAGCGGATCGGGCCGGACGCTGACTGTCACACGCAGATCACCGGCGGGGCCGCCATTGCGGCCGCTGTCGCCCTGGCCGCGCACCGCTACGGTCTGGCCGTCATCAATGCCGGCAGGGATATTGACGGTCACGGTCTTGCTGACCTTGACACGGCCCTTGCCGCCGCACTTGGGGCAGGGCTCCTTGATGATGCGACCCCGTCCGCCGCAGCGGGCGCAGGGCTGCTGCATTTGCATTACGCCGATGGCGGTCTGACGCCGCACAGTCACCTGGCCGGTGCCGTGGCAATCGGGGCAGGTTTCGGGGCTGGTACCCTTCTTGGCGCCGCTGCCGCCGCATTCACTGCAGTTTTCCAGGCGGGAGACCTTAATATCCCTGGTGCAGCCCTTTACCGCCTCCATAAAGGAGATGGTAACCTGCGCTTCCCGGTGCTCGCCGCGGATGGGCCCATTGGGGTCCCTTACCCGGCCGCTGCCAAAGCCGCCAAAGCCGCCTCCGCCGAAGATATCTCCGAACAGGTCGCCCAAATCGCCAAAGCCACCGAAGCCGCCGCCAAAACCGCCTGCTCCACCGGTCGCACCGCCGCCATAGCTGGGGTCCACTCCGGCAAAGCCGAACTGATCATACCGCTGGCGCTTCTCCTTATCGGAGAGCACCTCGTATGCCTCGTTGACCTCCTTGAACTTGGTCTCAGCCTCCTTATCGCCGGGGTTCAGGTCAGGATGGTATTTCTTTGCCAACTGTCGGAATGCCTTTTTTATTTCATCCTCGCTGGCGCCCTTTTGCAGGCCCAGCACCTCATAGTAATCTCTTTTCTCTGCCATTCATCTCACCCTTTATTACAGGATCATGCAGAGAAAATGGTTTTATCCTCTGCAAGCAGGACAGCGCAGCGGCAAAACTGCCTCTGCGCGCCCCATTACAATTTGTTTTTCGGTTAGTTATCGTCTACCTCACGGTAATCGGCGTCTACCACGCCGTCATCGGGGGCAGCGCCCGCACCGGCCGCACCGCCCATATCGGGGCCGGCGGCACCGGCAGCACCGGCATTGGACTGATATACCTTACCGAAGATCTCCATGGAAACCTTGGCCAGGTCATCGGTGGCCGCCTTGATCATCTCGTCATCGGTGCCCTTCAGCGCTTCCTTTACGGCCTCGGTCTTTTTCTCGATGGTGGCCTTATCCTCAGCGGAGATCTTATCGCCCAGATCCTTTACGGTCTTCTCGGTCTGGTACACGATCTGATCGGCGTTATTGCGGGTATCGATCACCTCACGGCGCTTCTTATCCTCAGCAGCGTACTGCTCGGCTTCCTTCACGGCACGCTCCACATCGTCCTTGTTCATATTGGTAGAGGAGGTGATGGTGATGCCGGTCTCCTTGCCGGAACCCAGATCCTTGGCGGATACATGGACAATGCCGTTGGCATCAATATCGAAGGTCACTTCGATCTGCGGAACGCCGCGGGGAGCCGCCGGGATACCGGTGAGCTGGAAGTTGCCCAGCGTCTTGTTATCGGCAGCCATTTCACGCTCACCCTGCAGTACATGGACCTCAACGGTGGTCTGGCCATCGGCAGGGGTGGTGAATATCTGCGTCTTCTTGGTGGGGATGGTGGTATTGCGCTCGATGACCTTGGTCATGACGCCGCCCAGGGTCTCCACACCCAGGGACAGAGGAGTAACATCCAGGAGCAGCAGGCCCTTCACATCGCCGGTGAGAACACCGCCCTGCAGGGCAGCGCCCAGGGCCACGCACTCATCGGGGTTGATGCCCTTGAAGGGCTCCTTGCCCATGAAGCTCTTGACAGCTTCCTGGACAGCGGGGATACGGGTGGAGCCGCCTACCAGCAGCACCTTGCCGATATCGGAGGGCTTGAGGCCCGCATCGGAAAGGGCATTGCGTACCGGGCCCATGGTGGCTTCCACCAGATCGGCGGTCAGCTCATTGAACTTGGCGCGGGTGATGGTCATATCAAAGTGCTTGGGGCCGGTGGCATCCGCGGTGATGAAGGGCAGGTTCACATTGGTCTGGGTCATGCCGGAAAGGTCGCATTTCGCCTTCTCGGCAGCCTCTTTCAGACGCTGGTGCGCCATCTTATCCTTGCGCAGATCAATGCCGTTGGTCTTCTGGAAGTCATCGGCCATGTAGTTGAGCAGGCGCTCATCAAAATCATCGCCGCCCAAGTGGTTGTTACCGGCAGTGGCCAGTACCTCCTGTACGCCGTCGCCCATTTCGATGATGGAAACATCGAAGGTGCCGCCGCCCAGGTCGTAGACCATGATCTTCTGCTCGTTTTCCTTATCGATGCCGTAGGCGAGAGCAGCCGCAGTCGGCTCATTGATGATACGCTTGACCTCCAGACCGGCGATCTTGCCGGCATCCTTGGTGGCCTGGCGCTGGGCATCGGTGAAGTAGGCGGGAACGGTGATGACCGCTTCGGTGACCTTTTCGCCCAGGTAGCCCTCGGCATCGGTCTTCAGCTTCTGCAGGATCATAGCGGAAATTTCCTGAGGGGTGTACTGCTTGCCATCGATGTTCACCTTGTAATCGGTGCCCATGTGACGCTTGATGGAAGAGATGGTCTTTTCGGGATTGGTGATAGCCTGGCGCTTGGCCACCTGGCCTACCAGACGCTCATTGTCTTTGAATGCTACAACAGAAGGGGTCGTGCGGGCGCCCTCGCTATTGGGGATGACGACGGCTTCGCCGCCTTCCATAACTGCTACGCAGGAATTGGTGGTACCAAGGTCGATGCCGATGATCTTACTCATAATCTATTCCTCCTAAAAACTACTGTGAATTGGTTTGATTTATGTGAATTTGAATTGCTGACTTAATTTAATTGGCCTGCTGCACCATGGCGTGCCGCAGGATGCGGTCTCCGCGGCGGTAGCCGCTTTGGAAGACCTGCGCCACCACATTTTTGCCGAGGGATTCATCCTCGATGTGCATGACGGCATTGTGCAGGTTGGGGTCGAAGGGCTCTCCGGCTTTTCCGAAGGTCTCCACGCCCATCTTCTTGAGATATTCCTCGAAGCCCGTCTGGATCATCTTGATGCCGGTGAGATAATTTTCATCGGCACAGGGGGTATCCAGCGCCCGCTGGAGGTTATCCAGCAGCGGCAGCAGCTCCTTTAGGGTATTCGCTACTGCATCGGGATAGACATTTTCGCGTTCCTTTTGGGTGCGGCGGCGGTAGTTATCGTACTCGGCCATCAGGCGCAGGTATCGATCCTCCAGCTCCTTTTTTTCGGCCTCGCACTTTTCCAGCGCTTCCGCTTCCCGGCTCTTTTTCTTTTTGCCCTTTTTCTGCTCCGGGGCGGCTTCCTCGGCAGGCTCGGCGGCTTCAACAGCTTCGGCCGTTTCCTCCGTCATCAGCTCTTCCTCGGGGGTGGTGTTTTTGTTTTCCTGATCCACAGGGTCTCTCTCCTTTCGCGGTTTACAGACCGTTATTCAGTGTATCGCTCAGCATCCGGCTCAGCATCCCGGCAAAGTACTCCACATGGGGGATGAGCCGGGCGTAATCCATGCGGACGGGACCAACCAGCCCCAGGGCGCCGATGGAATCCTCACCGATGCGGTAACGGGCAACGATCATGGAGGAATTCTCCATTTCGGGGCGGGCATTTTCCCGCCCCACGCTGACAAACAGGTCATTTTCCCGGCTGCCAATGATCCGCAGCATTTCCTCGCGGGAATCTAGCAGACGGTACAGCCGGTCGGCCACATTTCTCAGCTCTGGGTGTTCCAGCAGATTCCCCGTGCCGCTGCGGTACAGGGCACCTTCGCAGGCTTCCCGGCACAGCTCGTAAATAGCGGCCAGAAGCGGTGCAAAGATATCGGTGTGCTCACCCAGGGTAAAGGCCATCGAATTGATGTACTGGGCGGTGATCTCATTGAGGCTGCGCCCGGCCAGGCGGCCATTGGCGAAGCTCTGGAAGAAGTCCACCACATTGGGGGTCAGATTGAAATTGACCCGGCAGACCTTATTTTTCACCATCCCGTTGCTGCACAGCAGCAGGATGACGACGGTATGCGCCGTGGCCGGAATGATCTCGATGCGCTTGACAAAGAGGCTCTGGCGGGAGATGGTGGTGGAAATGGCGAAACAGCCGGTTTCCTTGGCCAGCATCCGGGTGGCGCCTTCCAGCACGCGGTCGGGGTCGGGGTCGCAGTAATTGAACAGGGCGTCAATCTCGCCGCGGGCGGCGTCCTCCAGCGGCTGCGGCTTCATCAGGTGATCGAGGTAGTAGCGCAAACCGCGGTGAGTGGGGATGCGTCCGGCGGAGGTATGGGGCTGCTCGATGTAGCCCTGCTCGCTGAGGTAGGCCAGGTCATTACGGACGGTAGCGGAGGAGACAGTCTCCTCCAGCATGGCGGCGATCATCTTGGAGCCGATGGGTTCACCGGTCCGGATGTAGCTTTCCACCACACAGGTAAGGATCCTGCTTTTTCTGGGATCCAGCTCCATATTGCTCCCTCCTTTTTAGCACTCACTCACTTCGAGTGCTAACGATTATTATTGTACTCACTTTTTCGCGGTTGTCAATAGGGTTCACAAATAATTTACAACTATTTTTCGCAGTCACCGTTGCAGAGTGCCAAGCACATGCTATAATGAGAAAAAACTGCCCGGCGGGCTTCCCGCGCGGGTTTAGCGCACATGGGCGCGCGTACGCACACGCACGAGGGAGCCAATAAAGTATAACCGATGAGCCGGGACGAGTGGAGAAAGACGGGGCGCAGCCCGGAGCCTGCACTTACTTGCTAAAGGAGAGAATGCAAACCATGTTCCAAAACAAATGGTTTTATCTGTTCTGCATATCCATGCTGCCTATTGTGGAGCTGCGGGGCGGCATCCCGGCCGGGGCTGCCATGGGGCTGTCCTTTTGGCCGGTGTACCTCACCTGCGTACTGGGCAACCTGCTGCCGGTACCGTTCCTTATCTTATTCGCGAAAAAGATACTGGAGTTTCTCTCTACCCTGCCCCGTATCGGCGGATTCTTCCAGAAAATCATCCGCCGGGCGGACCAAAAAGCGGCCGAGATAGGTCATTACGAAAAATGGGGGCTGTTCCTCTTTGTAGCCATTCCGCTGCCGGGCACCGGCGCCTGGACCGGTTCACTGGTGGCGGCGGTGCTGCGGATGCGTATCTGGCAGGCGTTCCTGGTCATCACGGTCGGGGTACTGGTCAGCGGATTCATCACCGGCGGGATCGCCTATGGGCTGTTCACCGCGCTGGCATAATACAATAATATATAAACGGAGAAGACCCCCTGCTTTCGCAGAGGGCCTTTTCCGTTTAGAGAGAAAATGAAAGAAGAATAAAGAGGAAGGCTGATTTATTCCGCCATGCCTTCACGGATGATCGCTTCCGCCTGGGCGGCTTCCGCTTTGGAAAGCTGTGGAGTACCAAGCAGGGGATACTCGATCCCCAGGCTATCGTACTTTACCTTACCCATGGAATGGTAAGGCAGCACCTCCAGCTTTTCCATATTGGTCAGCGTCTTCAGGTAGCGCCCAAGGGCCAGCAGCTCCTCCCGCTGGAAGGTGATACCCGGCACAACGACATGACGGATCCATACCGGCTTGCCGATTTTTTTAAGGTATTCCGCGAAGGCAAAGACCCGCGCGTTGCTGTGGCCAGTCAGCTTTTTGTGCTCTTCATCAAACATATGCTTGATATCGAGGAGCACCAGGTCGGTAACGGCCATCAGCTTTTCGACTTTTTCGGTATGGTCGGGATCGAACAGGATGCCGCAGGTATCCAGCGCCGTGTGGATCCCGTTCTGCTTGGCTTTGGTAAAAAGCTCGGTGAGAAAATCAATTTGGAGCATCGGTTCGCCGCCGGTGGCGGTGATGCCGCCGGAGGTATAAAATTCCCGGTTGCGGGTGATCTTTTCGATGATCTCATCGGCGGTCATCTGGGTGCCGCCCGCCATTTCCCAGGTATCGGGATTGTGGCAGTAGAGGCACCGCATGGGACAGCCCTGGAAAAACACAACATAGCGGATTCCGGGGCCATCCACCGTGCCAAAGCTCTCAAGGGAATGGATGCGTCCAGTCAGTTCCGACATGGCAATCACATTCTTTCGTGGAAGGTGCGGGAGATGACCTCATCCTGCTGGGCACGGGTCAGCTTGATAAAGTTGACGGCGTAGCCGGAAACACGGATGGTCAGCTGCGGATACAGCTCGGGGTGAGCCTGAGCGTCCAGCAGGGTCTCGCGGTTGAGCACATTGACATTGAGGTGGTGCGCATGCTTGCCAAAGTAGCCATCCATGAGGCCGACGAGGTTGGTCACGCGCTGGTCATCGTTCTTGCCCAGGGCATCGGGAACGATGGAGAAGGTATTGGAGATACCGTCCTGGGAATCCATGAAGGGGATCTTGGCAACAGAAGCCAAGGAAGCAACAGCACCGTGGCTATCGCGGCCGTGCATGGGGTTGGCACCGGGCGCGAAGGGCTCGCCGCCCTTACGGCCATCCGGGGTGGAACCGGTATTCTTACCATAGCTGACATTGGAGGTGATGGTAAGGATAGAGGTGGTATGGATACCGTTACGGTAGGTGGGATACTCACGGATGTAGTTGATGAAGCGGTGCAGGATATCCTTGGCGATCTCGTCTACACGGTCATCATCGTTGCCGTACTTGGGATAGTCGCCCTCGACCTCGTAGTCAACGGCCAGGCCCTGCTCGTTGCGGATGACCTTGACCTTGGCATACTTGATGGCGGAGAGGGAATCGGCCACTACGGAGAAGCCGGCGATGCCGGTAGCGAACCAGCGGGTAACTTCCTTATCGTGCAGCGCCATTTCCAGGGACTCGTAGCAATACTTATCGTGCATGTAGTGGATGATATTAAGGGCATTGACATAAACGCCGGCCAGCCACTTCATCATATCCATATACTTCTCCATGACCTCATCATAGTCGAGGTACTCGGAGGTGATGGGACGGTACTTGGGGCCGACCTGATGGCCGTTCATCTCATCCACACCGCCGTTGATGGCGTACAGCAGGCACTTGGCCAGGTTGGCGCGGGCGCCGAAGAACTGCATCTCCTTGCCGATACGCATGGAGGATACGCAGCAGGCAATGCCGTAGTCATCGCCGTGAACGGGACGCATGACATCATCGTTCTCGTACTGGATGGCAGAGTGCTTAATGGAGATCTCGGCACAATACTTCTTCCAGTTGGCGGGCAGGTTGTGGCTCCACAGAACGGTGAGGTTGGGCTCGGGGGAAGCACCCAGGTTATCCAGGGTGTGCAGATAGCGGTAGCTCATCTTGGTGACCATGTGACGGCCATCGGTGCTCATACCACCCAGGCTTTCGGTGACCCAGGTGGGATCGCCGGCGAAGATGTTATTGTAATCGGGGGTACGGGCAAACTTGACCAGACGCAGCTTCATAACGAAGTGGTCCACAAATTCCTGGATCTGCTCTTCGGTGAAGACGCCGTTGCGCAGGTCACGCTCGGCATAGATATCAAGGAAGGTAGAGGTGCGGCCAAGGCTCATGGCGGCGCCGTTCTGCTGCTTGACAGCGGCAAGATAGGCAAAGTAAACAGCCTGGATGGCCTCCTGTACATTGGAAGCGGGCTTGGAGATATCACAGCCGTAGATGCCGGCCATCGCCTTGAGCTCCTTCAGGGCGCGGATCTGCTCGGAAAGCTCCTCACGGTCACGGATGACATCGGCCAGCATAACGCTGGGGGTGGTCGCCTTCTGGAACTCCTTGTCCTCGATCAAGCGGTCAACGCCATACAGGGCAACGCGGCGATAGTCGCCGATGATGCGGCCGCGGCCATAGGCATCGGGCAGACCGGTGATGACATGGCTGCTGCGGCAGGCGCGCATCTCGGGGGTGTAGGCATCAAATACGCCGGCATTGTGGGTCTTGCGATGGGTGGTGAAGAACTCCTCCACCTCAGGATCCAGGTGATAGCCGTTATCCTCGCAGGCCTGCTTGGCCATGCGGATGCCGCCGTAGGGCATGAGGGCGCGCTTAAAGGGCTTATCGGTCTGGAAGCCGACGATGGTCTCCTTCTCCTTATCCAGGTAACCGGGGCCATGGCTGAGGATGGTGGAAACGACCTTGGTATCCATGTCCAGTACGCCGCCGGCCTCGCGTTCCTTCTTGGAGAGCTCCAGCACTTCGTTCCACAGGGCGGTGGTATCGGCGGTAGGACCCTTCAGGAAGCTGTCATCACCATCGTAGGGGGTGTAGTTGTTCATGATAAAGTCACGAACATCGATCTCGGTTTCCCAACGGCCGCCTTTGAATTCTTTCCATTCGTTACGCATAATTTCGTTACCTCCCAGTTCATTTTCTCTTATTGGTTCGGGCTTTTGCTGTGCTTTATGCCGTCTTGGACACATTTTTCACAAGACTTGTGGACTGTGCACAGGCCAAGCCTTTTTTGTCATGCTTATTGTATTCTACTTCTCACAAGTTGTCAAGAGTTTAACAAGAGTTTATTCCGGAAATGTATTGCACTTATTCCTGAATGTTTATACTATACCATTTTAGTACAGTTTATGCAAGCAGCAAATCGCCAAAATTGCAAAGAAAAGCGGCATGCTTTTTACACATACCGCCAAAGAGCCTACTATTTTGCCGCCGGATTCATCACAAAAGAACTATCTTGCGGCATTATTTCCCTGTAAGACCGGTGGGGATCACCGGGGTACGGGGGCGCTTCTGCTCCCGCACCAGCTGCCAAATGAGCTCCGGACTGATCGCTGGATTGATGGTGGTGCGGGCCTGCAAAGCCGCCAGCGCCGCACCCATGGCAAAGTCCATGGTATCCCCCAGCCAGTAGCGCTGCGCCGCGCTGTACAGCAGCCCCGCCATGAAGCTATCGCCCGCGCCGGTGGCGTTTTCCACCTGCTGCAGGGGACGGGTACGGCTCCACAGCCGCTGGCCCATGTTATCGGCATAGTAACAGCCCCGGGAACCGGCGCTGATGATAACCCGGCGCACCCCCTGCGCCAAAATGCCCTCCGCTGCCCGGAAGTAGTCCGCCTCGCAGCGGATAGAACGGCCGGAAAGAATCTCGGCCTCCAAACGGTTGGGCTTCAGGGTATCGATGCCCCGCAGCACCGGACGCATCCGGCGGGCGTAGGCGGTAGAAACGGGATCGGCGAAGATGGGGACACTGCCCCCGAAGGTGCGGATAATATAGCGCAGCGTTTCCTGCGGCAGGCAGCCATCCACCACGATAGCAGCCGCTGCTGAGAGCTTGTCCCGCATGGGTTCCAGCCGGGCAGGGGTCAACTCCTGCAGAATACGCATATCGCTGAGGGCAACGGCCATTTCGCCATCGCTGCGGTGGATGGAAACATAGGACGAGCTGTTTTTTCCGGGCAGGGTGATAAAGCTATCGGTGGCGATGCCGCATTCCCGGCACCAGGAGCGGATCTTTTCGCCGTACATGTCCTCCCCCACCGTGGTGATAAGGCGGGTAGGCAGCCCCAATCGGGCCGTATTCTCACAGACATTGCGGGTGACGCCCCCCACGGAAACCGAAAGGGTGCCGGGGTTGCTGTCCTCCATCACCAGTCTGGCGGCGCTTTCGCCCATGATATCCACATTGGCCGCGCCGATACCGACGATCTCTTTTGGCAAGGCGGTATCCTCCTTTGGATTTACTGCCCTATATTATACACCAAAAGGAGGGTTTTTCAAGGGGTGGAAATCCGGGTGGGTACGCGCGTGCCGGATGGGAAAGTCCGGTACAGAGGGAGGGCGGCGCAGCCGCGCGCCCTCTGCTCAATCCCAGAAATGGCAGAGCAGCTCCTCGGCGGTTTTTTGGCTGGTGCGGGTATAGCGCGGGATGCGGATGAGACAGGCGGGATCCCGGGTAAGGCAGCAGGGCTTGCCCTCCACACCGAGGGAAGCGGCAAAGCCAAGCTGCTCCAGCAGTTCCTGGCTGTGGCGGCTGTAGGAGCCAAACGGATAGGTAAAGGTATTGGGCCGCCAGCCGGTCATCTCCTCGATGCGATCCTGGGCTTTTTGCAGATCGGCGCCCACGGCGGCAAAATACTGTTCAGTGGTTTCATCCTTGCGCTGGGCGGCGCCGCGGCGGGGATTCCCGGTCTTGTGCAGATTATAGGTGTGGTTCTGGATCTCAATGAGGCCGCTTTTCATCATTTCGTTGATCATATCCCAAGTAATGTGGGAGTAATTTTCCTTATTTTCATCCAGCTCACTGTATTTATCGGTTTCCCCCACGATGATGGAGATGACGGCTTTCATCTGATATTTTTGCAGCAGCGGGTAGGCATTCAGGTAATTATTATAGTAGCCGTCATCAAAGGTGATCATCACCGGCTTTTCCGGCAGGGGTGTACCCTGCTGCACATAGGCGATGAGATCACTCATCACCACGGTGGTGCAGCCCTGCCGCTGTAAATAAAGGAGGTCCTCCTCCAAGGCCTGCGGCGTAATGACATAATCTCCTGCCTTTTTAGGATTGGAATGGACGCCGTGGTACATCAGCACCGGAAGGCGCACCTCCTGCGAGACCGACAGTCTGCGCATTGCCGGAATGATGCGTCCGCTGCCCCACCACACCGCACTTATCAGCAGTACTGCCGCCAGCACCATCACCAAAAGCCGCTTCCACCATGTCATGGGCCATGCCTCCTTTTGCCGCTTCTTCTGCTATTTGTATGCGCCGGGGCTTGACGGTATCACCGCCCGGCGGGTATACTGGAAAAAATAAAGGAGTGTGATTTTATATGGTACGGCATATCGTAATGTACCGTCTAAAGGACGAAAACAAAGAGGAAAACGCCCGGCAGATGAAGGAAAAGCTGGAGGGACTCAATGGAAAAATAGAGGGGCTGCATGGGCTGCGCATCGACCGGGACTGCAACAGCCACCAGTACGATGTGTGCCTGACCGCGGATTTTGACGACCTGGCGGCGCTGAAGAGCTATAAAAATCATCCGCTGCATGTAGCGGCTTCCGACTTTGTGCATGAGGTAATGACCGAGCGTTCGGCCTTCGATTTTGAGGTGTAATGCCCCTTTGCAACCGTCGGTTGCGGAAAATCCAACGAAAAGCGGTGGCCTGCCACCGTTTTTTCCGCTATGATAGGATTACAAGATAAGCCACTATCCCGAAAGGAGAAAAATATGACACTGGGAGAGCGTATTGCATACTACCGTAAAAAAGCGGGTTATTCGCAGGAGGGGCTGGCGGAGCGGCTGGGGGTCAGCCGGCAGGCCATCAGCAAATGGGAGACCGGCGAAGCCACCCCCGACGCCGAACGCATCATTGCGCTGGCGGCGGCACTGGGTATTTCCACCGATACCCTGCTGCTGGGCAAAGAAGAGCCGGAACGCCCTTACACGGAAGCGGAAACGGTACGGCAGCCCGCCCCCACCCCGGAATGGCTGGATCATCTGCCCCGGCATATCGGGCGGCTGTTCCGGGAGAAAGGCTATATTGCCGGGTATATTGTGGCGGCGCATGGGCTGGGGATCCTGCTGGTGGGGCTGCTGGCGCGCTTCGGCTTTGGCAGTATTCTTTCCATGCAGAACAGTGCGTGGGGCATGCAGGGCTTCTGGGACAACATGAGCGGTATGGGCGGCATGTCCGCCGCCTTCCGGTTCCCGATCATCTTTGCTGATATCCTCTGTATCCTCGGCGGCATCGTTATCATCGGTGGGGTGGCGCTGGCGATCATCTGGAAAAAGCGGGGACAACAATAAAGGAGTGGCAGCATGCACTATGTAATGGCTAAGGGGATCCTTTCCGCCGGGGGAAATATGAACCTATACCGGGGCTGCACCCATGGGTGTATCTATTGTGATTCCCGCAGCCGGTGCTATCATATCGACCATGCATTTGAGGATGTGGAGGTAAAGCAGAATGCCGCGGAACTGCTGGAGGATGCCCTGCGGCGCCGCAGGGCCCCCTGCATGGTGGGGACCGGCTCCATGACCGACCCCTACCTGCCGCTGGAGGCGGAGCTAAGGCTGACCCGCCGGGCGATGGAGGTGGTGGAGCGCTATGGCTGCGGCTTTACCGTCATCACCAAAAGTGACCTGATCCTACGGGATCTTGACCTATTGTGCCGCATCCAAAAGAAAGCCAAATGCGTGGTGCAGATGACCCTGACCACCGCCGATGAGACGCTGTGCCGTAAGCTGGAACCGAATGTGTGCACTACCGCCCGCCGCTGCGAGGTACTGCGGGAGCTGCAAAAGGCCGGCATTCCCACGGTGGTGTGGCTTTCCCCCATTTTGCCTTTTATCAACGATACCGAGGAGAATATCTCCACCCTGCTGGACCGCTGTGAAGAAGCCGGTGTACGGGGGATCCTCTGCTTTGGCATGGGGCTGACGCTGCGGGAGGGCAACCGGGAATACTTTTACGCCCAACTGGATGAGCTGTTTCCTGGCCTGAGCGAGTGTTACCGCCGCACCTACGGCGACCGTTATGAGGTGACCAGTCCCCACAACGACCGGCTGATGCGGCTATTCCATGCACAGTGCGAAGCCGCCGGGATCCTGCACAATAACAACGCCATCCTTCAATATCTGCATGAGTACGAAACGCCGCTGCAGCAGCTTAGCCTATGGTGAGCCGCTGCGGTGGTTTTTTGCGAATTGGTGGGTTTCGCAAGCCGCCCGCAGGGCAAGCCGTCCTGCGGACGGCTTCGGCGGCGCAGCCGCCGGGTTCGGCGAAGCCGAACCGCCCTGCGGGCGGCGCCCCTGTTTCTGCTGGAATTATAGGAGAAGCAGCATCCGCAGCGGCAAACCCGCAGAAGGTGTAAGGGCAAAAAACGCAGAAAACCGGGCAGCCATTCCGCTGCCCGGTATACTTTTGGCGTGGGACAATCCCGCACCACTGATTTACCACTGATGGAACGACTCCAGGTGCTTGGCATTTTCACGAGCCTTAGCGGCCAGCTTGGTGTAGAGGCCATGATTCTTTTCCTCCACCAGCTCCTGGTAGCCCTTATCGATCGCAAGAAACTTTTCGTTTCTCGGCAGCGGAACATCCTGTTCCACCAGGATATCCTGAACTCGCCGGATATCCACACCACGCAGGCTGGTGCTCTGAGAAAGCGCCACCGCCGCGGCTACGCCGGCGGCCTGGCCAGTACCAACGCACTGGGGGATCAGATTCAGCCAGTCGATGGCCACATCATCCGCCGAAATATGTCTGCCGGGGCACAGCAATCCTTCCACCTTCTGCGGAACAATGGCCCGGTAGGGGATCTCGACCGGTCCGCAATCATTGATGGAGCAGATGGTGCTGTGCCAGGCGATAACATCCTCAAACTCATGCGCAAAGGCCCAGTCATTCGCGGACATCACATACTCACCGGTCAGCCTGCGGCTGCACCTGGCACCCAGCTGCGGCGCAATATCATAAAGATATGCATTGCGGAACGCCATGGGGACAGCTTCCTTCAGATAGGCCAACACCTCCCGCATACTGGCGCGGGTCGCCATCTCGGTCTCGGTTTGATCCTTGATCTTGGTACAGTCCTTTTCGGCGTGCCAGTTATTGATCCAGCACATCTCATTGGAATTGGTGGGCAGCGGCATGGCCCGGAATCCGGCGACCTTGCTGATGCTGCCGCGCAGCGCCGCAAAGGCCTCAGGCCGGGTACGCTTCCGTTCCTCAAAGAGATCCCAATTGATGCCCGCGATGCGCCAAACCAGCGCCGTGGTGCTGGAACGGGTCTCCGCATCCGCCAAACTGGCGAAGGGCGCGCCGGTTTGGGAGAAGATATCTCCATCGCCGGTGGCATCGATAACCGCCTTGGCAAAGATTGCCTGACGGCCCTCCTTACTCTCAAATACTACACCCTTTACAGTGTTCCCCTCCATAATGGGACATACGCCAGTACTGTGGTACAGCACCCGGATAGACTGCCGCTCCTCCAGCAGCATCTTATCCAGTTCAATTTTCAGCTGGTTCGGTTCAAAATAGACCGAGCGTACCAGCCGGTGAGGGGAATCCTCTCCACGGCTCCAGCAGTCGTGGATTGCCTTCCAGCTATCGCAAAGAAGGGGATCGGTGCTGCCCATTTGGACGCCCTCCGGGCCGCGCACGGCACCGGGGATGTGCTTCATGCGCTGGAACCATTCCTCCTGCAGACCCTTTACAAACTGTTTATCGTACCAGGAAAGATCCGGGACCATAATGACATATCCGCCGGTCACATCGCCGCCGGAATAGCCATAGCGATGGGTCCGCTGAACTGCACATCTACCTGATTAGCCACGGAATACTGATCGGGATTCGCCACAAAGGCCGCGGTATGGCAGTCGATCGCCTCGATCTGCTCCGGGGAGAAGTGGTATTTTTCCTGCAGGATCGCAAAGGCATCCAGCACGCTGTGGAGATAGCGGCACACGGGGTAGGGCTTGTAGTGGTACTCGGTAAAGAACCAGCGGGAGCCCAGTTCCTCCACTACTTTTTCGGGGTCCCACACATCCGGCTCCCGGCAGTAAATATGCGGGAAGCCGTATTCACTATCCAGGGTATACTCATTTCCGGTGTAGCCCAGCTCGGCCATTTCGGCCGCCTGCACCGCGCCCTGGGCCATCCAGGAAACCGGCACATATTTGATCATGGACTTGGGGGAGGTAGATTCCCAGTCGCGGCAGACGCCCAGCGAGCAGTAATAGGCCGCGATGCCGATGGCATTGCGCATCTGCTTCTCGTTCAGCTTCATCAGCATACCGCAGCCCACCGCGGCGCCAATGATATGCTCATTGCTGTTGCCGAAGAAATCGGGGGTCTTGCCGTATTTCATAATGGACTTTGTCATAATGCTAAGCAGCACGCGGGAAAGCCGCCGGGCCACCTCCTGGCCGACACACAGTGCCGCCAGCAGCTCCTTGCCGGTGGAACCGCGCTCCTCCGCCACTGCCAGAATGGCAGGGATCACGATGGGCGGCACATGGGGCACAGGGTCCATATCCAGGCCGTTCCACAGCTCCGCATTGCAGAAAGCCGCCACAGCCGCGGAAGATTTTCCGCCTACGCCGATCAGGCTGGCCGCACCGTTGCCCCCCTGCTGGCGTGCAAACATTATACCGATCTTGCCCTTATCGGAAGCAATGCCGCCCAGCGCGTTTCCCAGTCCATCCAGCAGTACCCGCTTGGATTCATGGATCACTTCCGCCGGGATCTTATCATAATCGGCATATTCCAACGCAAATTTTACAAATTCATCGGTGACATTCCTCATATTGCAGTCGCCTTTCTTTCTTATGTTCTATCCATGGACAAATATATTGTATCTTGTCAAAGTTCATAAAATCAAGAAGAAGAAATGATACAAACTTGTGTAGTTTTTGTTTCATGGCTATAAAAAAAGACTCTCCCCTGCGGAAGAGTCTCCTATTTTTATTCAATTTAACGGTTACCGGCTGGAATAATTGGTGTAGCTGACAAAGCCATCATACAGCTTACCCAGATACTCAAAGCTCTTGCCGGTACCGATGGCCACCGCCTCAATAGGATTTTCGGCCAAATGCGCCCGGATGCGCACCCGGCTGGTGATAAGCTTATCCAAACCATCCAGCATAGCGCCGCCGCCGGTCATCAGCAGGCCGTTTTTCTCAATATCCGCCACCAGCTCGGGCGGGGTCTGCTCCATCACCGATTGCAGCGCCGTGATGATGCGCTCCACCTCGATGCGCAGCGGCATCTCCAGCTCGTAGCTGGAAAGGGTGATCTTCTGCGGCAGGCCGGTCACCAGGTTGCGGCCCTTCACCTCTACGGTCTTTTCAGGCTGGCCCTCGGTCCACACGGTACCGATCTCCCGTTTGACGCGGTCGGCGGTGGAATCGCCGATAAGGACATTGTAGGTGCTGCGCACATACCGCACAATGGCCGCGTTCATCTTGTTGCCGGCCATCTTCACCGAACTCTTGCAAACAATACCGTTTAGGGAAAGCACTGCGATATCGCTGGTGCCGCCGCCGATATCCAGCACCACGATGCCGCCGGGACGGGTGATATCCATCCCCGCACCGATGGCCGCCGCAACCGGCTCCTCGATCAGATAAACATTGCGGGCGCCGCTGGACATCACCGTATCAATGACGGAACGGGATTCCACCTCGGTAATGGCGCTGGGCACGCAGACGCACACCCGGGGCTTAAAGACCCGGCTGGGGTTCACCTTGGCAAAGAAGTGCTTGAGCATCTGCTCGGTCACCTCATAATCACTGATGACGCCATCCTCCAGGGGGCGCACCACCCGGATATCCGAAGCAGTCTTGCCCAGCATCGTGTAGGCTTCATCGCCCACGGCCAGCACCTGCCCGTTACGCTCATCCATCGCCACTATGGAAGGCTCCCGCAGAACAATGCCCTTTCCGGCTATATAGATCAGGGTCGTAGCGGTACCCAGGTCAATTCCGATATCATTTGCAAACACCTTGATATTCCCTCATTTCGCTGTAGCTTTGGCCGCCGGGGCGACCTTTCCCATTTATGAATTTATCATACCATTATCATCTGATAATGTCAAAGCCGGGGCGGCACATTTCGCAGTAAATTCACAATTTACCCTTTATTGCCCTCTAGTTTTTTGCCCTCCGGCCGGGGGGTACGCAGCACCGCCGCAGCAGTCACGCTTTCGGCGCCCTGCGCCAGCAGGAGCGCGGCGCAGTTTTCCAGCGTTGCCCCGGTGGTAATAATGTCGTCAATGAGCAGAATATGCTCACCGGGCGGCAGCTTCCTTTCCCCGGCCCGGTAGCTTTCCTTCGCCAGTGTGATGCGGGCCGCCCGGCCCGCCGCCGCGTGGGCGGTCGCTCGGCCATCCCGGGCCAGCACACCCTCCCGCAGCGGCAGTCCCAGCTCCCCGGCCAGGTACTGCGCCAGCAGTTTGGATTGATTATACCCCCGATGGCGTTCCCTCTCCGGCGGCATGGGCACATAGGTCACAGCCGTCAGCTGCGGCAGCAGGCCGCTTTGCCGCACCGCTTCCGTCAGCATCCCGCCAAAAAGCGACAGGCTTTCCCGCACGCCCTCAAATTTCAGCTGCTCCATCCCAGCGCGAAAGGCCCCCTCATACCGGGCGCACCATAGTATTCCCCGGCAGCCGAATACCTCCGGCTCCCAGAAAAATTCCCCTGCCTGCGGCTGTTGCTTCTGGCAGCTCTCACACAGCAGTTCCTCCCAGCCGCACAGCGTCCCGCACAGCAGGCACCGCGGCGGGTACAGCAGGTTGGTCACTATTTCCCGCAGCGTCACATGGTCACTCATCGCACATCTCCTGCAGCATCTCTTTTTGATTGGTATAGCGCAGGGTGCGGCGGTTATTCTGCACCATGGCATACACCGTTTCCTTTTGTCCGGTCATAATAAGCAGCTTTCTCGCTCTCGTCACGGCGGTATACAGCAGATTACGGTAATGCAGCTTGGGGTGGCGGCGCTCCAGCGGCATCACCACAGCCTCAAATTCGCTGCCCTGGCTTTTGTGCACCGTCACGGCATAGGCGTGCTCCAGCTGGTCCTGGTTCTCAAAGGAATAGGTCGCCAGCTTTTCCTCAAACCGTACCTGAATGGTCTTGCTGCCGGGGTCCAGCATCTCAATAATGCCCATATCTCCATTAAAAATACCGGTCCCGGCGGTACCATCCGGCTGCTGCCATATGATATCGTAGTTATTGCGGATCTGCATCACCTTATCGCCCTCCCGCAGCGTGCGGCCCATCAGGGTGGCTTCGCCTTTGCCGCGTTCGGGCGGATTCAGTTTTCCTTGCAAAAGGCGATTCAATTCCCGGGTGCCCAGCGGGCCCTGCTTGGCCGGGGTAATGACCTGAATATCCCGCAGCGGATCGTATCCATAGCTTTTTGGCAGGCGGCGGCTGACAAGATCCACCACCAGCCGCTGCTGGGCAAAGGCATCCGGCTGCTCCAGGAAGAAGAAATCCCCAGTACGGCAGCCAAGGTCCGGCATCTCGCCCCGTACAATGGCGTGAGCGTTGGTAACGATCAGACTTTCCGCCGCCTGGCGGAATACCCGCTCCAGATGAATACAGGGCACCAGCCCGCTTTGGATGAGATCCCGCAGAACATTGCCGGCGGAAACGGAAGGCAGCTGGTCGCTGTCCCCCACCATAATAAGCCGGGCGCCCAGCCGCATCCCGCGCAGCAGGTGCTCCATCAGCAGGGTATCCACCATCGACATTTCATCCACGATGACCGCATCGGCGGGCAGGGGGTTCTTTTCCCCGCGCTTAAAGGTCAGCACCTCGGTTTTTGGCTCCACCTCCAGCAGCCGGTGGATGGTACTGGCCTCCCGCCCGGTGATCTCCGCCATGCGCTTGGCGGCACGGCCGGTGGGAGCCGCCAGCGCCACCTTTTCGCCCCGCTGCTCCAGCAGCGCCAGGATGCCCCGCAGAGTGGTGGTCTTGCCGGTGCCGGGGCCGCCGGTCAGGATAAACAGACGGCTCTGCACCGCTTCGGCAATGGCGCGGCGCTGCACCGGGTCGTAGGTAATGCCCTGCGCCTGCTCCAGCTCGTCCAGCTCGTCCTCCATTGGCTCCAGCCGGGGCGGCTGTAATTGCAGCGCAATGCACACCCGGCTGGCCACATAGCTTTCCGCCCGGTACAGCGGCTGCAGGTAGATGTATTCCTTCTCCCCCACGGCATAGGCCGCCAGGGTGTTGTCTTCTATCAGTGTTGCCAGGGTATTCTCCAGCCCCTCCGGCGCCGCCTGCAAAAATTCCGTGGCAAGAGAAAGCAGCTTTCCTTTGGGCAGACAGGTGTGGCCGCTGCGGCTATTGACCCGCAGGATGTACTGCAAGCCCGCCCCCAGGCGGCAGGGGTCCTCCCCCGCCACACCAAAGTGCGCCGCCATACGGTCCGCCTCCTCAAATTCCACCCCGATCTCCTCGCAGCAGAGAGCGTAAGGGTCACTTTTCAGCACATCGGCGGTATTGGCGCCCCAGCGCCGCCAGGCTTTTATCGCCGTCGCGGCCGGCAGCCCCAGGGAAGCCAGTAAGCTCATCACGCTGCGGATGCCGAACTGCCGCTGGTATTCCTCCCCTATTTTTCGGGCCTTTTCAGCCGAGATGCCCCGCACCTCAGTCAGCCGTTCCGGTTCCTTTTCTATGATGGTGAGGGTATCATCACCAAAGCGTGCCACAATGCGCCCCGCCAGCGCGGGGCCCAGACCCTTTACCGCCCCGGAGGATAAGTACTTGCGGATGGCCCCGGCCGTTGCGGGCAGGGTACGCTCTATAAGCTCCGCGCGGAACTGCACCCCGTAGGTGCCGTGCACCTTATAGCTGCCAGTCGCAGTAATTTCTTCCCCCTCGGCGATCTCCGGCACCTCGCCCACCACTGTCACAGGGTCACCGTCCACATCCACCAGCAGCACGGTAAAGCCGCTTTCTTCGTTGTGGTAGGTCACATCCTCCACCGTCCCGGAGATCTTTTCCAGCTCCTGTTCCATTGCTTTGCGGCTCACCGTCCTTTCCTTTTGGTATGCGCAAATCCGCTTTTGGCGGCTAAAATCGGCGCTGGCTGCGTCGCCGCCCCTTGACAGGCATCAGCCCGTCTGCGCCGGGCATAAGCCTGCCTGCGGGCGCCTTCTTGCCATCATCCGGTTTTCCCCGCCAAAAAGCATCCCTGCGCTTATCAATCATTTTCCTTTATCATACACCATTTTTCTGCCTGGGGCAAATCCAAAGTATCAATATTCCGGTCCCGGCAGTACTGCCGGCAGATCTCCCGTGCCTCCGGCTCCAGCGGCAGCAGCACGGTGCAGGGCAGCCCGCCCGTTTCTCCGCGGTGCAGCAGGCGGCAGCAGCCTATCAAGCTGCTTTCGGTATAGTCGGCGTCCTCCGACACCCGCAGGTACAGTCGGCAGCCCTGTGGCGCTTTGGGCGGGGCGATCAGATCCACCAGCACCGCCACTACCCGCACCAGCCCGATGATTGCCAAATATCCTGCCAACAGCCATAAAATTTCCTTCAGCACAATGGATCACCTCCCGCCATCCTATGCCCGCGGTTGATTTTTGCCCCAATTGCGGGTATAATAAAAGAACTATTCTGCATTTTATCCTATAAAAAGACAGGAGCTTACGCTATGGCCAGTAATAAATACAAAAAACGCCGGATCGGGTTCGTCATCCTGCTGCTCCTCCTGCTGCTCATTGCGGTGGGGGTCATCACGGTGACGGGCGAGATAAACGGCGGCAAAAAAACCGGCGAAACGGTCACCGTCACCATTGAACAGGGCAGCGGTACCTCCGCCATCGCCCAAGAGCTGAAGGACGCCGGCCTGATCGGCAATACCACCCTCTTTAAGCTGTACAGCCGCACCCATGGTGGGGATGGAAACTACCAGTACGGCGACTTCACGCTGGAAAAGGGCAGCAGCTATCAGGAGCTCATCGATGCCCTCTGCTCCACTGTCAGCTACCGGGAAACGGTGACCCTCACCCTGCCGGAGGGCTGGAATTCCTTCCAGATGGCAAAGGCGGCAGCCGCAGCGGGCTTATGCACCGAGGAGGAATATCTGGCGGCGGCAAACGCCACCGATTATGACTTCGACTGGCTGAGCGAGGTAAGCACCGATGAGTGCAAGCTGACAGTGCTGGAGGGCTTCCTCTATCCGGAAACCTACTCCTTCTACACCGATGCCACCGCACGGGATATCGTCACCACCCAGCTGCGGGAGTTCGAGAAAAAGGTGCTGACCGAGGAAAACAAAACGGCTCTGAAGGACAGCGGCTTTACCCTGGAGGAATGGGTCATCTTCGCCTCCATCGTGCAGAAGGAAAGCGCCAGCGTGGAGGAGATGTACAATGTTTCCTCGGTATTCCACAACCGCCTTTCCAATGCCAGCGAATACCCCATGCTGCAAAGCTGCACCACCAACAATTTCATCTGGGACTATGTGGAGCCCTACTACAATGACAATGTGCCACAGGCGGTGCTGGATGCCTACGATACCTATGACCGCAACGGTCTGCCCATCGGCGCCATCGCCAATGCGGGCAGCGACGCCTTCGATGCCTCGCTGCACCCCAACGATACCCCCTATTATTTCTTTGTCACCGATGTGGAATACACCCACTACTACGCCGTCACCTATCAGCAGCACCTTGCCAATATCGAAAAGGCCAAGGCCGTGAATGCCAAGCATGGCATCAATGGGCTGGTAACCGGCTAAAAAAATAAAATAATTTGCGGCATTTCTATCTTTTCTTGCAATCCTTGCAGGGAATTCACAGAAATGCCGCACTTTATTTACAGAACCTTGTTCTACTGCTTTTCCCGCCCCTGTTATAATGATGATGCTGGGCTTTCTCTTGCAGGGGAAGGCCCCGACAGCAAAGTGCCCGAAAAGAGCCGACCCCGCCGGCCGGAAAAACCGCGGGCTGCCGTTTCTCTTTCGGGCAGCAAAAAAGAAGGAGGACCCCATGAAAAAATCACTTCGTTCCCTACTGGCCTTTCTCATTGCGGCCACAGTGCTGTGCTGCATCGCCATGGCGGATACCGGTCCCAAGCCCAGCGCCAGCTTCACCTTTACCGGTATGCCCGATGAGGATTACTATGTCACCATGCTGGCCGAGGTGGATGCCTATGGCCCTCACCGGGTCCATCAGCCGGGCGGCGAGATCCCCGGTTATGTACTGGAGCAGGGCGAGCAGGACCCCGCCTATCCCGCATGGCAGAAATTCGTGGACTACAAGGACCCCGACGGCTACTACTTTTTGGAGGATCTGTTCGAGCAGTGCCACGGCGATGACGAAGCCGGATGGCGCTATTTCCCCCCGGAGCAGTTCAAGCTGCTGCTCTACTTCCCCGAAAGTGATACCTTCCTTTGCAGCACCGTCACCGAGCGCTATGCCTTTGACAGCGTCTACCGTTTGGATTTGAGCGGGAAATCGCCTACCGAAATTGCCGCGCTGACCCTCACCGATCCCAATGGCGGCCCCATTCCCGCGGACGGAACCGGAGAGACCTCCGCCGTGGGCGAAGTCACGCTGGATAAGGCCGATGGCTCCCGCCAGCAGCTCATCGGCTTCCTCGGGCGGCTGTGCATCACCCTCATCATCGAGCTGGCCCTGGCCTGGGGCTGGAAATACCGTAAGGGCAGCCAGCTTTTATTCATCGGCATCGTCAATCTCATCACCCAGTGCCTGCTGAATGTCGCCCTGCTGTACTGGGGCGCGCAGGAGACCAGCCGCGGGGCCATCATCTTCTGGTACATCCTGCTGGAGCTGGCCGTCACCGGCATCGAAGCGGGCGTCTACGCCTTCCTGCTGCCCGGCACCGACCGCAAGGACCCTGCCGTGTGCCGCCATGCCGCCCTTTACGCCCTCTCTGCCAATCTGCTTTCCTTCCTCGGCGGGCTGGCCCTCTCCGAGGTCTTCCCCATCCTGTTCTGACCCCGTTTTTTCGCATCCCCGCCCCCGACGGTGCAGCCCCCTGCCCGGCCGGGGGCTTTCTGTTGCCCGCGGGCACCGGGCCGCAGGCCGTTTCGACTGCGTCGAAACACACGGGCTCCGCCCGTGTCGGCGG